>OLRT01001405.1_pt1 | contig 16730 bp, 7 predicted proteins | sample 1672021 | NCBI WGS metagenome assembly OLRT01 (sample SAMEA3136637, study PRJEB25190) | human gut metagenome | reverse complement strand
GTCCATTTTCTATAATTGAAAAATCATAATTTACACAAAATATTTTACACTATCAATGTAAAAAATATATATTACATTTATTTTAGATATGTACAATAATTAATATTATTATATATTGATTGTTTGTATTAAATAATATATTGCTGATGCTTGATATGGCAATCATATAATATGGAGGATTCTTTCAAATGGGGTATACAGTAGAAGATTTTATCAAAAGTAATGAATTTTCTGGAATTAAAATAATAAACAATCTGTATGAAACAAATAGAGAAATAAAAGGTGCACAATTTATTTCAAGGGCTGATATTGAAATTTCGGGGGGGGGTAAGTTATTGCTAACCTCTTTAAGAGTTTATGATAATCTTGATAAGAACACAGTGATTTGCCATCTAGAAGAATTGAATAAAAAGGGAGTTAGCGGATTTATAATAAAAAGAAGAAAAGATACAGTGCATCAGAAGGAATTATTTGAACTATTTATACACTTTTGCGATGCACATGGAATACCTGTGTTAGAACTTCCACATAATATTAGTTATTGGGCTGTTTTGAAATATGTATTATGTCATGCCTACGATCTTGATATTGCAAAGTATCTATATAGTGAAATAGTTCAAGATCAGATTAATCATTTTTTATTACATGAACGATATGATGAACAAACAATAGAGACATTCTTTAAAAGTTTAGAGACTATGGTGGGAAATTCTGTTTCTCTCTATGATGAAAATTATCACTGTATTTATCCTATTACAGGACAAAAAGAGTTTACTATCATAGGTGATGAAAAGTATGTACCTCATATTACTACTAAGCATGAGTATATACGCCAAAAGAGAGAGTATGTGGAATATATTCAAAAGATTGATATTCTTAATTATTGTCATTATTATCTAGTGGTTACAGAAGTGAATGAACCGTTGAGTGAATTAGACTTTGTCACATTAGATAATATAATTACGGCTTTATTCTATCTTTTAGCTCAGGATGTCACAAAGAAGGAGATGGAAATTAAATATCTTCGTGATTTGAACTATTGGTTGATTAATGGAGGTATGTCTGATGCCGAAGAAGATGATGCCTCAAGTTTACTTGATTTAAGCGATACAGATGAATATAGAGTAGTTATATTCTATTTAAAGCCTGAGAATAAAAAAGAAAAAAATAGTATCGCACAGAAGAATGAGACGAAAAATCTTAAGAAAGAAATGTATCATTACTTACCAAAAGAGCGTATTTTTTATAATACAAATCATATCTTATACATTTATAACGAAAAAGATTGGAAAATAAAAAAAGAGTTTAGAAACACTTTAGAAGAGATTCATAAAGATATACAAGATTCTTTAACTAGAAGAAATAAGAAGTTTGAACTTCTAATTGGAATAGGAAAGAGTGTGAAGGGATATCATGGATTAAAGGATTCTTTTAAGGATTCTAAAGCAGCATTAGAGTATATTGGTCTTATTAGAGAGGCTACTGGAGAGAAAACTAAATCAATCGTAGATTGTGCTAAATTAGGTTTCTTCCAGATATTTACAAATATTAATGATAAGGAAGAATTAAGACAATATATACCTTATTCAGTCATTAAGCTTAATAAACAGGATAAAAAGAGAAACAGTGAGTTGATTAGTACTTTGGAATGTTATTTGAGTAATAAACAGAGTATTAGAAAAACTTCAGAGTTAATGAACGTTCATCCTAGAACTGTCTCTTATCGTTTATCTAAGATTGTAGATCTAACAGGTATAGAATTTGATAATAGTGCGGAAATACTTGCAGTTAGAAATGGCATTATAATACTTAAAATATTAGAACAGTTGTAATTAAAGACGAGTCGCATAAGTGGCTCGTTATTTATTTTGTAATATTTTATGGTACACTTTAGACAAAAAACTGTTAAAAACTTTTCTCTTTTTACACATTATATTAACAATTTTATAAGTCTATAATGCAAGAAGATGTAAAAAAAGTGTGTTTATATAGAAAATATCAACAATATGGGGCTTTTTAGAACAATTGCAACATGTTTTCTGAATAATAACTCAGAATATTATAGGAAGGAAAAAGGTCTTGTATGAATAAAATAAAACCACTACTCAATAAATGGGTACTTCTCATACTATGTATTGCGCTTGCTTGTACGCAGGTAAATGCAGCAGGTATAGTCAACTTTAATCAAACTGATAATATGCCTCAAGAGACAGTTTATGATAATAATACAAATACAACTGAAACAACTGAGAATATAGAGACATATTACCAAAATGATAAGATCTGTATTTATAACTACAATCAGTTAAAACAGATTGGTTCTGATGCTTATGTTTATACAGGTGATAAGGATGGATCAATTGGTTCTGGAGAAGTAGTAAAAAATGAAGGAACTGAATTGAGATATACATCAGATGCTCAATATGTATTAATGAGTGATATTGAGATGAGTACTGATTATATATGGACACTTCCAAATAACTTTACTGGTAGCATTACAGGTACAACTAGAGAAAGTACATCACTTTATAATAAAGAAACAGATACCATTACTATCTATAACCCCTATCAGTTAATGGTTCTTGCACAGGATAATTCAGAAACAGAACCAGTAATGTCATTAGATTATGATGCACCTCAGTTTGGTATGGGACAGATGGTATATCCTAATGGAGAGAATCAGTCTTACTTAACTTATAGTAAGTCACATAAGTATGTACTCTCTCAAAGTTTTGATTCTAGTAAGCCAGAATTAGTGGCAGATCAGGTAAGCGAAAACGTAAGTACTGAAAATGCGGAAGGCCGTGACTTTAAGGGTCAGGTTGTTAAGACTATTGGGAATAAGACTTATATTCTTATTGGTAATGAAGCACAGCTCAGAAAGATAGGAACAGATACAAAAGTATATGGTGCGGTTTATCAGGCTTATCAAGATGTTCTAAAATGGAAAGTTGATAAGGATAAAAACGGCAAACCTATTATGCTTTATGGTGGAGATGCCGATTTAACGAAAAATCAAAATGGAGTATCTGACTATACTTTTGGAGGAATTCAAGAAACAAACAAAAGCTTAAGTAATGTATCACCCTTAAAGCCAAGAGGAAGATGTGGTGTTGATCAGAACACAGGTGAAATTAATCCTGATCTCGATATTGATAAAGCTGCAAATCAGAAATATAGCGCTAATGCGAATTATATTATCTTCCGTGATATAGATTTAAGTAGTTCAAGTTGGAAACCTCTTAACTTCCAAGGCACAATGGTTGGTGCTAAGAGTACTAACAATAAGATTTGGAATGTAGGTGCAAAGATAGAGAAACCAGTTGTTTCTAATGTGAAGGTTGAACAAACAGATAAACTCAATGTTGGTGAACAAATGGGTGTTGGTTTCTTCTCAACAATATCAAGTGAAGTAAGTGAGCATGATATTGGTTTAAGTAAAGAGCTCGTACAGGTTTCAAATATCAAGTTTGATAATATGAAAGTTCATACAACCACTACAGAAACTTGGTATCCATCTACTCTTGTAAGTACTCTTACAAGTACTTTAGGTAAATTACTTGGTGGACTTGTAAGTGGTCTAACATTTATATTAACGTTCGGTCAGGTCAAGATTGATCTGGGAAAAACATTGGGGGATGTTCTTGATGCAAGAAAGAAAGACCCTACAGCACTTGCGACTGGTGCTATTGCAGGACGTGTAGAAGGTCATGTAGAGGTTTCTAATATAGAAGTAAATAATGCGGATGTAAAAAACGTAAACGGTAATACAGGTGGATTTGTTGGTTATGCAGTAGGTAAAACACAGTATAGTGGTTTACCAAATGCACTTGGTGGATTAGTAAAGTTACTTACAAATATATTGAATGTTATTCCAGGTCTAGGATTAGGTGATTTAATCACAATTCTATTAGGTAATGCGATTCCAGTAAGTAAATTGATTCCTACTGGTTATATTAATGCGAAAATAAAGAATTGTTCTATTAATGGTTTAAGTATTTCTACTTCAAGTGAAAAAGATTATGCAGGTGGATTTATTGGACAACAGAAAGGCACAATTATTGAAAACTGTTCTATTACTAATAGTAACTATACAATTAGTGGAAAAAGATTTACAGGTGGTTTTGTAGGTTTAGCACGTGATGATGTCATTGAAGGTACTCTTTCTGGTGCATTGGATATTCAGACAAAGCTTCCAAATATGAATCCAGAAAGTTTACTCTTAAACTGTTCAATAAACAATAAAGGACTCACAGTCTTAAGTGAAACTTATGCAGGAGGTTTTGCAGGTGCTCTTGCAAATACGTCTGCAGTCAACTGTACTGTTAATTCTACAAATACATTTGAAGTAAAATCGACTAGTGATTATGCAGGAGGCTATGCAGGTATTGCATCTCTTGGATGGTCTGCAGACTTAGGTAAAGGAGATACTAAAAACAACCTACTAGGTGGTGTTGTTGATCTTGTAGTCAAGCTATTAAGCAGTAATGCGGATATCTCCCCTTCTCTACTATCTTTAGCTGGTGTTAATCCATCTTATATATTAGGTGCTACCGTTAGTGGTCCACTTAATTTAAGTGGTGTAGATTATGTAGGTGGTATGACTGGTAGAGGTAATGGTGCTTATATTGCATCATCGAGTGCTGATTATTTAAATAAAGTATCTTATTGGAGAAATAAAGTATATGACACAGCATCTGTCTCAGTGAAAGATGTAGAACTCTCAGGTGTTCAAAGTATTACAGGAAAGAACTTTGTAGGTGGTATTGCAGGTTCTTTAGGAACTGCTAAAGTAGCCGGATTATTAAATGATACTCTTGGACTTGCTTCATACCTTGGCTTTACTGTAGATAAAGTAACAGTCACAGGCCCTACTACTGGTTTATCTATTACAGGCGAACAGCGTATTGGCGGTGGCTTTGGTGATGCAATTGGTGGTTCAATTAATACAGTCACAATCAAGAATTTAAAGTCTGTAACAGGTAATAACCGTGTTGGCGGAATGATTGGTTTAGCTGGTCCAGGAGATCTTGCGGATACAGGAGGTTTAACAGTTAACCTTCTTGGATTAAATCATCTTTTACAGGTAAAGAACCTATTAAAGGTAGCTTCTGGTGTACGTGTAACAATCAATGATTCTCATGTTATTGGTGTAGCTGATGGCTTAACAGTCAAAGCAACAGGTACTAACAGTGATGGTGGTGTTGTTGATTATGTTGCTGGTGGATTTGTAGGCAAGAGTCATAGCTGTGAAATTAATAAATCCGATGTAAAGAACCTTAAAGAAGTATCCGCAAATGATACAGATGGTTATGCAGGTGGATTTATTGGAACATCACAAACAGGTGGACTGGCTGATGTTGCATCTGAAGAAGATCTTAAAGGTTGGATTACTAAAGATACAAGTGTTTTAGATATCAATGGTTTATTAACTGCAGTTAAGTATCTCATCCCAACTTATACATTGTGTACTGTTACATATGTAAATGGCGGTGGTGTTTCTGCAGATACGGCTGGAGGTTTCGTAGGAAACTTCCAGAGTGGTACTCTTAATAACCACGATGCAGGACAAGGAAACTACTATTCTGTATATAATTTGGATCATGTCAATGGACAGTCTTATGCAGGTGGTTTTGGAGGTAATGTTTACTCTGGTGCACTTGCTGATGCAGGTAAAGGTATTAGTATCCTTGGTGGTCTTAAAGGACTTAATGTTGATGTAGGTCAATTACTTAACCTCATTAACGCCTATATTCCTTATGTACAATATGCTGGTGTGAAGTCAGATTCAGGATTTACAGTCAGTACGAACAAATTAAAATCAGATGATACCCATGCAGGAAGTGCGGGAGGATTCATTGGTTATGGTAGTGGTGTTCAGATAAGTTATTGTGATGTGACACATTTAAAACATACAAAAGTAACACCTCCAAAAGATTTAGAATCTACAGAAGCACCTACATACTTTAATAATGAAAGCCAATATGCAGTCACTGGAGCAAGATATGCTGGTGGATATATTGGTTATATGGATATTAGTTCTGCAGCTTCTGTAGGTAAAGGATTAAGTATTCTAGGTGCTTCTATAGGTATTAATAATGTATTAGATGCATTAAACGTAGTGGTATCTACTATTGAACATTCTCATGTGAGTGGAAATCCTGGTGGATTTGCGGTTAAAGCATCTTATAAGAATACGGTTTCTGATGCATCAGACAATGATGTACTTGGGGATGCAGGTGGATTTGCAGGAAAGATTTCTGGTGGACATATTCAGGATTCTAATGCGAATAACTTCTCTTATATTATTGGTCAGTTAACTGCTGGTGGTTATGTAGGAGATTTACAGCCTGGTAATATTGCAAATGTATTAGATGATGCAAGTATTTTAGGTGGATTAGTAAAAGCTGATAGTGTACTTGCTTCTGTCGCAGAAGATTTTGTACCTACTATTAGAAATAGTTCCACTACATGTGTGCCTTGTGGTGGTGCAGTACGTGCACAGGCATCTTCTACAACACAGGTACAACGAGGTATGGCTGGTGGTTATGTAGGACATAACGAAGGTGGTCATATCTGGGGTAATAATACAAAGAAGTGGAAAGGTAAAGATTACACTGGACCAACAAGTACTTGTAAAGCAGTAAGAATTCGTTCTGTATATGGTGAAGAGATTGCCGGTGGATTTACCGGTTTAATGGAATCTGCAGACACTGCAAGTACAGGGAACTTATCTCTATTATGGGGATTAGTAAAGGTAGATAACATACTAGGTGCTTTAAGTGTTGTTTATCCTACAGAAGAGAATACTGCTGTATATGGACCACTTGCTTTGATGGATTATGAAACATGGAATAAATGGGTTGAATTCGTAGGTAAGTATGGTGGTTACGGAAGTGATCTTGCAGAGCATGGTAAGGTAAATAACCAAGCAGGATTAGATGCTATTATTAATAAATATGCTTATGGATACAATGTCGTTGCTGGTAGAGTAAATTACCGAGATGAAATCAAACTAGCGATTGGTGGTGCTGCAGGAGGCTATGTTGGCTCTATGCAGACAGGTACTATCACAAATGGTCAGGCATATCAGACTAAGAAAGTAAAAGGATTAAGAACTGCAGGTGGTTTTGCTGGAGAAATGATTAATGGTGGTGCTGCAGATCTTGGTGGTGTCAATATTCTCGGTCTTAATCTTCAGTTAGGAAGAATGATTGATGTACTGAATGTATTTGTCCCAGTAATTAAGCAATCTTCAGTAGAAGGCTACCAAAGTGGATTAATGGTTGAATCTACAGGAACTAATAATAAGGATAACTGTGGTTATGCTGGTGGTTATGTAGGTAAACTTATTGGTGGACAAATCTGGGGAGACAATACTGCACATTGTCAGGTAAAGAAACTCAGACGAGTAGATGGTAGAAGCTACGTAGGTGGTTTTGTAGGAAGTTCTAGACCTGGTTCTGTAGCAACACTTAACCCTACTGCTGGTGAAGGATTATTAAGTCAATTACTTAATAAACTACTTAGTACCCCTTCGGACTTAATTAAAGTACTTAATGCGACAGTTGCTACAATCCGTTATGCAGACGTTGAATCCTGGGATGATTGGGGATTCATTGTGAATGGTGCATATACAACAGGTAAGAATAATACTTCTTATGCAAAAACTGCAGGTGGTTTTGCAGGAATGCTGGAAGGAACAGTTCTTGGTAAAAAGGATTCTCCTACAGCTGGTATTAGTGTAACGAATATCCGTTCTGTTATTGCAGGTGAATATGCTGGTGGATGTTTTGGTGTAGCAGATGTGGCAGGAGTTGCAAATATCAGTGCAGGAAATGAAACATCGCTACTAGATAAGTTGTTAAAACTTGGAAGAACAGATGTATTAGACGCTTTTAGAAGTTATGTATATTACGGAAATGTAAGTGGAAGTGAGGATGCAGGACTAAGTGTCAATGCGAATGTTGCAAAAAAATTCGGACAGAACAATCAAGTCACATACAGTGGAACAGCTGGTGGTTTTGGTGGTTCCCTTCTAAATGGTTCCATAAAGAATAGTACAGTTACACAATTAAGTAATGTAAGAGGCTTAAATAGTGTAGGTGGATTCATTGGTTACTCTGGTAAGAGTGGTGTTGTGAAAGCTGATAAGATTGATGTTCTAGGAAATAATACAGGACAGCTTCTTGGTGGAGCATTAGGTGTTATGGATATCTTTGGTTCTCATATTGATGATTGTAGTGTAAGTGGTACAAGTGATGGCTATACGGTACAAAGTCAAAATGGTGAGGAACAGATTGCTGGTGGATTTATTGGTTATGCAAACCTTGCAAGAATGTCTAAGTGTACAGCAGGAAGTGACAGTGATTTGAATAGTGGATTAAAACAGGTTGCATCTGGAGGAACAGCAGGAGGATTTGCAGGTAGAACAAGCTTTGCATATCTTGCAGATTTAAAACTGGATTCTGGACCAGTCAATGTCATATTTATGCTTGTGAACAAACTTATAAAAGCACTTTATCTAGATAAGTTACAGGGTTCAAATCTTCTAAAAATCAATCTAGGAATTATAAAAGTAGAAGCGTTATATAAGGGAAATCTTCTTCATGTCAATCTTCTAGGTTTAGATATATCTGTAGGTCTTTCTAAGAAATCAACAGATAATAAACAACAGACAGATCTTGCAATTATTACTATTGGAGATTCATCTATTAAACTCCCATGTGATGAGAATGGTTTATTAGATGATAATGATACAAAGTCAAATATCAGTGTCAGTCTTATTAAAGCAAACCGTACAAAGATTACTGATAGTAATGTGTATGGTGTGAGCTATGGATATGATGTTTATGCTGGTGGTGCCAACAACAATACTGATGGTACTGCAACTGATGGACGCAGTGGGGGTTTTGTAGGATTTAATGATGAAGGTTTATTAAAGAACAACAACATGTACTACTGTGACGTAGTTAGAGGGACTAAGGATCTTGTAGGACCTTTTAGTGGTAAGAGTAAATTAGATTCAGTTTACGACTTCAATAAATTAGAAAAGGTAGAAGGTGAAGGAAACAACTACCGTATCTATAGAAAATTAGATAAATCTCTCACACAAATCAAAAACAATAACAAAGTATTAAATAGTAGTTATGAAAAGAATAATGGATGGGATATTTATACAATCAAACATATGGATATAGTTAAAGCCTTTAATTATCTAGAGAATGCAGTTCTATCAAATGGTAGTGAGACAGCTGATTTGAAGGCATATGAATCACCTGCCAAAGCAGTATTAATGGCTGATACAAAGACAACTCTTAATACGGGTGAAAGTGAGATACCAGAACCATCTGAGTCACAGGATCCATGTGATAAGCTGGTTAAACTCACTATAAATAAAGTCTGGAAGGATTTCGATAACTTCGATAATAAACGACCAGACAGTATTACGGTAACAATTTCTCGTACTTGGAAGGATGCGACTGGCAAAGAACAGACACAAACTGTTCCAAATTATGAGAGTTACAGAATAACGGGCTCTATTAACAAATCAACATGGCAAGAAGTAATTAAAGGGCTTCCTGCCTATAAGACAGAGAGTGATGGAACTGTTCGTTATTATAAATATTCCGTAACAGAAGCGGAAATTAATGGCTATACAACAACTATTAAGACATCAGATGATGGCTTTACGTTTATGATAACCAATAAGCATTTCCCATGTCTTCCAAATACTGGAGGATTTGGAAACTACTTATTTTATGCGATAGCAATTCTGCTTTTCTTTGTTTATTTCGATATGAGATACAGAAAGAATAAGGAAAATAAAGCAGAAAAATTATAAAGAGAAATGAAAAAAAAGGAGAAAAAGTTATGAAAAGTATTAAACGCATTATTGCATTGTTATTAACTGCGGTTATGACAATGACTATGTCCGTAACAGCATTTGCAGCAGGTCCTACTAACTGTAGTCTTACTGTAAATGTAAAAGATGGACTGGATTTAAGGGGACAGACAATTAACTTATATAAGTTATTTGATGTTACTGTGTCATCAGACAAAAAGAACTATTCTTATACTGTTAGCAATACAGAAGGTTATAAGGATGCATTAGTAGAAGTATTAGGTTCACCTATTACAACAAATTCTAAAGATGAAGAAATTGCGAAAGCTGTAAAGGATTTAGGTAAAAATAACTCAATTGGAGTTCAGAACTTCGCGAATAAGTTCACTGCAAAAGCTTTAAAAAGTAACTTAGCATCTACTGCAACTTCAAACAAAATCGCAGATTCTAAAAAATCTCATACTTTCACTGGCTTAGCAGCAGGTTACTATTTAGTATATGTGACAGGTGGAAAAGAAATTCAGTCTTCATTAGTTACAGTAGAAGAAGGAAAAACTAATACTGTAAACTTAAAAACTGAAGCTCCAAGCATCACAAAAAAAGCAGAACAAGATACTGTAAGCATTGGTCAGGTTGTTAAATATACAGTAACTGGTTCAGTACCAGATACAACTGGATATGACCAGTATGTATATACTATCCGCGATGAATTATCAAAAGGTCTTGATTTTGTAAACGATGTAAATGGAACAGCTCTTGAAACAGGTGATACAACAGTTAATGTAACAGTAGCATTTAAAGACACTAGTGTTAATGCAGGAACTGCTCCTACTACAGCTGCACTTGATACAACTAACAAAAGAAAGATATCTCTTGACTTATCTGAATGGGTAAGAGCTAACCAGGCAAACAAAGGTAAAGAATTCACTGTAACTTACTATGCTAAAGTGAATAAAGATGCAGTTGTAACAGAAAAGAACAAAGCCACATTAGAATATGGTAACAAACCAGGTGAAACAACAACTACTACACCAAGTGAAGCTAAAACACCTACATACCCTCTTAATATCAACAAGATTAAAGCAGGTACTACAGATGACAGATTAGCTGGTGCTAAATTCAGTCTTTATAACTCAGAATCTGATGCTACAAGTGATACTAATGCTATTAAAGTAGCAGGATCTAATGGTAACTATGTAGTAGATCCAACATCTGAAAACACTGTATTTGAATCAGTTAAATCAATTGATGGTCAGAACTACAACCTTCGTGTTAATGGTCTTGCTGCAGGAACTTACTATTTAGTAGAAATAGAAGCTCCAGCAGGATACAACAAGTTAACTGATCCAATCAAGGTTGAGGTTAAGAAGAGCACTAATGAAGATGTGAATGCTTGGACTCTTTTTAACAATGATGAAAATGTAGATGATAAAATCATCGATGTAGAAAACAGTACTGGTTCTATCCTTCCATCAACAGGTGGTATGGGTACTATCGCATTTACTGTTGTTGCAGCCCTTCTTGTATTAGGTGTTGCAGTAAGCTTTATCCGTGATAGAAAAAGAGAAAACTAAGAAATAGTTTTTAATGGAATGAGCGGTTATCTTATCTTAAAAGATAACCGCAATTCCAATTATTTATATATTAATAGGGAGAATGAAATGAAGTGTATGAAGATTAAAATTACTAAAAATGATATTATTCGTTTATTTGTACTTTTGATTGCATTCTCCGTGTTGTTATATCCTAGCTTTAGTAGTTATCTTAATGAGAAGAATGGTTCTAAGGTTATCTCTCATTATGATAAAGAGAGTGTAGAACTCTCTAAGGCAGATAAGATAAGAATGTTGGAAGAAGCACGTGCTTATAATAGAGAGATGTTAGGAAATATAGATCTTATAGATCCATTTTCACAGGAAGATACAAAGTTAGATGCACGTTATGAGAGTTTATTAAATGTAGATGGTTCTGGAATGATGGGATATATACGTATTCCTAAGATTCATATAGAACTACCTATTTATCATGGTACAAGTGAAACAGTCTTACAGGCAGGTGTAGGACATTTCTGGGGTACTTCTTTGCCTGTTGGAGGAGAAAGTACTCATACAGTATTAACGGGGCACAGAGGGTTACCTACTAAGACTCTATTTACGAATATGGATAAGCTAAAAGAAGGAGATATATTCTATATCAAGGTCTTAGATGAAACATTGGCTTATGAGATAGATCAAATAAAAACAGTATTACCAGAAGAGACAAAAGGATTATCTATAGAACCTGGCAAAGATTATGCCACATTAGTGACATGCACACCTTATGCGATTAATACACATAGATTATTAGTGAGAGGACATCGTATACCATATCAAGAAGCTACAAAGAAAGTGCCTGATACAAATATTAAACCAGAATTATCATTTACGTCTAAGGTATTAATTATGGCAGTAATTGTGATTTTGATAGGTTTAATTATCGCAATTATTTACTGTATAAGGGATAAGAAAAGGAGGAAACTAACATGAAGGTAAGAAATATTATTGTGTTTATGATTGCTTTTCTTATGAGTACGTTCATGAATGTTTCAACTATTCATGCGGAGAGTGGTTCTAGAAAAGGAAGTATACAGATTGTATATAAGGGTAGAAATGAATTGAATCATGAAGTGAATCTTTCAGATGCTAAGTTTTCAATCTATCAGGTTCACTATATGAGTAATGATACATTGACATGGAAGGATAACTTTAAAGATTCACATATATCATTAGTAGATACCAGTGCAGAGGCAAGAGAAAAACAAGCCAAACAATTATATAAATATGCACAACAGAAAGATATATCTTGTTCACTACAAGAAACTAATACATTAGGTCGTACAACATTTAGTAATTTAACGCAAGGTATTTATTTGATTGCACAAGAGGGATACGTAGAAAGTGGTAAAAGTCAGTTTGAATCTGCTCCTTTTCTAGTTGAGATTCCTTCACTTGTGGATGGAAGTGTAGAATATAATGTTAGTATAGAACCTAAGGCTGAATGGGTAAAACCAGTAAAGCCCACACCTTCTAAACCTCATAAACCACATGTAAAAACAGGTGATGATACAAATATATCTGTATGGGTTATAGCTGCGATAGAAAGTTTATGTATTATGATATTGCTGTATAAGAATAAGGCTGATTCTCTATGAATCAGTTTTTTTTATTTACAAACTCTTTTTTATTGTAAATATCATGATTATTTGAGCATTAAAACGTGTGATAATGTTTGATAATCTGTAATTTAGATGTTATATTATTAAATGCATGGAAGCGCATTTATTTTGTGCTTATTGATTTTATTATTTTTACATCAGAATGAATTATGTGAAATTATTGATACAAATTGATGATTCATAATACAAATGTTAAAATGATTTAATGCGAAGGAGGACACACTGATGAAAAAACTATTTAAGAGATTATGCGTTACAGTTTTATCTTTCCTGATGGTTGTAAGTAGTACTACTCTTCCAGCATTTGGTGAAGATATTAACTATAATGAAAAGAATGATATAGCAAATAGCTTTAGGTATTCAAATGGACAAGTGAAGGAAAGAGGTAGTGCAAATTATGTTGCACGTGCTTCTGTGAATTCAGGATGGCCTGATGATCCAAAAGCAATTTGTAAGGGAATTGATGTAAGCTATCATAATGGCACTATTGACTGGAAGAAAGTCAAACAGTCAGAAGTAGAATATGCGATTATCAGATGTGGTTATGGTACAAATGATAAGAATCAGGATGATAAGAAATGGGAAGAAAATGTAAAGGGATGTATAGACAACAATATTCCTTATGGTGTCTACTTATATTCTTATGCGGATACTGTAGAAAAAGCTTCTAGTGAAGCAGATCATGCGATTCGTTTATTACAGGGAAAGAAGTTTAAGTATCCTGTTTATTATGATTTAGAAGAAGAGGCAATACGTAAGAAATTAAGTAAAACTGAAATTGCGAATATTGCGAAGACATTCTGTAATAAGTTATCTGCAAAGGGATATACTGTTGGTATTTATGCGAACAAAGATTGGTTTACTAATTATTTAACTGATAGTTGTTTTAATAACTGGACTAAGTGGGTTGCACAATATAATACAGTTTGTAATTACCAGGGTAAATATGATATGTGGCAGTGCTCTTGTACTGGGAAAATACCTGGTATCTCAACTAATGTAGATTTAAATTACTCTTATAGTCCATTTGAAAATTCAAATGGTGGAACTACTACTGAGTATTCTGATGGTTTAAATGAAATTCAAGGAGAACTATACTACTTCGAAAACAATCGAATTAATACATCATATAATGGTTTAGCTACTTATAAGGGAGATACATATCTTGTTACAAGAGGTATGGTCAATAAGACTCAGTCAGGACTTGTACAATCTGGTTCTAATTGGTACATGTTAACTAATGGTAAGCTTAATAAGGACTTTACTGATTTATATTATTACAATAATAATTGGTACTATATTGTGAATGGTGTATTAGATTGGACATTTAATGGTGTAGTAACTTACAATAATAACCTTTATTATGTAGAAGGCAGTACTATTTCATGGACATATAATAATGTTGCTGAATATAAAGGTACAAAGTATTATTTCTATAAGAGCCAGGTAGATTATGGATTTAATGATTTATTCTATACTGGAAATACTTGGTATTACATTAAAGATGGTAAAGTAGATACAAGTTATAATGACCTCTATTACTACAATAACACTTGGTATTATATTGAAAATGGAACAATTACCTGGAAATATACAAATCTAGTTAAATACAATGGTGCTATGTATTACGTAGACCGTAGTATGGTGAGATGGGATTATAAGGGTCTTGTAGAAAAAGATGGTACACTTTATTATGTTTCAAATAGTATGGTTGATTATCAATACAAGGGTCTTTATGAATACAATAATAAGTATTATTATGTAGAAAATGGTCAGGTTAATAAGAACTACAATGGTATTTGTAAGTATAATAGTAAGAATTATTATGTTACAAATGGTGTTGTAGATCCACAATATACAGGTGTTGTAGAAAGCGGAAAAGATCTTCTCTATGTTAAAAAAGGTGTTGTAGATGAAGGCTATACACAATTAACTTATTATAAGAATACTTGGTATTATTTTGAAAAAGGTTCAGTTAACTGGGATTACAGTAACCCAATCTACTACAACAATGCTTGGTATTATGTAGATCATGGGTATATTAATTGGAAGTTTACAGACTTAGTTCTTTATAATGGGACTTGGTATTATGTAGTCAATGGTATTATTGATTTCGATTATACAGGGTTAGTGTATCATGCTGGTGGATGGTTCTACGTTTCTAAAGGAAAGGTAGACTGGAATCATTCGGGTCTCATCTACTACAACAATCAATGGTATTATATTGATCATGGTTGTATTAACTGGGATTATTGTAATCTCATTTACTACAATAAAACATGGTATTATGTTTATCATGGTATGATTCATTGGGATTATTCAAACTTAGTTCTTTATAATGGTACCTGGTATTATGTAAAGAATGGTCAGATAGATTGGAACTTTACAGATGTAGTTCTTTATGAAGGTACATGGTACTATGTTTCTAAAGGAAAGCTAGACTGGAATCATTCAGGCCTTATTTACTACAATAAAGAATGGTTCTATATCGATCATGGACATATTAACTGGGATTACTGCAATCTTACTTACTACAATAAAACATGGTATTATGTGAATCATGGTAAGATTTATTGGGATTATTCAAACTTGGTTCTTTATAATGGTACATGGTATTATGTAAAGAATGGTCAGATAGATTGGAACTTTACAGATGTAGTTCTTTATGAAGGTACATGGTACTATGTAAAGAAAGCGACTATTGATTACTCTTATAAGGGTCTTGTTTATCATTGTGGTGGATATTACTATGTAGAGAATGGTAAAATCAACTGGGATTATAATGGTTATGCCCAGGTGAATAATAAAGGACCTCAATATAAAGTGGTTAATGGACAGCGTGTTTAAGAAGAGTGTTTATCACTCTTCTTTTTTTTATGAAGTTTAAATAAAATATTATTAGTAGAAGATCAATAATAGACATTAAATACAATAAAAACACTATCTAATACAAATATTTGATTAAAGGTATCTTTAAGAGTAAAATAATGATTAAGATGAAAAATCCAACTATTTTGGGAGAAAGGAGGCGACATTTCATGAAGAAACTAAGTAAGTTATTATTAGGCTTAATTTTATCTTTTATGGTTATTCAGGTACCTCTTGCTTTGAGTAATGCTGTATATGCAGTAGATGATACAACTACAGAAGATGTGGTTACACCAAAGTCAGGACTTGTCTATGAAGATAACCAGTTTGTCTATTATTCAAATGGAGAAGTAGATAAAGACTTTAAAGGGTTAGCTGAATACGAAGGTGAAAAGTATTATGTACAGAATGGGACTGTTGATACAACATTGACTGATGTAGTCTACATTGATGGCACTTGGTATTATATTGATCAAGGTCGCTTAAATGAAGAAACAAGAGATGTTATTTTCCACTGTGGTGGATGGTACTTTGTAGAAAACGGTACAATTGACTGGACTTATACAGGAGTTGTAGAACACTGTGGTGGCTACTTCTATGTAGATCATGGTCAGATTAACTGGAATTATACAGGTGGTTGTGAAACAGATGGTGTTTTATACTACATGCATAAAGGATCTCTTGATACAAGTAAGAGTGAGTTAACATACATCAATGGCACATGGTACTTGCTTGAAAAAGGTGTAGTTAAGTGTGAAACAAAAATCAATCAAAACGTATAAAAAAAGACAAACTTAAAAATAA
>OLRT01001404.1_pt1 | contig 16732 bp, 10 predicted proteins | sample 1672021 | NCBI WGS metagenome assembly OLRT01 (sample SAMEA3136637, study PRJEB25190) | human gut metagenome | reverse complement strand
CCGATTCTCGTCCGGCACAAACTCCAGAATATCCCCCGGCTGGCAGTCCAGCGCCTTGCAGAGGGCTTCCAGTGTCGAAAACCGCACGGCCTTGGCCTTGTTGTTTTTCAAAATCGACAAATTTGCCGGGGTGATGCCGATTTCCTCAGCCAGCTCGCCCGCACCTTTGTGACGACGGGCCATCATTACATCCAGATTGACCACGATAGGCATCGTGCCGCCCCCTTAAATCGTTAAGTCCAGCTCGTCCTTCATGCGGACGGCCTGTTCAAAAGCGTTTTTCAGCACCCGGACGATGAGCGCCATAAACGCCGCTGCCACGCCCAAAAACGCAAACGGAAGGTAGATGCCCACCCCCGCAGGCAGGCAGAGCACCGCTGCGCCCACGCAGCACCAGCTGATGCGCCGCAGCGCTGTGACGTTGGCGGGCACAAAAATCTGCCCGGCCTCGATGCGGCGCAGGAATTTGTACAGGCTGAACAGCATCCCGAACGCCAGCACCGCGCACAGGTAGCCCAACACCAGCAGCACCGGCCCTGTGCGCGGCGGCAGCGCGTGGGCCGTGACCATCCAGCGGGTCAGCCATGGGCCGGATATTGTCATAATGGCGCTGCCCAAAATGGCCGTCGCCACGACCACCCGGGTCAGCGTGATACTTTTGCGGTCGTTCCAATGGTAGTTCATAGGTAGCTCTCCTGTTGCTGCAAATGGTTGTTATTGTAGGGGCGGATGCAGGCATCGCTCCCTGCATGTGGGCTGCCCCCGCTTTCATTGTTTGCAGTATACCACGTCGCATATCGTTTTGCAAGTATTTTTTATTGTTTTTCGATAAATTTGTAAAACCTGCAAGATTCATTTGCGTATTGACACAAAATGTTGTATCATAGCTGTGTATCAAAACAAAAAAGAGGGGTGCACCGCATGAAATTACCCTTTTGCCGGGCCGCGCTGCTGGCTGCGGCGCTGGGCGTCTGCCTGGTGGGCTGCAAGCCCGCTGCCACCGATGAGCCTGCTGCCTTCGCCACAGCCGAAACAGCCGAGGTCGCTGCCACGCTGACGCCCACGGCCGCGACGACCGCACAGCCTGTCGCCGCCGAAATCGGGACCGTGCTGCCCGCCACCGGGGACGCGGGCCGCAGCTACCTGGACGAGACGCTGTTTATCGGCGACTCAAACACCGTGCGCTACACGATGTACGCCGACGAAACCGGCACGGCCTTTGCATCGGTGGACAACAGCATCGGTGTCGTCAGCATGGGCGCTGGTGCTATTACCACGCTGAAATGTGAAAAATTCAAGGGCTCCTCCACAATGTACACCGTGCCGGACGCCGTGGCGATGCTCAAGCCCCAGCGCATCGTCATCTGCTACGGCACCAACAACCTGGGCGGCTCGTCCACCGACGCGACCAGCTACATCAAGACCTATTTGCAGGGCTTGCAGGCCATCCAGACTGCGTGGCCCTACTGCGATATCATCGTCAGTGCCATCCCGCCGCTGGACAAACAGCGCGAGAACACCAACCTGACCATGACCCAGGTGGACGCCTACAATGCCGCACTGGTGACAATGTGCGAGGAAAACGGCTTTAAGTTTTTGAACAGCGCCGAGGTCCTGCGCGATGCCGCCACCGGCTGGGCCAAGACTGATTACACGCTGTCCGACGGCGTGCACCTGTCAAAAACCGCCGTTACAGCGTACTTTGACTATGTGCGCACCCACGCCTATATCACCGAGGACCGCCGCCCGCAGCCGTTGGGGTCCATCCCCCAGCCCGACGGCGTCCCTGCGAACCTTATCACCAGCGACCCGATAGCCGTGCGCGGCGCGAAGGTCCCGCTGGAATTTGTCGCCACAAACGGCGGCAAGGTCAGCGGCTCCACCAGCCAGCTGGTCAAGAAGGGCGGCACCGCCAGCGCCGTGACCGCCGTGGCCGACGAGGGCTTTGTCTTTGCGGGCTGGACGGCCAGCTCCGGCGGCAGTTACAGCAGCGCGACCATCAGCTTTACGATGCCCCAGAACGCCGACGCGGGCGGCGTGGTGCTGACGGCGCACTTCAAGGCCGACGCCCACGAGCACGAGTATGTTGAGGTCGAGGGCACCAAGACTGCCGCCACCTGCCTGAAAGCCGGGTCCGCCAAGTACAAGTGCAAAATCTGCGGCGAGATCATTGAGAAGGACATCAAGCCCCTGGGCCACGACTGGGATGACGGGGTGCAGAAGGGCGCGGAAATCATCTACACCTGCAAGCGCGAGGGCTGCGGCGAAACGAAGGTCGAGGCCGCCAAGGCCACGCCGACGCCGTCCCCCTCCCCTACGCCGGTCGTGACGGCGGCACCAACGGCGGTGCCGACCCAAGCGCCGACACCGGTGCCAACGGCAGTACCCACAGCTGCACCGACCGCCGTGCCCGCCACACCCGAGCCAACGGCAGTGCCGACACCGACACCGGAACCGCACACCCATGATTTCCAGCTGATCAGTGACACCGCCACCTGCACGGCAGCCGGCACAAAAACCTACCAATGCAGCTGCGGCGAGACAAAAACGGAGGAATCTGCCGCACTGGGGCACAGCGGCGTTGAGCAGTCCGACGGCAGCGTTGTGTGCTCCCGCTGTAACGAGGTTTTGCGGGCCGCACCTGCGCCAGAACCAGTTACGCCGAGTGAACCAACAACGGAAAGTGACACCCCCACCGAGTAACCACCATGTAGGGGCCGCACATATGCGGCCCCTACAAGTCTGAATGAAAGAGGTCCCCATGTCTGAAACTACCACCCCGCAGCGCCCGAAAAATGGGGCGCTGATACGCCGTTTTCTTCCGTATATGGTCAAATACCGCGGCGTGCTGGCGTTTGATCTGTTCTGCGCCGCGCTGACAACGCTCTGCGATATCGCGCTGCCCACCATCATGCGCAACCTGACAAATACCGTCAGCGCTGCGGCCCTTACTGTGGACGCCGTGCTGAAAATGGCGGCGCTCTACTTTGTACTGCGTGTCATCGACGGCGCAGCCAGTTACTTTATGTCCGGCATCGGCCACATCATGGGCGTACATATCGAGACGGATATGCGCCGCGACGCCTTTGACCACCTGCTGCGGCTGGACCACACTTACTACAATAACACGAAGGTCGGCCAGATTATGGGCCGCATCACCAACGATCTGTTTGACGTGACCGAGTTTGCCCACCACTGCCCCGAGGAGTTCTTTATTGCGGGCATCAAGATCGTAGCATCCTTTGTGATTTTGTGCCAGGCCAGTATTCCGCTGACGCTCATCGTGTTTGCCTGCGTGCCGCTGATGGGCGTTGTGTCGGTCAAACTCAACCACAAACTGCGGGAGCGGTTCCGCCAGCAGCGATTCCAGATTGGTGAACTGAACGCCACGATTGAGGACAGCCTGCTGGGCCAGCGGGTCGTCAAGGCGTTTGCGGCGGAAGATTTGGAGCGTGAAAAGTTTGAGCAGGGCAACCGCGATTTTGAGAACATCAAGACGCTGGGCTACCATGCCATGGCCGCGTTCAACACGTCCACCCGCCTTTTTGACGGCCTGATGTACTTTGTTGTCATCCTGGCGGGCGGTCTGTCCCTTGTGTATGGGGCCATCAGCGCGGGCGATCTGGTTGCCTACGTGCTGTACGTGTCCACGCTGATCGCCACGATCCGCCGCATCGTCGAATTTGCCGAGCAGTTCCAGCGCGGCATGACCGGCATCGAGCGCTTTGCGGAAATCATGGACACCCCCATCGCGATCGCCGACGCCCCCAACGCGAAGGACTTGGAAGTCAAAGAGGGCGGCATCGACTTTGACGATGTGAGCTTTGAGTACCCCGACGACCACAATAAAGTGCTGCGCCACGTGGATCTGCACATCCTCCCGGGCGAGAATGTCGCGCTGGTCGGGCCGTCCGGCGGCGGCAAAACGACGCTGTGCAACCTGATTCCCCGCTTCTACGATGTGACTGGCGGCACCATCCGCATTGACGGCCAGGATGTGCGCAGCGTAACGCTGCACAGCCTGCGCAGTGCCATCGGCGTGGTGCAGCAGGACGTGTATCTTTTCAGCGGCACAGTGGCGGAGAATATTGCCTACGGCCGTCCGGGCGCGACCCGCGCCGAAATTGAGGAAGCCGCCCGCCTGGCTGGGGCTGACGCCTTTGTCCGCGCCTTGAAGGACGGCTATGACACCTATGTCGGTGAGCGCGGTGTCAAGCTCTCCGGCGGGCAGAAGCAGCGCCTCGCCATTGCCCGCGTATTTTTGAAGAACCCGCGCATTCTGCTGTTGGACGAGGCCACGAGCGCCCTGGACAACGAGAGCGAGATTTTGGTCGGCCAGAGCCTGGACAAACTGGCGAAGGGCCGCACAACGCTGACGATTGCCCACCGCCTGACGACCATCAAGAACGCCGACCGCATCCTCGTTTTGGGCAAGGACGGCATTGAGGAAGAAGGCAGCCATGAAGAGCTGCTGGCGAAGCAGGGCGTATATTATAGGTTGTGGAATGGACTGGTGAGCGGGGAAACCTTGTAAAGCGGCTTCTCCCTTGGGGGAGAAGCTGCTCGCGAAGCGGGCTGATGATGGGAGATTTACCCCCGCCGCCCCTTACCGGGCAATCATGGCAAGTCCGTCCCTCATCCGGCCTTCGGCCGCCTTCCCCTATCGGGGGAAGGCTTTTTTATTTGCTCCATCATCCTCTTCATATTCAAGCAGAACGTCATCAAATTCGACACCACCATCACCCCCAGGAACCCCATCATGCCATATTTCGGCACAACAAACCAGATGGCTGTGATGCGCAATATCGAGTCCAGCAGCGAATAGCGGAACGTCGCCAGCTGCTCCCCCAGGCCCTTCAGCACGCCGTCCACCATGCTTTCCAGGTACATGAACGGCGCGACAAAGCCTAAAATCTGCACATACCGTCCGACCTCGGCGTCGTGGTAGACGAACTGCGCCAGCGGCGCACCGAACACCACAAATCCGGCCCCTGCCGCCAGCGAGAATGCGCCGGTCAGACGCAGCATCGTGAAAATCAAGCGGCGCATGGCGGCGGTGTCTCCCTTGGTGTGGGCGCGGGTGATTTCCGGCATCAGCAGACCGGACAGCGCCCCCAGCACCGAAAACGGAAAGAACAGCAGCGGCAGCGCCATCCCTTTCAGGCTGCCGTACTGGGCCACGGCCTCGGTGCGGCTGCCGGTGCAGAGCGCCAGCGTGTAGGGAATCAGACTGCTCTCGGCCGCCTGCAGGGCGCTGGCCAACAGGCGGCTGCCCTCGATCGGCCAAAGAATATCGTAGAGTTCCTTGCGGGTGTAGGGGTGCAGCGGGGCGCCTGGACGAGGCACAAATTCCGGCGTGCGGGCGGCAAACGCCAGCATGACGCCGCAGGAAACGCCCTCGCTGACCGTGTTGCCCAGCAGCACGGCGGCGCAGCCGTACCCCGCGCCCCACTGGGCCAGCGCCCGCAGCCCCGCCACGGCAACAGCCATCCGCACCAGCTGCTCAATGAGCTGCGCTGTGATATTGGGCTGCACCCGCCGCGCAGCCAAAAAGCACCCCCGCACCGCTCCGGACACCGCCATAAACGGCAGGCTGGGGGCCAAAATCAGCAGCGCGGTCTCGGCGCGGATATCGTGCAGCAGGTACCGTGCGCACGGCCCGGCCAGCACGGCCTGCGCCACCATGGCTGTTGTGCCGAAGCCCAGTGCCGTGAAGCACAGCCCACGCAGCGTCTCAGCCATGCCGCTGCCCCGGGCCAGGCTTTGGGCCGCCAGCCGCGCCGACGCCACGTTGATGCCCGACGTGGCGAAGGACACAAACACCATGTACAGCGCCAGAATCAGCTGGTACAGGCCCATGCCCTCGCCGCCCAGGTAGGCTGCCAGCACGACCCGGAACCCCATGCCCAGCGCCCGCAGCACCAGCCCCGACCCGGTGAGCAGCGCCGCATTGTGTAGGTACGTTCTGCGTTTGCTCATACGCCGCCCCCTTCCCCTGCTGATGGGTATGCGGGGAAATCGGTCGGTATGACTTGCAGATTATCTGTTTGCTGTGCTAAGATATACGTAGGGCGGGGTGAGGTCAGGCCGCCATGCAACCTCAAATAAAATGGGAGATTTTTACCATGAATCAAGCCACTACCATTGCCGCATACTTGCGGGAAAAATTACCGTTCGCCCCGGATATTGCCCTTGTGCTGGGGTCGGGCCTGGGCGGGCTGGCAGAACAATTTGAAAATGCCGTCATCATCCCCTACCGCAGCGTGCCGGGGTTCCCTGTGTCCACCGCGCCGGGGCACGCCGGGCAGTTCGTGGCCGGGCAGCTGGCGGGCAAAAACGTCCTGTGTATGCAGGGGCGGTTCCACTATTATGAGGGCCACGACATGGCCGCCATTGCCCTGCCTGTACGGGTGTTCAAGGCACTGGGCTGCCGTGCGCTGGTGCTGACCAACGCGGCAGGCGGCGTGAACTGGGATTTCAATGTTGGCGACATCATGCTCATCACCGACCACATCAACTTTATGGGCGCGAACCCCCTGCGCGGCACAAACGATGACAGCATCGGTCCGCGCTTTTGCGATATGACCCACACCTACACGCCGGAATTGCAGGAAAAAGCGCTTGCCGTTGCCAAAAAACAGAACATCCTGCTGCAAAAGGGCGTCTACCTCGGCTACATGGGGCCGAGCTTTGAGACCCCCGCCGAGATCCGCGCGTTTCGCGTTTTGGGTGCGGACGCCGTGGGCATGAGCACCGTGCCCGAGGCTATCGCCGCCAGCCACTGCGGTCTTCCGGTGGTAGCACTGAGCCTGATTACCAACATGGCCGCCGGGATGGCGGGCAAGCGGCTGGACGGGGCCGAAGTCATCGAGATTGCCGACCAGCGCGGTCCGGTGTTCCAGAAGTTGGTCAAGGGAATCGTGGAAGTGTTATAAAATCATGCCAAGTCGCTTTTAAATTTGTGAGTGTTCTTGCATTCCGGCGCGATTTTTGGTAAACTGGAGAAAGAGCAATTTTTAAAGGAGCAAACATACCATGAGCGAATGTACCCACGATTGCAGCAGCTGCAGTGCCAGCTGTGACCACCGCGCACCGCAGCATGAGCCGCCGCACGAGCGCAGCCGTATCCAAAAAGTGATCGGCGTCGTTTCCGGCAAGGGCGGCGTCGGCAAAAGCATGACCAGCGCAATGCTGGCCGTCTCGATGCGCCGCCTCGGCTTCAAGGCCGGCGTGCTGGACGCTGACATCACCGGTCCTTCCATCCCCCGCCTGTTCGGCGTCAAAGGTCCCGCCACCGGCGACGGCACCAGCATCAATCCGGTTTGCAGCCGCACCGGCGTGGAAATTATGAGCATCAACCTTCTGCTCGATGACCCCGAGGCCCCCGTTGTCTGGCGCGGCCCCGTCATTGCGGGCGCTGTCAAGCAGTTCTGGCAGGAGGTTGTGTGGGACGTTGACTTTCTCTTCGTCGATATGCCCCCGGGAACCGGCGATGTGCCGCTGACCGTCTTCCAGACGCTGCCGGTGGACGGCATCGTCATCGTGTCCAGCCCGCAGGAACTGGTCGGCATGATCGTCGGCAAAGCCGTCCAGATGGCCCAGATGATGCACGTGCCCATCCTCGGCTTGGTCGAGAACATGAGCTACGCCGTCTGCCCCGACTGCGGCAAGCATATCAACGTGTTTGGCGACAGCCATGTGGACGAGATTGCCGACAAGTACAAGCTGCCGGTGCTGGCGAAAATGCCCATTGATCCCGAGCTTGCCAAGGAGGCCGACGCGGGCATGATCGAGGTCTTTGCGGGTGATTACCTCGACAATGCAGCCCAGACCGTGGCAAAGCTGCTGAAGAAGTAAAACGCTGCGGCGTTAAATTTTGAGGAGGCACCTGCTTATGAAAAAGTTCTTTGAAGAGTTCAAGGCCTTCGCCCTGAAGGGCAACATGATGGATATGGCCATCGGTGTTATCATCGGCGGTGCGTTCTCCACGCTGGTCACTTCCCTGACCGACAACCTCATCAGCCCCATCCTGGGCATTTTGGGCAAGGTGAACTTTGACGCCATGATGTGGGACGTTTTCGGCGATGGCAAGCTGGTCTTTAAGTATGGTGCCTTTATCACGGCTGTCATCAACTTCCTGATCATGGCTTTTGTGCTGTTCTGCATCGTCAAAGCCATGAACAAACTGATGGAGATGGGCAAGCACGAGGAAGCCGCCCCCGCTGAGCCGGAGGCCCCCGCCGCCCCCACGCAGGAAGAGCTGCTGGCCGACATCCTTGCTGAGCTGAAAAAGCAGAACGAGGAAAAAACGGCGTAATTTTCGCTTTATTACCAACAACAGCGCAGAGCCAGTACAGCCCTGCGCTGTTGTGTTTTTTAGAGAATGGTGAACCAGCTGCCGGAGTAGAGCCTCCCTTGTCAAAGGGAGGCTTTCTTATCGCTCGCGACTTAATTTTATTAAGTTTAAAATTCGATAATGAAATTTTCAAACGTTTTGCGCTTAATTTCCGTAAAATCTTCTGCTTTAGGATTGTAAAGAGCCTGGTTCTATGGTATGATGCAGACAAGAACAAAGACGTTCCCACAAGGGGCTTATGCGCCCCTTCGGGGACGTCTTTTTTGTTACCCCAAAGGCCGCAGCGTTATGTGCGTAGCTGCGTTGCTTTTGCACTGGGAAAGGAGCAGACAAGGCATGGAAAACTTTACCGAGCGCAGCACCCCCGCCGGGCTGTACAGCCCACAGTTTGAGCATGACAACTGCGGCATTGGTGCCGTGGTGGATATCAAGGGGCGCAAGAGCCACAAAACCATTGATGATGCACTGCAAATCGTGGAGCATCTCGAACACCGCGCAGGCAAGGACGCCGAGGGCAAGACCGGCGACGGCGTCGGTATCTTAACGCAGATCAGCGACAAATTTTTCCAGAAAGCGGCGGCCGAGCTGGGCCTGGAAATCGGCAAAGAGCGGGAATACGGCATTGGTATGTTCTTTTTCCCACAGGATGAACTCAAGCGCAACCAAGCCAAAAAGTTGTTTGAGATCGTCTGCAAAAAAGAGGGGCTTCCCTTCTTAGGCTGGCGCGAAGTCCCCATCTGCCCCGAGGTGCTGGGCCACAAGGCCATTGCCTGTATGCCTAGCATCTGGCAGGGCTTTGTGGGCAAGCCGCAGCGCGTAGAGGCGGGCATTGCCTTTGACCGCCGCCTGTATGTCGCCCGCCGCGTGTTTGAGCAGTCCAGCCCCGACACCTACGTTTGCAGCCTGTCCAGCCGGACCATCGTATATAAAGGTATGTTCCTCGTCAAGGAACTGCGCCTGTTCTATCCCGACTTGCAGGATACCGACTACGAGTCCGCCATCGGTATGGTACACAGCCGCTTCTCCACCAACACCGCCCCCAGCTGGAACCGCGCCCACCCCAACCGCTTTATCCTGCACAACGGCGAGATCAACACCATCCGCGGCAACGTGGACACGATGCTGGCCCGCGAGGAGACCATCGGCTCCAACTACTTAAAGGACGATATGACGAAGGTTCTGCCCATCGTCAACCAGGGAGGCTCTGACTCTGCCCAGCTGGACAACACCCTGGAATTTATGGTCATGAACGGAATGGATCTGCCGCTGGCCGTCATGGTGACCATCCCCGAGCCTTGGGACAACAACAAATCCATGGACCCGAAGAAGCGTGATTTCTACCAGTATTACGCCACGATGCTGGAGCCGTGGGACGGCCCCGCCAGCATCCTGTTCAGCGACGGCGACGTCATGGGCGCGGTGCTGGACCGCAACGGCCTGCGTCCCAGCCGGTACTACATCACGAAGAACGGCCGCCTGATTTTGTCCAGCGAGGTCGGCGTGCTGGATATCCCTGCTGACGAGGTCGTGCGCAAGGACCGCCTGCGCCCCGGCAAGATGCTGTTGGTGGACACCGTCAAGGGCGAGCTGGTGGACGACGAAAAGCTGAAGGCCGACTACGCCAGCCGCCAACCCTACGGCGAGTGGCTGGACCGCAACCTGGTTCCGCTGTCCAGCCTGAAGGTGCCCAACAAGAAGGTGCCCAGCTACACGAAAGACCAGCTCGTCCAGCTGCAAAAGGCCTTCGGCTACCGGTATGAGGACGTATCTACGATCATTCTGCCGATGGCGAAGAACGGCGGCGAGCCTGCCGGAGCCATGGGCAGCGATACCCCGCTGGCCGTTTTGAGCCACACGCGCCCGAGTTTGAGCGAGTACTTCAAGCAGATGTTCGCCCAGGTCACGAACCCGCCCATCGATGCCCTGCGCGAGAAGATCGTCACTTCCACCACCGTATATGTCGGTGCCCAGGGCAATTTGCTGGAAGAGGATGCCGACAACTGCAAGGTGCTGAAAATCGAGAACCCGATTCTGACCGAGACTGATCTGCTCAAAATCAAGGCGATGGATGTGCCCGGCTTCAAGGTCGTGACGCTGTCTATCTGCTACTACAAGAACACTGATTTGGAAAAGGCCATTGACCGCCTGTTTGTCGATGTGGACCGCGCCTACCGCGACGGCGCCAACATCCTGATTTTGTCCGACCGCGACATTGACGAATACCACGTCGCCATCCCCAGCCTTTTGGCTGTGGGCGCAGTCAGCAAGTACCTGGTCCGCACCCGCAAGCGCACGGCTATGGCGCTGATTCTGGAAAGCGGCGAGCCGCGCCTAGTGCATGACTTCGCAACGCTCTTGGGCTACGGCGCAGCAGCCATCAACCCGTACCTGGCGCAGGAGACCATCGGCGGGCTGATTTCCGACGGCCTGCTCGACAAAGATTACTATGCCGCCGTCGAGGATTACAACAAGGCCGTCCTCGCGGGCATTGTCAAAATCGCGTCCAAGATGGGCATTTCCACCATCCAGTCCTACGCGGGCAGCCAGATTTTTGAAGCGCTGGGCATCTCAAAAGAGGTCGTGGACAAATACTTTACGAACACCGTCTCCCGCGTGGGCGGCATCACGATCCAGGATATCCAGAAGGATCTGGAAGCCCGCCATCAGGAAGCCTTTGACCCCCTGGGCCTGGATATCAACCGCGAACTGCCCAGCCTGGGTGCACACAAGTTCCGCGGCGGCCCCGCAGCCGAGCAGCATCTCTACAACCCGCAGACCATCCACCTGCTGCAGCAGGCCTGCTGGACCGGCAATTACGACACGTTCAAGCAGTACACCGCAGCTGCCGCCAATGAGAACGGCGACGCCATGCACCTGCGCAGCCTGCTGGATTTCAACTACCCCGAACAGGGTGTGTCCCTGGACGAGGTCGAGAGCGTCGATTCCATCGTGAAGCGCTTCAAGACCGCCGCCATGAGCTACGGTGCACTGTCTGAGGAAGCCCACGAATGCATGGCCATCGCTATGAACCGCCTGGGCGGTAAATCCAACACCGGCGAGGGCGGCGAGGCCGAGGACCGCTTCGGTACCGAGCGCAACTCCGCCATCAAGCAGGTAGCGTCCGCCCGCTTCGGCGTGACGAGCAAGTATCTCGTCTCCGCCAGCGAAATCCAAATCAAGATGGCCCAGGGTGCGAAGCCCGGCGAGGGCGGCCAGCTGCCCGGCGGCAAGGTCTACCCCTGGGTCGCTAAGACCCGCAACTCCACCACTGGTGTGGGCCTTATCTCTCCCCCGCCGCACCACGATATCTATTCCATTGAGGATCTGGCCCAGCTGATTTACGACCTGAAGTGCTCCAACCGCAAGGCCGCTATCAATGTCAAGCTGGTCAGCGAGGCCGGTGTCGGCACGATTGCCGCAGGCGTTGCCAAGGCAGGCGCGGAGGTCATCCTGATTTCCGGCTTTGACGGCGGCACCGGCGCAGCGCCCCGCAACTCCATTCACAACGCAGGCTTGCCCTGGGAGCTGGGCATTGCCGAGGCGCACCAGTGCCTCATCATGAACGGCCTGCGCAGCCGCGTCCGCATCGAGGCCGACAGCAAGCTGATGAGCGGCCGCGACGTTGCCATCGCTGCTCTGCTGGGCGCCGAGGAATTTGGTTTCGGCACCGGGCCGCTGGTGGCCATGGGCTGCGTCATGATGCGCGTCTGCAATCTGGACACCTGCCCCATGGGCATCTGCACCCAGAACCCCGAGCTGCGCAAGCGCTTCAAGGGCAAGCCCGAGTACATCATGAACTTCATGCGCTTCATGGCCGAGGATCTGCGTGAGTATATGGCAAAGCTCGGCGTGCGCACCGTTGATGAACTCGTCGGCCGCACCGACCTGTTGAAGGTCAAGGCCGCGCCCGCAGGTTCCCGCGCCAGCGAGATGGATCTTTCGGCCCTCTTGCAGAACCCCTTGGTCGAGAACTCCAACGTACATTTCAACGCGAAGGATGTCTACAACTTCCAGCTGGAAAAGACGCCCGACATGAAGGTGCTGATGAAGAAGTTCAAGAAGAATTTCGATTCCGCCGAGCCGAAGCCCAGCACCGTTACGCTGGATGTCGGCAACACCGACCGCGCCTTCGGCACGATCTTCGGCAGTGAAATCACCGCCAAGTTCGGCAACACCTTACCGGAAGATACCTTCCATGTCGTCTGCCACGGCTACGGCGGCCAGAGCTTTGGCGCGTTCATCCCCCAGGGCCTGACGCTGGAACTGGTCGGCGACGCCAACGACTACCTTGGCAAGGGCCTGTCCGGCGGCAAGCTCGTCGTCTATCCGCCGAAGGATGCCGCCTTTGACCGCAGCGAGAACATTGTCATCGGCAACGTGGCGCTCTACGGCGCAACCGGCGGCAAGGCGTTCATCAACGGCGTTGCGGGCGAACGCTTCTGCGTGCGCAATTCCGGCGGCGTGGCCGTCGTTGAGGGCGTGGGCGACCACGGCTGCGAGTACATGACCGGCGGCACGGTGGTCGTGCTTGGCAAGACCGGCAAAAACTTTGCAGCCGGCATGAGCGGCGGCATTGCCTATGTCCTCGATGAGGACTGGGACTTCTACCAGCGCGTCAACAAAGACATGGTAAGCCTGGAACCCGTGGAACATAAGTACGATGTATCGCTGTTAAAAGACCTGATCCGTGAGCACGTCGAACTGACCGGGTCGCCGCGCGGCAAGGAAATCCTCGACAACTTCGGCGAGTATCTGCCCAAGTTCAAGAAGGTCCTGCCCCACGACTACGACAAGATGCTGCGCCTGATTGCCCAGATGGAAGAGAAGGGCGAGGACAGCGAGCAGGCCCAAATCGAGGCATTCTACGCCATGAAAAGCGCAAAGTAAGGGAGGCAGAGTATCATGGGCAAACCGACAGGATTTATCGAGATCGCGCGGCAGACCAGTTTAGAGCTGCCGCCCGAGGAGCGCATCCAGAATTTTAACGAGTTTCACGTCCCGCTGCATACCGACGAGCAGCAGGCCCAGGGCGCACGCTGCATGGACTGCGGCGTCCCCTTCTGCCAAAGCGGTGTCCAGCTGGGCGGTATGTTCAGCGGCTGCCCGTTGAATAACCTGATCCCTGAGTGGAACGACCTGGTCTACCAGGGCAAGTGGGATCTGGCCGTACACCGCCTGATTGCCACGAACCGCTACCCAGAGTTCACCAGCCGGGTCTGCCCCGCCCTGTGCGAAGCCGCCTGCACCTGCGGCAATGTCACCGGCGACCCGGTCACGGTCAAGGAGAACGAGCGTGCCATCGTGGAATACGGCTACGAGAGCGGCGCGATCCATGCTGTGCCGCCCCCGGCCCGCACCGGCAAGACCGTGGCGGTCATTGGCGCAGGGCCTGCGGGACTGTCCGTGGCGGATCTTTTGAACAAGCGCGGCCACCGCGTGACCATTTACGAGCGCGAGGACCGCGCGGGCGGCCTGCTGATGTACGGCATCCCCAACATGAAGCTGGAAAAGTGGGTCATTGACCGCCGCGTGAAGATTTTGCAGGACGAGGGCATAGAGTTTATCTTTAATGCCGATGTCGGCAGCACCGTCAGCGCCGACGAGCTGAAAGCCCGCTATGACGCCGTAGTGCTCTGCTGCGGTGCAAAGAAAGCCCGCGACATCACCGCGCCGGGCCGCGACGCTCAGGGCATCTACTTTGCCGTGGATTACCTGACCAGCGTGACCCGCAGTTTGCTGGATTCGAACTTTGCCGACGGCAAGGCTGTGAATGCCGCAGGCAAGAAAGTATTGGTCATTGGCGGCGGCGACACCGGCAACGACTGTGTGGGCACGGCCATTCGCCAGGGCTGCGAGAGCGTCATGCAGTTAGAAATGATGCCTTGCCCGCCCGCCGCCCGCGCCCCCGGCAACGATTGGCCGGAGTGGCCCCGCGTGCTGAAAACCGACTACGGCCAGCAGGAGGCCATCGCCAGGTTTGGCAGTGATCCCCGCGTCTACCAGACAACGGTCAAAGAGTTCTACAAGAACGAGGTCGGGCAGGTCTGCGGTGCGCTGATCGCCAAGCTGAAAAGTGAGGTCGTCGATGGCCGACGCCAGATGGTGCCCACCGGCGAGGAGTTCACCGTAGACTGCGATCTGGTCTTGATTGCCGCGGGCTTTACCGGGTGTGAAGCGTATGTGGCGGATGCGTTCGGCGTTGAGCTGACGAAGCGCGGCACCGTGGCCGATGTGAAATACGCCACCGCCGACCCGAAGGTGTTTGCCTGCGGCGATATGCGCCGCGGTCAGAGCCTGGTCGTGTGGGCGCTGCGCGAGGGCCGCGACACCGCCGCCGTGGTGGATGAAAAATTGATGGGGTATACGAACCTGTGACCTACTTTCTTTGAAAAGAAAGTAGGCAAAGAAACTTAAAACCTTAACCCATACATGGGCCGCCCCGTAGGGGCCGGGCATGCCCGGCCCTCCTGCCTTCCCGCAAACGCATATCTCCCATAACGCCGCGGGCCGCACATGTGCGGCCCCTGCAAAGCAGCCTCCGCAGCGTATCGGCCTTTCGGTACGCTGCGGGGGCTTTTTTCTTGCAATTTCCCGCCCTATCCCCTATACTATAACCATCTTCTGCCACGATTTTTAACATTTTCCCCACCACCCTGTAAAACCATGTTGGTGTTCATTTTCTTCTGCTTTTGCTATACTTGTTAAAAATCATAGCAAAGGTGTGACAAATATGAGAAAGCACTATCTCGACAACATCCGCTGGGCAACTGTGCTGCTGGTGGTTTTGTACCACGCCATTTTTATGTACAACCATGTCGTGACGGCGGGTGTCGTGGGGCCGGTGACGGACTGTCGCTGGCAGGACGCGCTGCAATATCTGCTGTACCCATGGTTCATGGTCGTGCTGTTTCTGGTCAGCGGTGCGTCGGCGCGGTACGCGCTGGACAGCCGCAGCGGCAAGGCGTTTTTTGCAGAGCGCACGCGGAAATTGCTGGTTCCTTCCACGCTGGGACTGCTGGTGCTGGGCTGGGCGCAGGGGTATTTCAACGTGGCGTTCAGCCATGTGTTTGAAAATATCCTCTCCGGGGTGCCCGCACCGGTGCTCTATTTGATTATGACGGTATCGGGTATTGGCGTTCTCTGGACCTGCCATGTGCTGTGGGTCTGTGCCCTGGTACTGTTGGCCGTGCGCCGCATCGAGTGCGGGCGGCTGCTGGCAAAATGCGCGTCGCTCCCCTGCTGGGCCGTCGCAGCGCTGGGTGTGGCCGCCTGGGTGTCGGCCCAGGTGCTGAACCCGCCCATCATCCAGGTGTATCGGTTCGGCATCTACATTTTCAGCTATCTGGCTGGGTACTACGTCTTTTCGCAACCGCAGGTCATGGACACGCTGGCCCGCCGGGCACCGATTTTGTGCGCCGTGGCCGCCGCGCTGGGGCCGGTTTACCTCTGGCACAGTTGGGGCAAGAACTACGCCGTCGCTCCCAACGTGAACAGCCCCCTGGCCATCGCCTACGGCTGGGCGGCCTGCCTGGCTATCTTTGGCGGCATGAAGCGCTGGGGCGACCGCACCGGGCCTGTGGCCGCGTTCCTGGCGCGGCACAGTTTTGGGCTGTACGTCTGCCACTATCTGGCGCTGTCGGCGGCGGCCTATGGGCTGGTGTGCTGCCTGCACTGGCGCGGCGCGGTGGTATACCTGCTGTCCGCCGTAGCTGCCTACGGCGGCGGGCTGGCGCTGTATGCCGTGCTGCGCCATGTGCCGGTGGTGCGGTACTGTGTTTTCGGCATTAAAAAGGAGAAGCCTCATGTTTTGTGATAACCTTGTCTCCCTGCGCAAATTGCACGATCTATCGCAGGAAGAACTAGCTGACCGCCTGCAGGTCAGCCGCCAGACGCTCTCGAAATACGAGACCGGGGAAAGTCTGCCCGACATTGAGCGCTGCAAGCAGCTGGCGGAAATTTTCGGCGTCTCGCTGGACGATCTCGTCAACTATGACACCGCCGCTACCGGGCTGAACGTACCGCCCAAGGGCAGGCACGCCTTTGGGCTGGTCACGGTCGGCGATAAAGGGCAGATCGTAATACCGGCGAAGGCACGCAAGATTTTCAACATCCAGCCCGGCGATAAGCTCATTGTCCTGGGCGACGAATCCCAGGGCCTGGCCCTGTTGAGCGAGAGAGATTTTTTGGCGATGGTACAGCAAATGCGAAAGGATTGACCCATGAAAATGTACGAAGTCACCATCCAATCAAGGAATACGTCCCCCAGGCCTTGCAGGGCGCCGCTCATTTGATCGTGGCTGAGGACGCCCCCTACAACCTAGGGCAACACCGCACAATTCCCACCTTACGGCTTAAGCACCGCTCCGGCGGCTGCGG
>OLRT01001403.1_pt1 | contig 16759 bp, 10 predicted proteins | sample 1672021 | NCBI WGS metagenome assembly OLRT01 (sample SAMEA3136637, study PRJEB25190) | human gut metagenome | reverse complement strand
AGATCCGGATACATGTCAACCAGTTCCTGTGTGGAAACAAAAGCGATTTCTTTCGGAAGGATCTCTTCAATATAATCATACTGTACAGCCATGTATTTCTCAGTTTTGCGAAGAACACTGTAGATAGAACGTACGGTGTTGATCAGAGTTTCCATGTTGCGTTCTTCTTTAGTAATAATCTTCTCCCAGTCCCACTGGTCAACGTATACAGAGTGGATGTTATCCAGATCTTCGTCACGGCGGATCGCGATCATATCTGTATAAAGTCCTTCACCATGAGCAAAACCATATTTCTTAAGCGCATAACGTTTCCATTTTGCAAGGGAATGTACGATCTCAGCGTTTTCGACCTGACCTTTGATGTCGAAACTTACCGGGCGCTCCACACCATTCAGATTGTCATTCAGGCCGGATGACGGAGATACAAAAACCGGAGCAGAAACACGGAGAAGATTAAGCTTCTGTGAAAGAGTCTGCTGGAAAAAGTCTTTGACTGTTTTAATTGCAACCTGTGTATCATGCAGATTCAGATCTGAATGATAGCCGGCAGGAATTTTGATTTGTTCCATAATAGCCTCCTCAAATTTAATATAGACATTATAGCAAGAAAAATATGCGATTGCAATTTTAACCTTGTAAGATTTATGGAAAAAGGCTACAATAATACATACAGCAATAAAATGAGGGGGGTGTTGTCTATGAGATGTCCTTTATGTGACGGACCTGTTGTGAATGGAAGATGTAAAGACTGTGGTATGCCGTACCGTAAGGATGAGATTTTATATCATTTGAATGAAAGCCGAAGCGATCATTACAAGCATGCATCTGATAAGGCGCGTAAGATCATGCGCGAACAGCAGAGACCGCAGGACACACCGAAGAGAATGAACGGTGCTGCGAAGAGTACGGCCGGACGGACAACTGTATCCAGACAGGCGATTCAGGAGCAGCAGAAAAAGATCCGTCGGGATGCAATGCAGAAGATGTCTGCGACGCGAAATACTGCCGGAACGACGGAGAGATACACCAGAAAGCCGAAGAAACGTTCGAGATTTGTGTGGGTATGGATACTGTTTATTCTTGTGATGTCACTTGCACCGGCATTTGGCGATTTTAAAGACATGATTCAGAATGTTGTGAGCAGTAAGTCGGACAGTGGGAATACATATACAGATACCGAAGAACTGGATACATATTTTTCTGCCGAGCAGGATGATAATGGATATATGTTTTATTCACTTGCAGCCGGGAATGGTCCGGTAACAGCAGGTGTGCAGATCGAAGCAGGAAGATACGGAATCTACACCATTGATGAGAAAGCTGTGGTTGTAGTTACTTCCAAAGACGGAACGAAAAAAGAGCGTTATCCGCTGAAAACAGGCGATGACACCTTGCTTGTGATGCTGGATGAGGGTGATACGATTGAGGTACAGTCCGAAGATGATCCAAATGCATGCATCTACCTGATGGAATGGGTAAACTGAAATAGTGTTTTAACTGATTCTTTTTTGGTAAGATTTCAGACAATAAAAACTGAAATTCACTCTTTTATTTCACATGATATTGTGCTATACTCTCATATGCAACACAATATATGGGGAGAAAGTAATGGGGAGCAAGAAACCTCATAAAAGCATCAAACAGGAGAGACAAGGTATGATCTATGTAATCAAAAAAGATGGAACAAGAGAAGAATTTGATCCACAGAAAATCGTGAAAGCGGTAAATAAGTCAGCTGCACGAATTCTTTATACATTTTCTCAGGAGGAAAAGGATTTTATCTGTCGTTTTGCGCAGGAGCATGCAGATTCCCTCGGCAAAAACGAGATTGAGATCCAGGAAATGCACAATATCGTAGAAGGCGCTCTGGAGCGTGTAAACCCGGCAGTTGCCAAGAGTTATCGTGATTACCGCAATTACAAACTTGATTTCATCCATATGATGGATGATGTATATACCAAGAGTCAGGCAATCCGTTATATCGGTGACAAGAGCAATGCCAATACAGACAGTGCGCTTGTAGCTACAAAGCGAAGCCTGATCTTTAACGAACTGAATAAGGAACTTTACAGAAAATTCTTTATGAACCGCAATGAACTGCAGGCATGTAAGGACGGTTATATTTATATTCATGATCAGTCTGCACGTCTGGATACGATGAACTGTTGTCTGTTTGATGTGGGTGCAGTCCTGCGTGGCGGATTTGAGATGGGAAATGTCTGGTACAACGAACCAAAGACTCTGGATACCGCATTTGATGTTATGGGAGATATCATCTTAAGTACAGCGGCACAGCAGTATGGTGGATTTACTGTACCGGAAGTGGATAAGATCCTCGGACCTTATGCGCAGAAGAGCTATGACAAATATATCAGTGAATTTTTGAAATATGCTGATGAGAGCTGGAGCGGCAGAGAAGAAAAAGCAATCGAGTATGCGCTTGACAAGGTGCGCAGAGACTTTGACCAGGGATGGCAGGGAATTGAGTACAAGCTCAATACCGTAGGTTCTTCCCGTGGAGACTATCCGTTTGTCACAGTGACACTTGGTCTTGGGACCGGTCAGTTCGAGAAGATGTGTAATATTTCTCTTCTTGAAGTGCACAAGGGCGGACAGGGCAAGAAAGGCCACAAGAAACCGGTACTGTTCCCGAAGATTGTTTTCCTCTATGATGAGAACCTTCACGGACCGGGCAAACCGTGTGAAGATATTTTTGAAGCAGGTGTAGACTGTTCTGCAAAGACAATGTATCCGGACTGGCTTTCTCTTACCGGTAAAGGCTATATCGCCAGCATGTACAAGCAGTACGGCAAGGTGATCAGTCCGATGGGATGTCGTGCTTTCTTAAGCCCATGGTATGAGCGGGGCGGCATGTATCCGGCTGATGATCAGGATAAGCCGGTATTTGTCGGACGTTTCAATATTGGTGCAGTCAGCCTTCATCTTCCGATGATCCTTGCAAAAGCAAGAGCGGAGAGCAGAGATTTTTATGAGGTGCTGGATTTCTATTTACAGATGATCCGTAACCTGCATATCCGTACGTATGAATACCTGGGACAGATGCGTGCATCCACGAACCCGCTGGCATACTGTGAGGGCGGTTTCTATGGCGGACATCTGAAACCGAACGAAAAGATCGGTAAACTTCTGAAACCGATGACAGCTTCCTTTGGTATCACCGCACTGAATGAGCTGCAGGAGCTTTACAATGGCAAATCTATCCGTGAGGACGGTCAGTTCGCACTGGAAGTACTGAAATATATCAATGACAAGGTAAACCAGTTCAAGCAGGAGGATGGTTACCTCTATGCAATCTACGGCACACCGGCTGAGAGTCTCTGCGGTCTGCAGGTTGAGCAGTTCCGCAAGATGTACGGGATCGTAGAAGGCGTATCCGACAGACCGTATGTGAGCAACAGTTTCCACTGCCATGTAACAGAGGATGTGACTCCGATCGAGAAGCAGGATCTGGAAGGACGTTTCTGGGAACTCTGTAATGGTGGTAAGATCCAGTATGTACGTTATCCGATCGGTTACAATAAAGAAGCTATCCGGACACTGATCCGCAGAGCAATGGATCTCGGATATTATGAGGGAGTCAACCTTTCTCTGGCATATTGTGACGACTGCGGTCATCAGGAGCTTGAGATGGATGTCTGCCCGGTATGCGGCTCCCGAAACCTGACAAAGATCGATCGTATGAATGGTTATCTTTCCTACAGCCGTGTGCATGGAGATACACGACTGAATGAAGCGAAGATGGCAGAGATCGCCGAAAGAAAATCGATGTAAATATAGAAGTAATGAGAGAATCTGGCAAGAGATGTCGGATTCTCTTTTTTTGTGTTCGGATTTTTCCTGGACTGCGAGATTTTCTTGCGTTGGGAACTTTTTGTGTTATGAAGCAGGAGAAATTATGATATAATTTCTTTGGCGAAAAATGTAAATTAATGTTTGGTATTAATTTATACGAAAAGGAATTATTTCTTTATGTGTAATGCAAAAGAGAATATTACTTCTATATAAAATACGGGGAGATATTTATAATGGCGAATAGTGATGAGTTAATTACAAGCGTTGGTAAAAATTCCAACGATACAGCAGCCCTTGTATGGTCTGTTGCAGATGATCTTGTAGGAGCATATAAACCGCATGAATATGGTCTTGTTATCCTGCCGATGACAGTAATCAAGCGTTTCCATGATTGTTTGCTACCAACACATCAGGCAGTTCTTGATACATATAAAAAAGTGGAAAAACTGGCTGTAAAAGATGGTTTTCTGCGTAAAGCGTCAGGCTATCAGTTTTACAATACAAGTCCGTTTACATTCAGGACTTTGATTGCGGATCCGGAAAATATTGTAGACAATTTCAAGGCGTATCTGAATGGATTTTCCGAGAATGTACAGGATATTCTTGTACGTATGGATTTTGATGCTCAGATTAAACACATGGAAGAAGCTGGTCTTCTGTATCAGGTGATTTCGGATTTTTGTACAGACAAAGGTGATTTTTCACCTGAGAAAATCAGTGCGGTTGATATGGGATATGTATTTGAAAATCTTGTTCGTAGATTCTCTGAATCATATAACGAAGAAGCAGGAGCACATTTCACAAGCCGTGATATCATCTATCTGATGAGTGACCTTCTTGTAGCTGGTGATGAATCGGCATTTACAGGAGACGGTATCTCAAAGACTGTCTATGATATGACGATGGGAACATCTCAGATGCTTACCTGCATGGAAGAAAGGTTGAAACAGATGGATGCGGATGCAGACGTTACGGTATTTGGTCAGGAGTTCAACCCATTTACATTTGGTATTGCAAAGGCTGATATGCTTATCCGTGGCGGAGACCCTAACAACATGCAGTTCGGTGATACCTTGTCTGATGACAAGTTCAGCGGATATAAGTTTGACTATATTATCAGCAATCCACCATTTGGTATTCCATGGAAACGTGAGGAAAAAGAGGTCACAGAGGAATTTAAGAAAGGTACGGCAGGAAGATTTGCACCGGGATTGCCGGCAAAAGCTGATGGACAGCTTTTGTTCATGTTGAATGGTCTTGCAAAGTTAAAAGATGATGGTCAGATGGCAATTATCCAGAACGGATCATCGTTATTCAATGGTGATGCAGGGAGTGGTCCTTCTGAGATTCGCAGATATTTAATCGAGAATGACTGGTTGGATGCGATTGTACAGTTGCCGAACAATGCTTTTTACAATACAGGTATTGCAACGTATATCTGGATTGTAATGAAGAACAAGCCAGTCACACATCAGGGCAAAGTACAGCTGATTGATGCATCAGCCTGTTGTGCAGCAAGACGTAAGAATATCGGTTCAAAGAACGTAGATATTACAAAGGCTTGTCGTGATTTGGTTATTGAAGCGTATGGTGCTTATGTAGATGGTACATACAATGGCGTGGATGAAAATGACAATGCAATCATTGTAAAGAGCAAGGTCATGGATGCTGTCGACCTTGGCTATAACAAGATTGTAGTGGAAACACCGCAGCTGGATGAAGATGGAAACGTGGTCATGAAGAAAAAGAAACCAGTAGCTGATACATCAAAGCGTGATACGGAGAATGTACCACTTGCAGAAGATATTGATGCTTACTTTGAGCGTGAGGTCATTCCGTATAATCCGCAGGCATGGATTGATAAAGCCAAAACAAAGGTTGGATATGAAATCCCGTTCACCAGAACATTCTATGAATACAAACAGATTGAGCCATCTGATATGATTGCAGCACGTATTGAAGAACATGAAAAAAGCTTGATGGCGAAATTGCATGATTTGTTCGGGGGTGAATAATTATGGCAATGAAAGAAAGTGGAATTGAGTGGGTAGGATTGATTCCTGACACATGGAGTGTAATTCCAAATAAGTATGTGATGCATAAAGAAAAGAATTTATGTGAAAAATGGACAGGCGAAGATGTAATGTCATTGACTATGAATGGTGTAATTGTAAGAGATTTGCAAAATCCAACTGGTAAAATGCCTGCTACATTTGATGGCTATCAGTATATTGAAGATGGCGATTTACTTATGTGTCTTTTTGACATTGATGTAACGCCTAGATGTGTTGGTAAAGTTACGCATAATGGTGTGACCAGTCCGGCATATAGTAATTTTAAAGTACATGATAATGCATCAAGAGATTATTTCTACTATTATTATTTGATGGTGGATAATACGAAAGAATTATTGCATTTAGCAAAGAATTTGCGACATTCCTTCACAGAGGAACAGCTTGGACAGTTGAAAGTTCCAATGCCACCATTATCTGAGCAGCAAGCCATTGCCGATTATTTGGACGAAACTTGTTCCCAAATTGATGAAATCATTGCAGAAGCAAAGGCAAGTATTGATGAATATGAAAATTTGCGTCAGTCTATCATTTATGAGATTTTGACAAAAGGTCCTGATGATAATGTTGAAATGAAAGATTCTGGCGTTGAATGGATTGGAAAGGTTCCATCACATTGGATGATTGGGAAAGTAAAATATGGAACAACAAAGGTAGGAAGCGGAAAAACACCTAAAGGTGGTGCTGAGGTATATATGACATCAGGTGTTATGTTCTTGAGAAGTCAAAATATTTATAATGATGGTTTGAGGTTGGATAATCCTTATTATATTTCAGAAGAAATTGATGAGGAAATGAAAAATACGAGAGTTCAAAAAAACGATGTTTTATTGAATATTACCGGAGGGTCTATTGGTAGATGTTGTATTTTTGATGGAAGCATTCCAAATGCTAATGTAAATCAGCATGTTTGCATTATTCGTGTAAACTCATCCGTATTCTTGCCTGAATATATGCACTTGTTTTGGATTTCACTTATCGGGCAGATTTCTATCAAGTCGTATCAAACGGGTGGAAATCGCGAAGGTATGAGTGCCGAAGCAATTAAAAATACGCCTATTCCAATTATTCCAATAGGTGAGCAAAGAAGGATTGTTGATTTAATTAAGCCTAAAATTGATGATTTCAATTCCCTCATTGCTGAAAAAGAATCTCTTATCAATGACCTTGAAGCATACAAGAAATCACTGATTTACGAAGTGGTAACAGGAAAGAGAAGGGTGGTATAAGCTATGGCTGAAGATGAAAAACAGTTTGAATCCAATATCGAAGCCTTTCTTATCTCACCTGCTGGTGGATATGAAAAGGCAACAGATGCTGGATATACCTCATCTTCTGGTATGGCGTTGGATATTCATACATTGGTTGGGTTTGTGAAAGCAACCCAGCCTACCCAGTGGCAGCGTTTTGAAAAGCAGTGCAACTCTGACCCATACAAGAAGTTTTATAAATGTTTTGAAGATGCCGTACAGATGGATGGCTTGCTGTCTGTCATGCGACATGGATTTAAACATCGTGGAATGGATTTTAAGGTTTGCTATTTCAAGCCTGAATCCACTTTAAATGATGTTGCTGTAAAAAGATATGAGCGGAATGTGTGTCAGTGTATCAGACAGTGGCACTATTCAGAGCAGAACAACAATTCAGTTGATATGATGCTTGCAATCAACGGTATTCCAGTGGTTGCGATTGAATTAAAGAATCAGCTGACAGGTCAGACGGTAGACAATGCAAAATTGCAGTGGCAGTATGACCGTGACCAGAGGGAACCTGCATTTTGGCTGAATCATCGTATTCTGGCGTATTTTGCAGTAGACCTTTACGAAGCATGGATGACTACGGAACTGAAAGGCACAGATACATATTTTTTGCCATTCAATCAGGGTTCCAACGGTGCCGGAAATGACGGTGGTGCAGGTAATCCGCAGGCAGAAAATGATAATTATGTGACATCTTATATCTGGGAAAATGTATTACAGAAAGATAGCTTGCTGGATATTATCCAGAAGTTCATCAGCTTTGAGGTAAAGACTGAAAAGAAAGATGGAAAGAATGTCACAAAGAAGCGTCTGATTTTCCCTAGATTCCATCAGCTGGATGTAGTGCGTAAGCTGATTGCTGACGTGCGTGAGAATGGTTCAGGGAACAATTATCTGATTCAGCATTCAGCTGGTTCAGGTAAATCAAATTCTATTGCATGGACAGCGTATCGTCTGGCATCCTTGCATAATGATGATAATGAGCCTGTATTTACATCGGTTGTTATCGTAACTGACAGACGTAATCTGGATGCACAGTTACAGGAAACAATCACAGGATTTGACCATACGCTCGGCAGTGTATGTACGATTGATGAAAAGAAATCCTCTAAGGATTTAAGGGATGCTCTGAACGCCGGAAAGAGAATCATTGTAACAACATTGCAGAAATTCCCGGTCATTTATGAAGAAGTGGATGATACAACAAATAAGCGATTTGCGATTATTGTGGATGAAGCCCATTCATCACAGACTGGTTCCTCTGCAATGAAATTGAAAGCAGCACTTGCGGATGTGTCGGATGCTCTGAAAGAGTATGCGGAACTGGAGGGAAAAGCCGAAGATGAATTGTTAGATGACAATGATCGTCTGGTGCGTGAAATGATTTCTCATGGAAAACATAAAAATCTTTCGTTCTTTGCTTTTACCGCCACACCGAAGGGGGCAACACTGGAAATGTTCGGTACAGAATGGAACGATGGTTCTTATCATCCATTTCATATATATTCAATGCGTCAGGCAATCGAAGAGGGATTTATTCTGGATGTTCTTCAGAACTATACAACATACAGAACCTGTTATCAGATTGCAAAGAACACAAAAGATAACCCTGATGTTCCGCAGTCAAAAGCATTAAAAACAATTAAGAAATATGAAGAGCTGCATCCGTATAACATTCAGCAGAAATCAGCGATTATTGTTGAAACATTCCGCAATGTAACGAAGCAGAAAATCAAGGGAAAAGGAAAGATGATGGTTGTAACATCATCGAGACTTGCTGCTGTTCGTTATTATCATGAGATTAAGAACTATTTGGAATTAAATGGTTATCATGATGTGGAAATCTTGGCTGCGTTCTCTGGTTCTATCAAAGACCCAGATGACCAGAAGGATGTTGAATGGACTGAAAGCAAGCTGAACGGTGTGAATGAATCACAGACAAAACAGGTATTTCATGATGAAGGAAATATTCTGATTGTGGCTGAGAAATACCAGACTGGATTTGATGAACCATTACTTCATACAATGATTGTCGATAAGAAATTGCGTGGTGTAAAAGCTGTTCAGACACTGAGCAGATTGAACCGTACACACCCAGATAAACAGGATACGTTCATCATTGATTTTGTGAATACAAAAGAAGATATTTTGAAAGCGTTCCAGCCGTTCTATCAGGAAACATCATTGGCTCAGGAAATCAATACTGACTTGATTTACAAGACACAAAAGATGTTGCGTGCTTTTAAAATCTATGATGATGCTGACATTGAAAAGGTAAATAAAATCTATTTCGATGAAGATAAACGTAAGGCAAATAAGATTCAGGCAGCGATAACAAATGCATTGTTACCGATTCAGCAGAAGTACAACGCACTGAATCAGGAGCAGAGATATCAGGTACGTAAACTCTGCAGGTCATTTGTGAAATGGTATGGATATATTACGCAGATCGTCCGTATGTTTGATAAACAGATGCATGATGAATATATCTTTTGTTCTTACCTTGCGAAGGTTTTGCCGGCTGACCCAACAATGCCGTTTGACCTTGGTGACAGAGTGAAACTTGAGTATTACAATCTTGAAAAAACTTATGAAGGTTCCATTGGTCTTGTGAAAGAAGAAAAGGGTGTTTATGAACCTGCCAAGTTGAAAAAGCCTGTAAAAATGACGGAAACCCTCAGTCCACTGGAGCAGGTCATTGAGAAAATCAACCAGCAGTATGTAGGAAACTTTACTGAAGGGGATAAGGTTGTAATTACTGCGTTGCACGAAAAATTGAAAAATAACAAAAAACTGAGGAGAGCTGCAAAAACAGATGGCCGCCAGATCTTTGCGAGGAATATTTTTCCGCAGCTGTTCGATGATGCGGCACAGGAAGCATATGTTGAAAGTACGGAAACATATACGAAGTTGTTTGAGGATGCAGGAAAATATCGCGCCATCATGAATGCACTGGCGCAGGCAATGTTTGATGAATTGAAAAATGAAGAAGTTACGGAGTAGATAAGAGGAGAGAATCTGGCAGGAAATGTCGGATTCTCTTTTTTCTTGTTTGTTATTGCGCGGGCTTGCTGAAATTTGTTGAACGATTCTATTTGCAATTCCTGTAAATGCCTGTTAAAGTATGAATAGAACATATAATTCTAAAATTCATTGAGAATTTCTCTCAGATTTCCAAACTGCAGAATCCGGAAAATAATAGGTACCTTGACATAAGAATAGAGTTTACAGAAAATGAAGAATCCACTATAATGATTACATAACAGTCAGAACTAATTGTTCACAGATAATCAGAAAGGTGGGATTGTATGGAGGGTTATGATATGCCAACCGATATTCAGTTTAAAGATGAGCTGCGCAAGGAAGAGATTAAACTGGAAGAACAGATTGAGATGCTGAAAAACAAAGAGTATGACAAAATGCTTGCAAAATTTGAACGGGAGTTAAAAAGAGTTCGTGAGAGTTTGCAGGATTAAGGTTTACAGGAAGTTAGTTAAGGTAAAAAACTGACGTACCGTTACGGGTACGTCAGTTTTTGTATACGTTATTTTTTCTTAGGTGTTACCGGTGGCAGGTCGCAGTAATAAGCGATGCCGAGTGGTGTTACGAGAAGCGGATGAACCGGGCGGTAGACCGGAAGACCAAGCTTCTTTTCAAATATGGTGGTAAATTCCCGGAAACTTGCAGAACCACCAACGACATAAACAGCCGGAACCTGATATCCGTGGAGGAATTTCTCTGTGATCGTAGCCATTTTTTCAATTACGGCTTTGATGACAGGGAAGATTTCGTCTTCTTTTTCCGGAGTGGTCTTGAGGACTTCGGCTTCTTCGTATGGGATGCGGTAATGTCCGGCAACGGTCATAGTCATATGGCTGCCGCCTGTGGCTTCGTCGTCTGTGTAGATGACTTTGCCATCTTTGAGGATGCTGATGCCGGTTGTACCGCCACCGACATCGACAACAGCTCCATCGGTGATCTTCAGCACAGCAGCAGCGGCTGTCGGTTCGTCTACGATGTTGGTGACTTCAAACCCGGCACCTTCAAGTACATATCCGATGCTTTTGACGCTACCTTCGGAAACTCCCGGAGGGATCGCAGCAGCGGCATAAGGAAGTTCAACACCAAGTCTCTCTTCCAGTTCTGCTTTGAGCCTGGTGACAAGCTGGACGGATTCATAATAGTTTACGATCACACCATCCTGAATCGCATGAGACGGTGCGGAAATACCTGCGATCGGGCGATTATTCGTATCGACAACGGCAAGGACTGTATTGGCAGTACCAAGGTCGACACCCACTTTCAGGCGTCCCCGGAATTTCTTGCATTCGCCGGATTCTACCAGCTCTGCAAAATTAGATAAAGTTCGGTTTTTCAGTTCCATGTATGTAGCTCCAATGCTGTTTATTTGATGATGGTACCTGTTTTTTCACGATAACCGTCTCTTGCATGGGCGATATCGGTGATGATAGTGCGGTGACCGCTGCCTTTAGACGCAAAGGATACGGCTGCTTCAATCTTTGGAAGCATGGAACCTGCAGCAAACTGGTTTTCTGCGATGTATTTGTTGGCATCGTCCACAGAAACAGTACCCAGCAGAGTTTCGCTGTCTGTATCTTTGTTGAGGCTGACTTTTTCGACGCTGGTGAGGATCAGAAGCGTATCTGCATCAAGTTCTTCTGCAAGAAGTTCACTGGCAAGGTCTTTTTCAATGATGGCACTTGCACCGTGAAGGTCAATGCCCTGCTCCATGACCGGAATTCCGCCGCCACCGGCAGCGATAACAACCTGTCCTGCGTTTGCAAGAGTGCGGATAGTTTCGAGTTCGATAATTTTCTGCGGTTTAGGAGCTGCAAGGATTCTGCGGTATTCACCCTCTGCAGTTTCTGTAACGAAATTACCTTTTTCCTCTTCTGCTTCAGCTTCTTCGGAATTAAGAACACGGCCGATGATTTTTTCCGGCTCACCGAATGCTTCGTCATATGGATCGATGACAACCTGTGTCAGAATGGTTGCAACCGGCTTGTAGATGCCGCGGGAAAGTAACTCTGCGCGAATCGCATTCTGAAGATCATAGCCGATATAGCCCTGACTCATGGCAGAGCATACGGACATCGGTGCAAATGTATAATCCGGATGCGCTTTTCCAAATTCGTTCATTGCGGTATGGATCATGCCGACCTGTGGTCCATTGCTGTGAGAAATGACAACATTTGCGCCTTCTTCTACAAGGTCTGCAATTGCTTTTGCTGCTTCACGGGTAGCCGTTTTCTGTTCAGGAAGTGTTGTGCCAAGGGCTTTGTGACCAAGAGCAACAACAACTGTTTTTTCGCTCATATGGATTCCTCGTTTCTTTTCATTTTTGATGTAAATGAAGATGTTTTCTATAATTTTCTATTATAAAAGAATGGGACTGGAATTGCAATGGAATTAAGGTAAAAAGATAGAATCGTTACTGTTCACAGGTAGTATTCCGCCCAAGTTGCTGTGAACGGAGTGAACAGTAACTAGAAACCTTGTGGTGCACGTGCTATACTGAGAGAAAATAAGGGGGTGCAGCATGAATTATAAAATCAGTAATTCAAAATTATCTGTAGAAATTTCCTCAAAAGGAGGAGAGCTTCGTTCTATACAGGATGCAGAGGGAAAGGAATATCTGTGGCAGGGAGATGTGGCTTCATGGACGGACAGAGGACCGAATCTTTTTCCGTATATCGGTCGGATGACGGACGGACAGTATCGTTATCAGGGAAAAATGTATCATATGGATATTCATGGATTTCTGCCATATATGGAGATGACCCTGGTGGAGAAAAAAGAAGACGAGCTGGTTCTGAGACTTAAGAATACACCGGAGACGGAGCTGTGTTATCCGTTTTTGTTTGAACTGGATATTTGCTGGAAACTGATAGAAGATACGCTTCAGATTACATATCAGGTCAGAAATAAGGACACAAAGACAATGCATTTTGGTATTGGTGGTCATCCGGGATTCTGTGTACCGATTGCGGATGGACTGGCATTTGAAGATTATTGCATTGATTTTGGAGAAAATGCACAGTTGAGTCAGGTGGTTTTGTCAGATGACTGTTTTGTGACGGAAAATACGGTGCCGGTGCCCCTTGTTGATAATCGTTATCTGCCATTGCAGCATGGATTGTTTGACAGAGATGCGATCGTTTTGAATGAGATGCCGAAAAGCCTTATGATCGAGAGCAAAAAAGATTGCCGGAAGATCCGCGTGGTTTATGAAGATATGAATTATCTCGGAATCTGGCACTGGCCGAAAATGAAAGTAAACTATGTCTGTATAGAACCGTGGAGTTCTTTGCCGTCCCGAAAGGGTATCACAGAAGATCTGGAGACACAGCCGAATCTGCTTCGGTTAGAAAGTGGATGCGAATACAGAAATACATGGAGTATTACCATAGAAAAATAAAAGATGCAAAAGAGCAAAGGAAAAGCCGCCTGTACGCAGACGGCTTGTTTCCTTAACTTTTTGAGGGGGGAGATAGAGAGTGGTTATTCATCTATCCAATACCTATTATAAGCAGGAAATATGTTTAAACTGTGTACTAAATCTAAAAGAAAAATAAAACTTCTAAAGAAAACTTAAAGAAACTCTTTAATTTTTACAGGCTCTTGTAGTCCGGACCGAAACGTGCTAAAGTGTGCTTATCTGAATTTCAGTTCTTTGAAATTCATAACTTTCAATCGTCATTTCGACAATGATCCCATGAAGAATGCAAAGTGAAAGGGGAAATGCCTATGGGCTGAGAAACAATGCCGGTGTTTTATTATTGAAACTATTTGACGGAAGGTTTTTGAAGTGAAAAGGAGTTCTTTATGAAAAACAGAATAATGAGAAAAATAGCGGCGGCAGGTATGGCAGTTTTCCTTGTCGGGATGTCGGCGGGAAGTGGATATATGTGGAAGGAGGCACTGGTTTATGCGGCGGAGGCGGTCTTTGAAACAGATGAAGGACAGAAGGACGGATATCAGATAGATGCAGGCGAACGCATAGAGGAAAGCACAGGGGCGGAAAAGGCTGTTGTGAGAAAATCTGTGAAGATCGCAAGTGAAACCAGCGGAATGAATGCAATGGAAAATGTAACAGAGGGAATTGTGGGCGCGTCAGAGACTGTGGGTGTAGAATCTAAGGATATAGATGTGCTTACAGATGAAATACAAAATTCGGATGTGGATATCATTATGGATGAGACTGAACTTCCGAATGAGGCAGAACTTCTGGACGAAGCAGAACTCCCGGATAATGCATTGCCGCGGACTGGAAGCGAAGATTCAGAGAAAATTTCGGACAATCTATCTTCTGAAAATGCGGATTCATTTTCTGATAGCAGTGGTGATACAGATACAAATTTACAGGCAGATCTGATTCTGTCAGTTCAGGCTGAGGATGATACAATAAAAGCAGGAAGTGATCTGGTCTATACGATAACTGCAGAAAACACGGGAGAATGTGACCTTAAAGATATAAGAATCAGCTATAATTTTTCTGAGAATGGTCTGGCCGGAGAGTGGTCGGAAGGTGCAGAAGATGCGGTGGGAAATACTGCATATATAGAGAAACTTGAGATGAGTGCAACAAAGACTCTGTATCTGACGGTGCATCTGCCGGAAGACAGGATAACAGCTGTTTCATTAAAACTGACAGCAACAGCCGGCAAAATATCTGCTGAAAATGGGACTGAGGAAACAGAAGAAATCGTAAAAAATGCAGAGCTGGTAACGCAGATTCAGGCGTTGCAGGCTGCATTTGAAGTGACCAAAACTGCAGACCGTTCCATGGCAGTTCCGGGGGATGAGATCCGTTTTCTGATCTGTATCAGAAATACCGGAGAACGCACATTGCATTCGATTGTTACGACAGAGCGTTTTCAACTCGGAAATGTGCCGGTGAAATTTCTGGAAAAAGATGGTGTCAGACTGAATAAATCCAAAACAAAGGCAAAGATTGAGCAGATCGCACCCGGGGAAGCTTTCGGTCTGGAAGCGGTCGTGACACTGCCGGAAGGTCTGGAAGACCAGAATCTGGTCAACGAAGTTTCAGTGACAACTCTGGAAACAGGAGAGCAGACAAAAATTGCACAATCTGAAATACAGGTAAAGGTATCGGAAGAAGAAAAACAGGAAGAGGCAACCTCCGATATTGATGGAGAAACGGGAAGTGAGCAGGCGGAAAGCATGCCGGCATCCACACATCCAAAAACCGGAGATCCATATCAGCCTCTTCTGTGGCTTTTTATGCTCCCCGGTTCTATGCTGGCTGTCGGATGGCTCCGCAGCCGGATGTGAAATTATTAGATTGATCTGGTTTATCGGCAGAAATTAAAGGATGTCGATGTGCTCACCGGCAAGTGCCTTATTCATGCTGCGGACTGCACAGAATTTACCACACATACTGCAGGTATCACTGTGATCATCTTCCGGCAGACGGTCATCACGGATCGCTTTGGCGGTTTCCGGATCGAGCGCACATGCAAACTGAGCATCCCAGTCGAGGACACGGCGTGCATCAGCCATCTTATCATCGATGTCTCTGGCATGTGGGATCCCTTTTGCGATATCGGCAGCGTGTGCAGCGATTTTTGAAGCAATAATGCCCTGTTTTACGTCTTCTACATTAGGAAGAGCGAGATGTTCTGCAGGTGTGACATAGCAGAGGAATGCTGCACCATTCATTGCGGCAACGGCACCACCGATGGCAGCCGTGATGTGGTCATAACCAGGTGCGATATCGGTAACAAGAGGTCCGAGTACATAGAAAGGAGCACCCATGCAGATGGTCTGCTGAACTTTCATGTTTGCAGCAACCTGATCGAGCGGAACGTGTCCCGGACCTTCAACCATAACCTGAACATTGTGAGCCCATGCACGTTTGGTGAGTTCGCCCAGACGGACAAGCTCTTCGATCTGGCAGACATCTGTGGCATCAGCCAGACATCCCGGACGGCAGGCATCACCGAGTGAGATAGTAACATCGTGTTCTTCACAGATATCAAGGATCTCATCGAAGTATTCATAAAACGGATTTTCTTCGCCGGTCATGCTCATCCATGCAAAGACAAGGCTTCCGCCACGGCTTACGATGTTCATTTTACGTTTGTGTTTTTTGATCTGCTCGATGGTTTTTCTGGTAATTCCACAGTGAAGTGTAACGAAATCTACACCGTCTTCTGCATGGAGACGGATGACATCAATGAAATCATGAGCGGTCAGTTCAGAGAGATCGCGCTGGTAGTGGATGACGCTGTCGTATACCGGAACGGTTCCGATCATGGCAGGACATTCGTGAGTAAGTTTCTGGCGGAACGGCTGTGTATTACCATGGCTGGAAAGATCCATGATTGCTTCTGCACCGAGGTCAACGGCTTTCATGACCTTCTGCATTTCGATATCATAGTCTTTGCAGTCTCTGGAAACACCGAGGTTTACGTTGATCTTTGTGCGGAGCATGCTGCCGACACCTTCCGGATTCAGACAGGTGTGGTGTTTGTTGGCACAGATCGCAACTTTACCTTCTGCGACCAGTTCCATTAATTTCTCAACCGGCATATGTTCTTTTTCTGCAACGGTTTTGATCTGCGGAGTTAC
>OLRT01001392.1_pt1 | contig 16884 bp, 24 predicted proteins | sample 1672021 | NCBI WGS metagenome assembly OLRT01 (sample SAMEA3136637, study PRJEB25190) | human gut metagenome | reverse complement strand
GACGGCCGAGGCGTGATGCCCGAATCCATACTCGGAGGAGGTCACGATACTGTATACCCTTTGTGGTATCTCCCACGCCGATGACCGGAGCCGATTCCGAACCGTCCAGCTTGTTACCCTTTACGAGGACATCCATGGCCAGAGCATCCATTGCGTAACCAAGCTGAACGCCGAAGTCACGAAGGAAGATTGCCATCACGTCCATCGATACGTAGCTTCGTACCTCGTCGGTAACCTTGAAACCCTTACCGATTTTGAAGAGGTTGACCGACTTCTGGCCGAAAGATACGGTACCCAGAGGAATGGTCTCTGCCTCGTTCACCCGGGCAGGGTTGGCGTCGGACATGTTGACGAGCGGCATGATTGCGGTCAACCCGTTGATAGGCTGGTCGGAGGCGATGATGTTGGGATAGAAAGGTGCTTCACGCATTCCCAGATAGATTGCCTCACGGACAATCTCCGGAACGAGCCAGCGGAGTTCGGGATTCGGCATGGAGTAGATATTCTCCATCGTGTCAACTTTGGGATTGAATCCGACGGCCTTGAAGTAATCTTCCTGTGTGATGCCGTATTTCTCCTGGAGCATATCATCCAGATGAATGTCTACCGGAAGACTCTTGTTGCTTCCCTGTCGGAAGCCATCCATGTTCTTTACGATTTCGGGAAGCTCCTTTAAGTACTGGTCCCGAGTGAAAGTTTTTTCTGCCATATTCTGAATGTGTTTTTCTTGTTATTTTGCGAGGATTCGTACCAGTTCGCCTACCTCAGCCACGTTGATAGCCAGGAAAGGAGTTTCGGCATTGGAAGCCGAGGGACTGAAGTTGGGATACGTGCCACTGTCGTCAAGAGTACCGTCCGTCTGAACATAACCAGTAGTGGTTATCTCAGCCTTGGCGATACCATGGATAATGGTGTAGCCCTGGACCATTACTGTAACCTCTACTCCGGCTGCCGTAGGAGGATATGCGGGGTATTGGCTGTAACCGATAGCGATACCGAGGTACATTTCGCCCGATGCTCCGGTATACGGAGAAATAGTACCATCAGTATTCAGCTTTACGGGCTGACCCTGAACGATGGTATCGCCTTTCTTTACCGGGAATGCCTGATGAAGCTTGTGCGATTCACTTTTGTAAATCACAGCCTGCGGGGTTCGGGAACCCACTTTGTGTAAGTCTGCCATAATTTAATTTGAGATTTAAGTTACTTTTCTGTTATTTCTTTCCTCCTCGGAGTTTCCGGTCGGCCAAAGCCTGGGCAACTGCCTGAGTAGACTTGTCTCCGTTCTTCGTCTCGTCTTCTCCCTCGGGATTGATAGACGATGCCCGGCCCACGTCCTGAGAACCGCAATGATTGCAGTGCATCGGGAATTTGTCCTCCAGCTGTGCATCGTAGGTCTTACGCAGAGCACTGAGGGTCTCCATGGTAGTTCCTTCGTTCTCCAGGAGTGCCAAGATATTCTGGTCTACGTTCTCCTCGCCGGAAACTTTCTTGTAGGCAGCCACCGTCTCCTCACGGAATGATTTGATATGACCGTCCCAATTTTTCTTTGCTTCCTTGTAAGACTCCATGTCTTTCTCGAGATTTGCCTTCTCTTCCTTGAGAGTCTGAATCTCGGTGTCTTTGGAAGCCACGACCTCTGTGAGGCTCTGATTCTGCTGTACCAGGTTTTTAATCTGGGTGAGAGCCAGCTCTGCCGAAACTTCCTGACCTTCAGAAAGGGTCAAAAGATTTTCACCAAAGAGGCTCGCCAGCACTTGCTGCAATTCTTTGTCCATGTTTGTTTTATTTGTTTGGTTATTGTGGTTACCCTTTCCGGCACCCTTTTCATTATTAGATTGGGTGGTATTGTACTTTATCTCTTTTTCAGAAAGAATCTTGAAGTCGAACATAGAGACCCTCTTTGCGGGATCATTAGCCTCGGCAGCTTTTTCTTCGGAGAAGGAGTAGTACTGACTTCCCGCATAAGCAGGGCTGTTTAATTTGCCACTCTTGATAAGCTGAGCAAAGGGGTCTGCTCCATGCCATACTAAAGATGTCTCTTTGTAGGAAATGATTTTGGTAACAATCCTGCGAATCAGTTCACCACTTTCAGTATACGTACCAAGTTTGGAATAGAACTCCCAGATATCCTCAAAGGAATGAGAGGGTTCCCATGCAAACTCTACGGTTACCGAATTGGAATGTATTGAAGGAGGGTCCATCTGAATACCCCTAGCTATACGGGGATTGGAAAGCCCATCTATCTTCATGATACCATTGATACCAGCTGGGATAACTACCCCGGTCTTTTCATCTTGGTAAGCTTCCTGCCACTCTACAGACTTAACTGCTCCAATGGCATTAGCTACATCGGTTTCATGGTCGAGATTAACAGACTGACCTACTAGGAGAGGCATAGATTCCTTCAGCACTGCTTCCGGAAACTCAGTGGGATTGTACTTCTTTGCCACTATTGCGGCAGAAAGCATTCGGAACATTGGCTCTATAAAGTCACTGTCCTTTGGCTTTAACATTTCTGGAGTTACTTCTGGCATGAACTGGTTGACATTCAAAGTGCCACCCCACATACCAAACCTTTCCAGTGACTTCTTAGGGTCTTCACTAAAGTTGACAGTACCCTTGTAGAAGTTTTCGGAGAGAGAGTGAGCATCAATAACTACTTCTGGTACATTAGATACCATTAAGCTATGAGCTGCACTTAATACCATTACATCGGTATTCTGATGAACATTTGGCATAATTTATCTTGGTTTACTGTCTTGGTCTTTTCTTTTGGGATTAGGGTTTGTTTTATCCCTGGTCCTACGGTCTGACTTGTCTTTGTCATCTTCCCGTTTCTTTTTCTTCTTACCAGTATCTGAATCTCCCGTACCATCTGAATCATCCGAATCTACAGGAGTTCTTGGTTCGGGTTGGTCCGGAGTTTCATAACCCATATCACGAGCAAACTGGTCCTGACTGATAATACCCTGATTATACAGGGTTACATTTACACGAGCCCGATATTCACGAGCCTGCTGTAACTTAATATCATCAGAAACAGTTGAAGTCCCGAACTTGATAGTTATTCCCTTGTTATTGAACCCCGCCAAGCGCAATTCTAGAGAATAAAAGAACTCCAGTACAAAGATTACCAGGGTTTGAATATTCTTTAACTGGGATATCATCTTAGACAGCTGTATACCAGCTCCACCCTCGGTACCACTCTGTGATGCAGATACTCCTATGATAGAACCATTTACTCCGAGGCCGTTTGCTACGGATTGTTGATTCATATTCCAGGGAAGGTTTATATTCTGCATAGAAGCCGAAGTTGACCTCAGTTCGAATTCATGGTCATCTATGTAACCAACCACTACTCCATCTGACATACCGCCGACAATGTTGGTCTTCATCTTCCGAAGAGTACTGTTCAAACGATCAGCATAGGCTTTTTCACTTTCTCCAGCAGTACGAGGAGGTTTAGCCATCTTAGCTTCAAGGAAACCAACCATACCCATTACCTCCATGATGTGTTTAAAATTCTTTCGCATAGTATGCTGACCAGCGATAGAATCCAAAGCCGACATAAATGGAGGTACCCCGTATGGTTCATCAGTATCATTGTACATACCAACATAACAATAGGTCTCGGTATTCAATCGTATGAATGAATCCTTAAGACCATCTACCAAACGGGGATTCCTTTGGTATGGGTGATATACTCCATTGTTCTCTCTCTTAAACCTTATAGTTTCAGGTTTAATGAAGAGTATGGTTTCCAATCCTGTTAGCTTCTTGTTTGGTACTCCTTCCACCGATATAGCACCACTAACAAGAAGCTGAACTATGAACTTGTTTACCAACCCATCTATTCCGGCTGTATACTTCGACCACCTCTTGGATACATTCCTTAAATGTTCCCTCATCTTGGTGGACTCATCGGGAGTGTTGTTTGGAAAGTCGATAGTATGACCTGTATTCGACAACTTGAACATGTCCTGCAATGCAATGCTGACGTCCGGGTTTATCTTGTACAAGTCCCGAATGATAGGTATTAGTTCTGTTCTGAACGTTGGGGTAACTAAGTTCGTCATACCATTGAGAGTGGTAATGAGTTCAGAGTTCCCCACACCATCATCTGGTTGAGAAACTCTGCCCGGACTTATTGAACCCTTTCCCTCATCTTTGTTCTGAGATTCCACAGGCTTAGACCTGGTGAACCAACTGATAGGATTAAGTTTCATGTTATATTGAATGGTTGTTTATGCTTACTGAGGAATTACTACAGTACCAGATGGACTGTGAGACCTGATATGATTTGTGATAGCTTTACCGAATATAGCATCATCGGAATAGGTTTCACCTTCCAAATCTAGGTCCATAGATGAGTTATTCATTCTATGCTTACCACGAGCAATTGGTCTTCCAGCCCCGTCATAGATGAAAGTATATGCTTCTTGTACAAAGAACGGGTCTTTTACAATTACATTCTCTTCCCGGATATCCTTCTCTAAGTTCTCGATGATTACAGAACGGTTCTTGGTTGTAGTTAACCATCCAGGGAATTTATCTTCCTCAGGTCTGTTCTTTCTCTTCTTACGTAAGAGCTTAGTATAGAAGTATAAATTAGGATATCCCTCATCCTGAAGTATGGTAGTTACCGTCATACCAACGTCGTTAGTCTCTGGGGCTAACTTAGCAAAGTTATACTTCTCTCCAATATCTCCAAGGAGTCGGGCATACTTGTTCAGGGGTATTCTCCCCTTATATACTGCAGCCTCTTCTCCTTCTTTATCCATGCAGGTGAAAGCAGAGTAGTCAGTACCTCTACCAGTAGCACAGTCACCACCAATAAAGTATTCTTTGTTCTGGTCTGGTTCGTTGAACTCTTTATACTGACCTTTAAGACGAGTATTGATAACAGGGTAGTCGAATAAGCATTCCTCTATAGCTTTAATATCAGCTAAGTCAAATACTGTATTACCTGATGATAGGAAGTCACCATCTATCTCCTGAGCAGTTCTCTTGGGACCAAGAGCAGCAGACATTTCTTCATACCATTTCTCATCTCTGTCAGGGTGCATCTGCCAATACAATCTGATTGGGTTGAATGGGTTGCCTCCAGATATGGCATCTACCCAAGTACCATGGAAGAAGTTCCCTACACCATAAGGGGTGTTATGAGACACGTAGTCTTCATTAATGAGGTAAGATTCATCGTGTTCAACGCAAATATCGTAAATGGTATCGTAATACTTTCTAACTACTTTAAGCTTAGAAAGGTAGATACTTGTATACCTTTTACCAGATACAATGCGTTGAATATAAGGTTTGTTCAGCTTAACTCCGAACTTATATTCAACCTCCTTAGATATCTTATCTAACACTCCATAATAGTAACCAAGCTCTTGATAACGATACCTTATGTAAGCTACTACTCTTAAGTCGTAGTTGAATCCACCTTTCAGCTTAGACCCAAGCTTCATGCCATAAGAGTATTTTGCAGCTTTTTGACTGTTCTCAGCTACTGTAACTATCTGAAGATTGGTTACATAGTTGTCTGAAGGATTGTTGTTAATGTGGTCAACTACATATCCTTCTGGAATTTCTCCTAAGAATACTTTAGCCACCAGATTGTGGACACATATCTTTTTCTTTTGACCCTTATTCCACAACCTTATATTTAGGTATCTCTCCCTATTATTACAAGGTCTTGGTAACTTCTCTACCCTCGTCCCATTCTTTACAATGAAGATTCTTCCCCAGTTGGAGACTTCATAGTTTGGATAACCAGGTATGGGTTTGCATATCTCTTTCTTGGGTTTTACGGTTACTGGATTCTGCTCCAGACCGCTTATACCAGTATGATAGAAGATAGCAGGTATATCTCGTTTGATTATCTCTGAAACAGGTAACCAACCTTCAAGAGTATACAACTTATGTTTTGGAGTACACTTAATAACCTTACCTTGTTCATTGTGAACTTCCCAGGTTTTCAGTACACCCTTGTTTACAGAACCAAGTACTCTCTGCCACTTTCCGGTATGTGATAATACTCTCAACCCGAGATGAGATATATCCATCTTACCAAAGGTCTTAGGACATATAGAATCAACTCTGAAAGGTCCATCTTTACCTATTATCTGAGTGTCACCCGTGATACATGAGTTTACTATAGCCGCACCACCAGTTGACAGAGTAGGGAAGGCTGATGCCCAGATAGTTGAAGCCCATCTTACAATTGCTGCCTCATCAATCACCAACAATGACAAAGATTCAGAACGACCAGCTTGGTCTGAAGTTGGAATAGATTCTATTACAGAACCATTTGCAAACTCTATAGTTGATACAGAACCAAATTCCCCAGCACGACCATTTATAATGGGCTCTTGCAGATATGAGGGAAGATTTTTGTACATGAACTTAATCTTCTTTAGTACCTTCTTTGCTACGGTGTCCTTGATTGAGATAATGTTTATCTTCTTGTTAGGATGATACATTGCTAACCAAAGACAGTAGAGAGAGATTAGCTCAGTAATACCAGCCTGACGAAACTTTAGGATGATATTGAACCTGTTGAGCATAAATTGGTATAGCACTGCCTTTTGAAAAGGATAGAGCAAGAACTTTACCATGCCCAATACTGGGTTTATCACGTAGCAGAAAGTAGAAAAGAAGAATGGGTCTTTCATCACCCGAACCAAGGTTTTAAGTTGTTCGGGTGTAAGACTTGTATCTTCGACTAATGTCTTCTTTCTTGCCATGTCAGAAATTATATGAAATTCTTAAGTACGGGTCGAGACCTAAATTATCCCGAAGCTTAGGATAATAGTTGATATTCAACCCGGCTTCATAATTAAATTTACTGGTATTGTATTTCAGGCCTAAATCCAAATCATGGAAGTTATGTACTGGTCGTAAGGTATACTGAGCTACTGGATTAAATCTTTTTAGGAAGGACGTTTTCTTATAGGTTAATTTACCATCCAGATAGTTATACTGATAACGAGAATAGTTCACTGGATATTCCTTAGTCATAAGCTTACAATCAGTATTGAATGTAGTGATAGATAGTTTATCCTTATTCGAGAGTATTTGCAATAACTTAGAAGCTTTGGGATAATTGGTCAGGAATAACTCATTGTATTCAATTTTGGTTGAATCCTTCTGAATGATAGTAACTACTCTATCAACATATTCAATTCGTTCGATAGGAACAGAATCAATCTGATAGAGAAATACCATTTTAGGTAATTGAATCTTAGGGAATTCAACCTTTGGTACAAAGGATTTATTAACCCAAATGGTATCAGGTTGCTCGATAGAATTTTTAAGGTCATGCCTTAATTCAGAATTTCGGTTCCATAGCCAAAATATGGTTAAGGCCATAATTATAAAGGCTAAGGTTAGGATTACATTTTTCATCTTCTTTTATGTGTTTAGTTTTTCTTTCATATACCCCCCTTAAAACACGTGTATAGATAATAATATACTGTTTAAGGTATATTATTATCACGCGCATATACGAGGGGGAGTCATCGTAAAATAGAGGCCTTTTTAAGGCACCTTTTTAACCATAATCCGACCTCATATACAGAACCCTTGGTTAAGGTATTCCTTCCCTTATTTAACCAATAAGTTGGGTTGGCCTTATCAAAATAAATTCGGAAGGTTTTGGGAAAGCCCATAATCACCCTATATTCTTCAAGGCCCATAATCCTTCCGTGGGGATTGAATTGCCTGGATGAAGGTCTTACAGTTAAGGGATAACTTCTCTTTCTGTTACGATATACTCCCGGGAGAGTCTTCATCTTTTGAGTTCTCATAGGCCACTTGTAGTCATTCTTAAACTCAGTTCTCCACAGGTTTCTTACCTGAGCTACTGTCAAAGTAGTTTTGGACTTATCGTCATAGTGATACATGGCTAGCTTTTTGTCATCAGCTTCCCGATAATTTATATTTCTCCTGACCCCTTTCTTCAGTTGACACAGATTCTTGGGTTTGGTAACCTGAAAAGTATGGTCAAATATCTGTGAATTGATTTTCGAGTCTTTTCTCACTCCTATCAATACCAAACGTTTCCTACTTTGTTGGGAATTACCGAATACCGTAACGGAGTGACAGTGAACTATAAGTTTATAATCGGGTAAATTATGCTCCCATTCCCCGATAGGGATAAAATCTAGAAGTTTAGGGAGGTTCTCCAGCATAAATACTGCTGGTTTGAATTTCTTAATACTGGAAAGATATAAATTGAGGGTGACATCTTCCCGTGGTTTACCGAGGGATTTTTTCCTGGAGTATGAGAATACAGAGCTATGTCCACATGATGGAGAACCGAGTATCAGGTCTATTTTTTGAGCTTTTACCTCCTCTAAAGACCTTACAAAGGGTATATCCCCGAAATTGAGCTTCCATTGCTCCTCTTTTTTGGAGTGAAATACTGCTCTTGGCTCTACATTGGCTACAAGATGCTTCTTAAACTCAAATAACAGAGCTCCTTGAGCTCCACAGACACCTAAAACATTCATTGAAAATAAGGTTTATATAGATATACACGAAGGTCTTGCAAAATACTATCCTATATTGCATTAAAATAATAACAAAACTCATGAAAGTTGGTGATTTACTACTGGTAACAGGCCCTGCCTTCTTTGAAAAGACGGCGATTAAGGAGAGGAAAAAGGGAATTTACACCCTTGAGAATGGTATCAGAACTGATAGGACTCTTCATCCTCTCAATTCTAAGTATCAAATCGAGGTTTTTAACGAAGAGAAGTATAAAACTCTGATAGCTCAGAGAACTTTGAACCGTGGTCTGGAGAAATTAGCTACTATCAACAAGAAAGGGATAGAAAATCCCGACATAATAAGGTATGCAGCTGCCAAAATCAGCCGTATTCTCAAAAAAATCGAAGGAAAATGATACGCTTCTTACTTAATTGGGCCATAGTTAACATCATTAGTTACTCTGCATACTGTGGAGGAATGACTTGGAAAGCTCTGAAAGGAGTAAACAAGGAATATGAGGGTAATGAGTCTTGGTCCAAAGGTAAGAAAGAAGCCATAAAAACACTAATCGTCTGTATCACCATCATAATAATCATATCATGTCTGATATCTTAATGAATACTAGCCCAGCTCCGGCCTGGTTAGGTTATACTCTTTTGGTATTCTACACTCTCGGGTTCATATTCTGCCTACTTATCCGGAGCGTAATAGAGGAAACTCCTCTTAAAAAAGCTTCCAATCCAGTTAGGTATGGAGTTTTATTCCTTATTTGGACAGTGAGCCCAGCAGTGATCATAGGGCTATTCACCCTAACTTTCAAAGTGCTTTTCAAAAATGGCAATAAAACGAAATAATACCGAGATAATTCTCCCAAGAGTAAGTGACCAGGAAAAGAGGGATATTCCCGTATGGGATGCTTATATAGAGAATATAATCATAGATGGTGATATTCCCAGTTTAATTTTAGATAGACTCTCTGGAAAGATAAATTCTCTGATAAATGGTCAACCCCAAAAATTCAGTAGCAGGTTAAAGGGTAATATCGAGAATATTATAACCGAAACCGAGGTGAACCTTTATAAGAAATACGGCATAGTGTATTCAAAATTAAGGGTAAAGAGAGAAAGCCACGATTTAGTGATCACTACAAATCGAGATCAATCCTTTGATATTTGGGAACCTTGATAAAGTTATTATAAAATGGCAGTGAAAGTTTATACGCCGGATCAGTTCTATGCAACTGGAGGAATAGTAGAAGAGATGTTCTATGAAGAAGTGGGTAAAGGCACACTAAGAACCCAGAAACAATATGTCAGAAAGAGGGTGGGTTTTGTTCCTTCCTTTGATCAAGTCATCAAAAATTTGAATGATGAATCCTGGAAAGAGTTACATTATATGAGGGCTAATGTCAGAGGGGTAGATTATACTTTGGTATATGACCCTGACAATAAGGATTATCCCTATTTATTTGTAGAAACCAAGTTTTATTTGAAACAGAGGGCCAAAGCCCAGTGATCCGAACAATAATAATTACCACATACAATAAAAGGTAGGAGAATCTCCTACCTTTTATGTTGTCTGATTATATTGCAACTCCCCCTGTAATAGTATACGTATTTATCATCACTAACAGGAGTGATTGTAACATCACGAATACTTGTGATCTTATTGTCTATACTCCAGCTCGGGAATATTAAGCTTGATGAGGAACTACCCTCCAATACCGTCAATTTACAATAGGTACCCCAACTGTTATAGAAAGTGACCGTCAACCGGGTTTCAGCAGGGTAATCAAGTAAGAAGTTTCCGGATGTCCAATAACCCCCCTCACCCACTATGGCCTTCCATCTTAACCCGTTTTTAACTAAGTTTTTATTTTCAACAGATACGTTTTGAGAGTGAAATAATAGCATAACCTTAGTGTTTAAGGGTAAAAGTATTTCTTCTAAGAAATACTTTTATGCGTATATAAAGAACCTTAACTAGAAAGACTATGTTACTATTTCATTCCCAAAACGTGCCTATCAGGCAGAGTTTTATTCAAAACGCCCTTTATGTGAAAACCAAAAACAGCACCCAATACAACAACCTGGGAGTAATCAGTAAAACCGGCTTAAAGGGTGCAGTCAAAATGTATATCCCAAATTATGGGTACAAACAAGAAAACACCCCGATAGAATTCAGATTCATGGGCATACCCAATCACGTATATCAATTATACGTAGTTATGGTTACATCGTTCTCGGCCATAACTCCCACCTATACCTCTATTGGCTCAGGGGCAAATCGGGAGAACATAAATCCTTCGGGGATGCTGAATCTCCTAACGGATGCCAAAGGATACGGAGACTTTAGCATAACCCCTCCCCCTGCTAATGCCTATCGGACCTGTAAAATCCAATTGCAACTCATAGATTCAGGTAGTATGTCCACTATCGGAGATTTTTACCTGGGAGATGAATCCAGATGGTTATTATGGCAAGCTAAGAATCCCCAAGTTTCAAATATCGAATGGAGAGGTCCCATCACCTGCTGGGATGATATCATAATGGAGGTGCCTGAAGTATATATCACTACTATGAGTCACAATAGGGGAGAGATATTCAGGATAACCCCTCCGATATACATGAGAGAAAGGGATACCCTTACTAGCAAGGTGACTCAGGTTATGCCCTCCGACGGTTTGCAGTGGTTGTGGAGGGGATTCAGTGACCCCAATAACTATGCCAATATGTACCTCAATACATCCATACAATTAAACTACACCTCATGGATGACAGCTGATGGATGGGGCCTTGATATATATGCTAGAGATAAGGCAACATCATCCATGTTTTATATCAATATACCGGATGATTCTCATCCCATCGGTAATTTCCACGTCACGTTCTAATACTTAATTATATAAAAGGTGGGATTGATACCCACCTTTCTTTGTGTGAATCCTCTACCGAAATGATTATCCCAGATCTATATCTTTAAAATTCATTCTCAATATGGAAGAAACATTTGATACCTTAGAGGGGTTAATGGAAGACTTGAAGAATTCTATACACAACGGATTAAATGAAGGCAAGATACCCCTTATTAAAATAGGGGTATGGAGATATCAAATAGAGATTAAAAATGGTAAATACATTCTAACAACTCGGTGATATGGTAAGGTTTTTATTTCATATCCTTTTCTTCCTTATGGGATTCACACTCACATTGGGAATAATGGGTGGGGTCCTTTGCTCGTTGCAGAAACATTCTAGTAAATTATTACAAATAATAGGTGAGTTATTCATATTTGGAACAATTTGCATTCTGGTATTATTCCTTACAATAGTTATAATTAAACCCTATGCCTAATCATGGAACAGAAAGAAAAGAATAGGATTATCCTGGAATGGATAACCAAAGCCAAGGAGATTTATATGAATACCATTTTTTAATTGTGGAATGTGCAAGTCATTCAAATTGGCTGTATTAAGGGATTCAGAATTAGAGAAGTCTTTGATTTGTATCTTACAGAATATGGGACATGAGTCAAAAATATTTGATAGTAAACTATTGTACAATCCTGAATGGCCTTTTATACTTATCCCTGAATTTAACTTTGAGTTCTTGGGTGGGGATAAAACTACTGAGGCTTATAGGGAATTTCAAAACCATAAGTTGACCCTTCGAGAAATATTTTGGTGGAGTAGGTGGGATAGTGAAGTAAGGGTTAAGGCTTTTGATAGACTTATAGGGATATATAAGGCTAAATCATGAGCCTTATAATAGGAGCCTAAAAATATCCTGGAAAAATTTTATGAAGAGCCTTTGGTAGGGTTCTTTATTTTGTGTAGGGAGAGGGGGGGATGTGGTTATGTGCCCATTCGGTGGGTGCCTTTCAGGAGGAGCTAAGGGTAATGGATAATTCAGGAATCCCTTAATGCGAGGAGCCCAAAAAGTCCTTGCATAAAAAAGGGACCACGGTGTCCCTATCGCAAAAATAAATTTTATTAAAAATAGGGGACAAATTTTGGTTTGTCCCCTTTGGTATTACCCCGGTAGGGGTTTTATTTACCCCCCTTTGCCGGTTGCATAAGTGCAAGGAAGTCGGTGATGGATTTCCGTTTCTCCGTGTTGGCATTGGCATCCACTATTGCAGTGGAGTTAATATATACCTGAGTGGCATAGGATTGCCATGCCTTGCGGAGTTCGGCCAACTTGGCGGGTTGCTTTGCCGATGCAATGCTTTCGGCAATAAAGTTATCTAACTTTTTACGCAATTTCATACGCAAATTTTTCTTTTCTTTGTCGGTTTTGCACTCTGCAAAAATTTCTTTTTTGTAAATAGATTTTCTTTCGTTGGTCGAAAAAATTTCATTGCCGATTGCTAAAATTTCATTTGCTTTCATAATAGTAAAATTTTTTAATTGGTTTAACTTTTATTAGTTCTTTTCTGCATTACAAATATACAACAAATATTTATAATTGGTGGCCCCGGAAGCATTTATTTTCATAAAACTTTCTGGGAGCTATTTCTGGACATTCCTGGCATGGGAATTGCTTTGTGGGCCTTCTTGGCACCATCAGGGTACCTGAAAGAAGGTTCTGATAGAAGGTCTTAATGTTCGGTTCTTAAAATGGTCTTAGCTCCTGGGTTGAGTCCTATATATCCGAAATGAATTAAGGCCTTAGCTCCTACCCTGCATTGCCTTTATTTTCAACCTGAAGTTCCCAGGGTTGGCTTAGGATTGGGTACCCTGCCTTTCATAATCTAGAAGTTCTTAGTTTTATAAACAAGTAAACTATATTCCGTAAGTCTTAAGTTTCTATGATATGCCCCTGCTTGCATTGGGATACACCTTTCATTGCATTCATTCCCCCTATATTATATAATATCTGAAGGCCTGGTTGGGTACCATATAGGTACCTTAACCTATAATATAAAAGGCCTATAAGCCAAGCCACTAAAAGCGATATAAGGCCTTAACCATATACCAATATAAAAAGGCCCCTAAAAGCGGGGCCCAACCTTGAAAGCAAACGAAGGTTAAATCTTATCGACCTCCAATCCTTCAGGTCCCATATTAAGGATGTACCCTGCATGAATCAGATTATTGATTACAGAAGGTACACATTTCTTAATATGCAACCTGAATTCAGTCTGGCCCATATACCCTACGAAGTTATTCTCAGGAGTATTGATTGCCAATTCGGTTGAATGATGTTTGGAGATAATCTCCAGGGCATTGGTAAAGTCTTTAGAATCAAGCATGGCTTTATGGATTTAAGGATTAAAATTCGGGGAGTTGGAAGTCCTGAATATATTGGATTTCTAAAAGGCCTTCCGATACCTCTATATAAGGGGTTTCATAATCGAAGTCAGGATATACTTTCTTACTCAATTTGAAAACCTTCCAACCCATTGGCCCATATATGGATTTTATATACTGAATGGCTTGGGTCTGGGCATCTTTGGGATTATTAGCTGTAACCTTTACCAAATAGGTATCGGTTTCCATATCTTCCGGTCGTATGAAGTTAAGGAATACAGTATAAGTTTTCATGGCCTTAAATGTTTTAGAGTTTATTATTTCTTTTTCTTTATACAAATATAATCATAATATTTTTAATATGCAAATAATTCTTTAAGGCCTACCTTAAAGGTAGTTTATGGCCTTAAAAGGTACCCTAAATGTGCCCTAACTAAGCCTTAACTTGAGAAATCAAATCTCAGATACTCTATTCCTGGCATATCGATTTTAGACACCAGTTCAAAAATCCCCAAAAAGACTCGCATATTATATATAATATAATATAAAGTATTCTTTAAGGCTTGGGATTAAGGCCCATTAAGGTACCCTAAATGTACTTTATGAAGATCTTCATATATCTCAAGTATAGACCATATAGTAGGCTATATGTCTCTTTAGATAAAGAGCCTTAGTTGGTAGCCTAATCCTTAACCTTAAAAGACTTATATATTATATAATATAGACTTGAAAAGGCAAGGGTTTGGGTACCCTAAAATGGCTCTTTAAGGTACCTTAAAATGCCTTTTGGTCCGGTCTAGTGCTATTTGGGCCCTAAGTCGTAGTAGCTAATACGTATAGTAACCAAGATAGCTCAAGAGCTCGTATGGTACACAGTGCATTGGTAGGATAACCTAACTACCCAAAATTTCCCACCCCCTGATTTTATGGCCCTGGCGAAATTTCGACTTCATCCCAAGTTCCCGGACCCATTATTATCCTTACCTATAAGGCCCATGAATAAAAGCTATTCTTTATCTATCATTTGAATACTGTTATCCTATTCTCTTTTCATATATGGGTAAACTAAAAAACAAATATAAGGCCTCTAAGATATAAACCTAAAAGCCTTATATATGATTTATTATATTGATCCTTTGTATTATGGATTGAGGTTATGATTTAATTTATTAGTTTTGGTATTTTTCTTTGTTTGGGGATGGTGGGTATTAGTTATGGCCTTTAAGTGATTGGGATCCTTTATTTGATTAGAGGCCTTTTTATGGTTATATTTGTTTTGGGGGGGGATGATGTATTACTGTTGGGTATTAGAATCCTGGTTTAAGGTTCAGATGTCTTAGTACCTCTCTTAGTTCGGAATCGGTATAGGATTTAGCTTTTTCTAGAGGGATGTTGTTGTGGTTGGAAGCAATTATGATTGCCTTTTCTCTAGAGATCTTAAATGTTTTCGTTTTCATTGGTTATCTGGATTTTGGGTAGAACTTATTCTTGAGATCTGTATAATTCCATATAATGGTTTCATATTGATCTTCTGTACATTTGATTAGTTTGGCTCCCCGTTCTATATCAGTCATATTCATAATGCCAGATCGTTGGAGTTTAAGGAATTTGTCGAAGAGTTCTTTAGAGATGTTGTTCATGATCTTAGTTTATTTTGATGTTTGGAAAAAGTCAAATTCTATATACCATCTTAGCCAAGAGAGGATGATGTAAAATGGTCTCTGGGATGTGATAACTATTGTTGGAAGTAATATCCATTCCTTGGGAGTAGAGTTTGATTTTCATAGTTTTATTTATTTTCGGAGTACTTGTTCGGGGATCTTGGTTTGATTTAATCCATTTACCAGTTGGATTTGAGGATAAAGTAGTTCTGACCATTTATTATAGATTGGTTGAGCTACCTTATAAGCTCCCTCCTCATCTTTTACTTTATTCCAGAAGTCATCATAGTCTTTGTATTTCAGAGATATTTCTCCTATGGATCTTAACATTACTTCTATGTAGATGCCATGATCTGTTTGCCTATAAGATAGAGGATTGCCTGACCAGCCTTCTTCCCAGAGGTTATTCTCTAGTTCAGCGAATGCTCCATTTACTGCGGTTACTCCGAGTTTTCTGTAACGTTGGCTTAGTCTTAGCCATCTATTCTTTTCCTGAGTAGTCGTAATTGTACGTAGTATTCGGTTTGAAGTTACCCATATATTGCTGAGGTTTCTGAATCTAAGTCTTTCAGATAGGGATTATCTTGATCTTGGGTTTTTACCAGGTATCGTCTTCGATAGTGATATGGATATTGTGGTTTATATTGATGTTCTGCTGTTGAACCTGTTTTTCAAGGTCATTCCTTTTCTTTTCTACGGATTCTATGAGTTCTTTGCCTTCTTTTTCTGATTTGATACGATAGTAGGATCTTTTGGTAGAGATGTAATACCTGCCTTGATTATCAATTTTCAGTACTGGTTCTTCTACCATGATTACATCCTCTAATGGGTTATAGGTTTCTGGTTTGTGGTGAGGTACGAATAGGAAAGCCATTAAGATGAATATAGCTGCTATGATGATACCTATCACCATTGGCTTCAAACAGCCTTGTTCTTCTTGCTCTTTCATGATATTTTATCTGATACTTTTAATTTGGTCACTGTATTATTCTGTGCAATGTACTTATCCATTGCCGTTTTCTCTATCATGGTGAAGGTTTTCCTACCTGTTACGGTATTTAACATGATAGTGGGAACTACATCCATCATCTTAGGTAATTCACCTTCATTATGATCTAGATCTTCTATGATCTTTATTTCTGAGTCATAATCTAATTCCAATATGTAAGGAATTAATTCGAACATCTTCATAGTAGGGTAATCTTTACTTATTCAGGTATTTCTATCATATCAATTCCACCTTGATTATAGATTCCCACCATATACTTATGGCCATCTTGTTCAAAGGTGAATGTCAATACTTGATGATTTCACATTTTATGAATGAGAACATCGGGTTTTCCTCCGATATCAACCCAATCGGTTGATTCTACTCTCTTTTCTACGCATGAAGTTAAGAGGATTGCCATTACAATGATTAGCTTTTTCATAGTTTTGATTTTATGGTATCTCTGATACCGATTAGTATTAGTTTT
>OLRT01001388.1_pt1 | contig 16924 bp, 17 predicted proteins | sample 1672021 | NCBI WGS metagenome assembly OLRT01 (sample SAMEA3136637, study PRJEB25190) | human gut metagenome | reverse complement strand
AGAGTGAATATTCCAATGATGCTTCACTTGTACTCACAGATGCAGTTCATGTTGGTGACAGCATGGAAGCAAAAGTACTGAAGGTCAATGACGGCGAAGGACAGGTCATCCTGACTTACAAGAGACTTGCTGCCGAAAAAGGCAACAAACGTCTGGAAGCTGCTTTCGAATCACAGGAAGTACTGAAAGCACCTGTAACACAGGTACTGGATGGCGGACTTTGCGTAAACGTAGAAGAAGCAAGAGTATTCATTCCTGCAAGCCTTGTTTCCGACACATACGAAAAAGATCTTTCCAAATATGCAGATAAAGAAATCGAATTCGTTATCACAGAATTCAATCCGAGAAGACGCCGTATCATCGGTAATCGTAAACAGCTTCTTCTTGCAGAAAAAGCAGAAAAACAGAAAGAACTTATGGAGAGAATCCATGTTGGTGATACTGTAACCGGTACTGTAAAGAATGTTACAGATTTTGGTGCTTTCATCGATCTTGGTGGAGCAGACGGACTTCTTCATATCTCCGAAATGTCCTGGGGCAGAGTTGAAAACCCGAAGAAGGTCTTCAATGTAGGTGATGAAGTAAAAGTTCTCATCAAAGAAATCAATGGTGACAAGATTGCACTTTCCATGAAATTCCCGGAAGAGAATCCATGGCTTTCTGCAGCAGAAGATTTTGCTGTAGGTAATGTTGTTACTGGTAAAGTTGCTCGTATGACAGATTTCGGTGCTTTTGTTGAACTTGCACCTGGAATTGATGCACTTCTTCATGTATCTCAGATTTCCAGAGAACATGTTGCCAAACCATCTGATGTACTTTCCATCGGACAGGAAATTCAGGCTAAAGTTGTTGATTTCAACGGCGAAGACAAGAAGATCAGTCTTAGCATGAAAGCTCTGGAAGCTCCGGCAGAAGAAGCTACAGAAGAATAATTTCAGACTTTTAAAGCCCCGGCGAAATCGTCGGGGCTTTTACATTGCATATTAAGGAAACACCGGTGGCGCATCCACTGATTATTTATTCAAATTATCAAGAAAAAATGAAAGCGTATGTGTCAGATACTGCATTTGTTTTACAGGATCATTTACAAAACTTTCGTCACATCGGAACCAGGTATAGCAGGTCTGCGGTGTTGCTGCAACGCGAAGACTTTTATCCATATATTTACTGATAGATTTTGGCATTGCCGTATCTTCGCCCGAAATATATTCATAATCTTTATAATTCCGATAATACTGGCGCAGTTTTCCTTCATTCAGATGTACAAGCATCTTTGCTTCCTGACCAGACACAGTCAGATAAAAGGAAGTATTTCCACAAGAAACATTTATCGGAACCGCTACCGGAAGCTCCAGCGTCATTTTCAATTCCTGATTGATCACTTCACACTGCTTTGGACAATATTCTCCATCATAAAGCTTCCGTAAAGAGAGCAGCGGAAAGATTTTTCCAAGGCCCAGCAAATCTTCTTCATTATGTCCCATAACCTCCGATCCAATTTCCGGCAGCTGTTTTTTTACAAAATTCCTGTAAAGGCGGATACATTGGCCTCCATCTACGTATTTTCTGTTATGAATTCCCACAAGTTTTTCCAGATCCGGCTGTTTCATTCTGGTCAGTTTGAGTAAACTCTGACATGGTTTTAACAACTGATAGAGATCTACAGATGTTTTTTCTGCAAACGGAGAGTCCATTTTGTATTTCCGATAACGTTCTTCCAGAAAAGGCTGGTCAAAACGATTTCCATTATACTGTATCGTATACCCCGCATTTTCCAGAAATACAGAAAATTCCTGTAAAACAGAAGCTTCTTCCTCTGCATTTTCAGTCATCCACTGGTAAAGTATCCACTGATTTTTCTCATAACGCACCGCTCCGATCAGATAGACAGAAGCAGTATATCTTGACAATCCAGTTGTCTCAATATCGTAAAAAATTGCACTATTTTCTGATAATTTGTTTTTGACATTCGACAAATAATTAACGGTGTCAGGTGCCGGAAACCCTTGTAAAATAGGTATTTTTTTAACAATCATAGTCTTTTATCCCTTTCATGATTGTATTTAATTATACACAATATTTTGAAAATTTGATAGTGAATTTTTCTCCAAAAAGATGTATAGTATATTTAGAGTTACTGTTAATATGAACAAAACTGACAGTGGCCGGACATGAAAAAGAAAAGAGTATAAGCAGAACTGATGCTTATAAAATAAGGAGGAAAAATATATGGGAAAACTGACCTTTAGGGGCGGAATCCATCCTTACGAAGGTAAGGAACTATCCAAAGACCATCCGATTGAGAAGTATCTCCCAAAGGGTGATCTGGTCTATCCACTTTCTCAGCACATTGGTGCTCCATCTGTTCCATGTGTACAAAAGGGTGACACAGTTCTTGCCGGACAGAAAATTGCCGATGCAGGCGGATTTGTTTCCGTGCCGCTGCATGCATCTGTATCCGGTACCGTAAAAGGCATCGAGAAACATCTGAATGCTACCGGATCCATGGTCGACTGTATCGTGATCGAAAACGACCAGCAGTATCAGGAAGTCGAATACCAGGAGTCCCGTCTGGAAGATCTGACCAAAGAAGAAATTCTGAACCGTATCAAAGAAGGCGGTGTAGTAGGTATGGGCGGTGCCGGCTTCCCGACGCACGTTAAACTTGCACCAAAGGATCCTTCCAGGATCGAATATATCCTTGTAAACGGAGCGGAGTGTGAACCGTATATCACCAGCGACTATCGCCGTATGATCGAAGAACCGGAAAAAGTCGTAAAAGGACTTCAGGTTATCCTGACTCTTTTTGATTCCGCAAAAGGTTATATCTGTATCGAAGACAACAAACCGGACTGTATAGCCAAAATGAAAGAACTGGTCAAAGACATCGACCGTATCGAAGTAAAAGAAGTCATGACCAAATACCCACAGGGTGGTGAGCGTACCCTGATCTATGCAGCAACAGGACGTGAGATCAACTCCAGCATGCTTCCTGCAGATGTAGGATGCGTAGTAGACAATGTTGAAACCGTAATCTCCGTATACAAGGCCGTTATTCTCGGAAGACCGGTCAACAGCCGTGTTGTTACTATGTCCGGTGATGGCATCAAAGAGCCAAAGAACCTTCTCGTTCTTTCCGGTACCGATATGTCCGAATTGGTAGATGCTGCCGGCGGACTGAAAGCCAAAATTGCCAAAGCAATTTCCGGTGGTCCTATGATGGGATTTGCTTTATATGACCTTCATGTACCATGTACAAAAACAACTTCTGCATTCCTGTTCCTTGAACATGATGCTGTATCCGAAGCACAGGAAATCCAGACAGCCTGCATCAACTGCGGACGCTGTGTAAGTGTCTGTCCCGGCCACGTTCTTCCTGCCCGTCTTGCCAAACTGGCAGAGCGTGGTGATATGGCAGGTTTTGAAGCAATGGATGGTATGGAATGCTGCGAATGCGGCTGTTGCAGTTATATCTGTCCGGCAAAGAGGCCGCTGACCCAGAGCATCAAATCCATGCGTAAAATGGTTCTTGCCAGCCGCAGGAAGAAATAAGGGGAGGAAAAGAAATGGAACAAATGTATAACGTATCATCTAATCCCCATGTCAGGGACAAAATGACAACCAGCCGAATCATGCAGCTCGTTGTGATCGCGCTGCTTCCAACCACACTGTTTGGTATCTGGAACTTCGGCTTCCGTGCACTTCTTGTTGTACTTGTGACGGTTGCATCCAGTGTTTTTTTTGAGTGGCTGTATAACCGTCTGATGCATAAAAAGAACACCATCAACGATTTCAGTGCAGTAGTAACAGGCCTTCTGCTTGCGCTCAACATGCCACCGCAGATTCCTCTGTGGATGCCGGTACTTGGCAGTGCCTTTGCAATCATCGTAGTAAAACAGCTTTTCGGCGGTCTTGGTCAGAACTTTATGAACCCGGCACTTGCTGCAAGATGTTTCCTGATGATTTCTTTTGCAGGTAAAATGACCAATTTTGCAGTGGACAAGCTCAACGGATACCACTGTATCGATACCGTTACAGGTGCAACTGCACTTGCCGAACTAAAAAACAGCGGATTTACAGCAGATTCTATTCCTGTCAAAAATCTGTTTATCGGTAATATTCACGGAACAATTGGTGAAACTTCTGCAATCGCGATTCTGATCGGTGCAGTGATCCTTCTTGCTTTTAAAGTGATCGATTTTAAAGTACCACTTACATACATCGGAAGTTTTACCGTATTTGTAATCCTTTACATGCTTGGTTCCGGAATGGGATTCGATGGAAATTACCTGCTCAGCCATCTTTTCGGAGGCGGTCTGATGCTCGGTGCATGGTTCATGGCAACTGATTATGTCACCACACCGATCACCCCAAAAGGTCAGCTTGTATATGGCTGCTGCCTTGGTATTGTGACTGCTGTTTTCCGTCTCTTCGGCGGTTCCGCAGAAGGTGTTTCCTATGCGATCATTTTCTGCAACCTTCTGGTTCCGATCATTGAAAAAGCAACAAAACCTGCTGCCTTTGGAAAAGGAGGTAAAAAAGCATGAATACAATCTTAAAAAACACCATTTCCATTACAGTGATTACTCTGGTAGCTGGTCTTGCCCTCGGTGTTGTACAGGATATCACAGCCGGACCGATTGCGGCTCAGGCCGAAAAATCCAAAGAGGAAGCTTACAAAACTGTTTTCGAAAATGCTGCCGGCTTCAGCGAATATTCTCTTGATGACAAAGGTCAGGCAGAAGATCTTGTTGGATATCTTAATGACAACGGATTCTCTGCTCAGACGATTGATGAGATCATGGTAGCAGAAGATGCTTCCGGTGAAACTCTTGGATATGCATTTACAATTACTGATTCTGAAGGTTACGGCGGAGACATTCAGTTTACAATGGGTGTTCAGAACGATGGAACACTGAATGGTATTTCCATCTTATCCATCAGTGAAACCGCCGGTCTTGGTATGAAAGCCACTACAGATGATTTCAAAAATCAGTTTAAAGACAAAAACGTAGAAAAATTCACCTACACAAAAACAGGCGCTTCTTCTGATGACGAGATTGATGCCATCAGTGGCGCAACCATTACAACAAATGCCATGACAAACGGTGTGAATGCCGGTCTCTGTGCATTTCGGTATGTGGAAGGAGGAGCAGAGTCATGAAAGCAAACACACCTGCCGAACGTCTTGTAAACGGTATTATTAAAGAAAATCCTACTTTCGTGCTGGTACTGGGCATGTGTCCTACACTGGCTGTTACAACATCTGCAATCAACGGTATCGGAATGGGTCTTACCACTACGGTAGTTCTGGCAATGTCCAATCTGATGATTTCTCTTCTGAGAAAATTCATTCCGGACGGCGTACGTATGCCTGCATTTATCGTTGTCGTAGCATCTTTCGTCACCATCGTACAGATGCTCCTGCAGGGCTTTATCCCGAGTCTTTATTCCGCACTCGGTATTTACATCCCGCTGATCGTAGTAAACTGTATCATCCTTGGCCGTGCCGAAGCATATGCTTCCAAAAATCCGCCCATTCCGTCCCTCTTTGATGGTATCGGAATGGGTCTCGGGTTCACCTTAAGTATCACCTGTATCGGTGCAGTCCGTGAACTTCTCGGAGCAGGCCAGCTCTTCGGACAGCAGATCCTTCCGCTTGCTGCTGACGGCAAAATGGGATATGAACCAATCACAATCTTTATCCTTGCCCCTGGTGCATTCTTCGTTCTTGCCATGCTTGCCGCACTTCAGAACAAATTCAAAGTCGGCGCAGCAAAACGTGGAATTGATCCAAGTGAAGGATGTGGCTGCTGTTCAGGCTGTGATTCCTGCAACAATACCATGTGTAAAGGAGGCAAACAGGCATGAAAGAATTATTGATTATCCTTGTCAGCTCTGCCATTGTCCATAACGTAGTACTGAGTCAGTTCCTTGGTCTCTGTCCTTTCTTTGGTGTTTCCAAAAAGACCGAGACAGCAGTCGGAATGGGTGGAGCCCTTGTATTCGTTATTACATTGTCTTCCTTCGTTACCGGACTGATCTACAAATTCATCCTTGTTCCTTCAGGCATGGAGTATTTGCAGACAATCGTATTTATCCTGATCATTGCCGCACTGGTTCAGTTTGTAGAGATGTTCCTCAAAAAATGTGTTCCGTCTCTTTATCAGGCACTTGGTGTATATCTTCCTCTGATCACAACAAACTGTGCAGTTCTTGGTGTTGCACTTACAAACGTACAGGACGAATACAACATTCTTCAGGGTACCATCAACGGATTTGCCACAGCAGTAGGTTTTACGATTTCAATCACACTGATGGCCGGTATCCGTGAAAAAATTCAATATAATGATATTCCGGAAGCTTTCAAAGGATTCCCTACTGTACTTCTTACAGCAGGTCTGATGGCGATTGCATTCTTCGGATTTTCAGGATTAATTTAAGGAGGCGTCGTTATGAATATTGGAGCAATTATTACCGCAACCGTAGTTGTTGCAGCCGTCGGCCTCTTTATCGGTATTTTCCTGAGCGTTGCCGGCAAGAAATTTGCTGTTGAAACAGATGAACGTGAAGTTGCCGTTCGTGAAGCCCTTCCGGGAAACAATTGCGGTGGCTGCGGATATCCCGGTTGCGACGGTCTGGCAGCAGCGATTGCAAAAGGCGAAGCACCTGTCAATGCCTGTCCGGTAGGCGGAGAAGCAGTCGGCAAAGTGATCGCAGGAATCATGGGACAGGAAGTTGTAGAATCCACCCGCATGGCTGCATTTGTAAAATGTACCGGTACCTGCGAAAAGACAAACGACAATTACACTTATACCGGTGTAGAAGACTGTGAAATGATGGCATTTATCCCGGGCGGCGGATCCAAAGCCTGCAATTACGGCTGTATGGGATTCGGAAGCTGTGTAAAAGCCTGTCCGTTTGATGCGATTCATATCGTAAACGGTGTTGCAGTCGTTGACCGCGAAGCATGTAAGGCCTGCGGCAAATGTATCGCCAAATGTCCGCATCACCTGATTGAACTTGCACCATACGAACAGCAGACATTCGTAGGATGCAGTTCTACTGCAAAGGGCAAAGCAGTAACAACAGCCTGTGAGATCGGATGTATCGGATGCAAGAAATGCGAGAAGACCTGTCCAAACGGTGCGATCACTGTTACAGACTTCTGTGCACATATTGATTATGACAAATGTACAAACTGTGGTGCATGTAAAGAAGCATGCCCGAGACACGTTATTCTTTAAGTACAGCCTGAATGATCCGGCGGAGGAATTTTCCTTCGCCGGATTTTTGCATGCCGGAGTGTCCGCTGATTTATTCGAATAGATGTTTGCTTTTTACAGATTCCTATGTTATCATTGGGAGAGTAAGTTTTACGGATTCTATAAATCACAGGAGAGACAGCATGATTTCATTTATTCGCGGTCTTGTAGCCGATACCACCGAAAATTCTGTTATTCTGGAAGCCGGTGGAATCGGATATGAGATTTTTATGACAGGTTCATCTATCGAACAGGCATCACGTTCAGAGGGGAAAGTTAAGATTCATACATATTTTCATGTAAGAGAAGATGCCATGCAGTTATATGGTTTTCTTTCCAGAGATGATCTGGAAATGTTCCGGCTGCTTCTGAACGTCAACGGTATCGGCCCTAAGGCAGCTCTCGGAGTACTTGCCGGGCTCACTGCAGATGAACTTCGTTTTGCAGTCCTTTCCGATGACATCAAGACGATTTCCCGGGCACCTGGCATTGGTAAGAAAACCGCCCAGAAACTGATTCTGGAACTGAAAGACAAGCTGAAACTTGAAGATGCTTTCGAGAAAAAGCTTGCCCACGAACAGGAAGCTGCTGACATTTCCAGTTCTGTTCTTCATGATGGCAGACAAGAAGCAGTAGAAGCTCTGGTTGCTCTCGGCTACAGCAGTACAGAAGCTATGAAGGCCGTCCGTAAAGTCAACGATGTTTCACCGGACGACGTAGAAGGACTATTGAAAGCCGCCCTGAAACTCTTCTGATTGGAGTAAAGATTAGCAATGGATAAAAGAATGATCACCACCGATGCGATTGAAGAAGATCTTCCCCTGGAAGGTAATCTCCGTCCCCAGACACTGGACGAATACATCGGTCAGGAAAAAACCAAAAAAACACTTAAAATTTATATAGAAGCAGCAAAACAACGTCACGATGCGCTGGATCATGTACTGTTTTATGGACCTCCCGGACTTGGTAAAACCACCTTATCCGGCATCATTGCCAATGAGATGGGCACACACATGAAAGTTACTTCCGGTCCTGCAATCGAAAAGCCCGGTGAAATGGCTGCCATTCTGAACAACCTTCAGGAAGGCGATATTTTATTTGTTGACGAAATTCATCGTCTGAACCGTCAGGTAGAAGAAGTGCTTTATCCTGCTATGGAAGATTTTGCAATTGATATTATGATCGGTAAGGGGGCTTCAGCAAGATCCATCCGTCTTGACCTTCCGAAATTTACACTGGTCGGTGCTACGACCAGAGCCGGTCTGTTATCCGCACCTTTGCGTGACCGTTTCGGAGTTATGCATCATCTGGAATTTTATGATCAAAAAGAACTGCAGACCATTATTCTTCGTTCTGCCGAAGTTCTCGGAGTGGAAATTGATACACGGGGAGCTGCTGAAATCGCCAAGCGCTCCAGAGGTACCCCTCGTCTTGCAAACCGCCTTCTCAAGAGAGTGCGTGATTTCGCACAGGTAAAATATGACGGACGGATCACTTACGAAGTAGCTGTATTTGCACTCGATCTTCTGGAGGTAGATCAATACGGTCTCGACAAGATTGACCGCCGCATTCTGCAGACTCTGATCGTCAATTTTCAAGGGGGGCCGGTCGGTCTCGAGACACTGGCCGCCGCCATCGGCGAAGATGCCGGAACTCTGGAAGATGTGTATGAACCATATCTTTTGCAGAATGGATTTCTGAACCGTACGCCGCGTGGCCGTACTGCATCGGCACTGGCTTATGAGCATCTTGGGTTTGAAAAACCCGCGCAGGATTAGCGCAGGAAAACATTTTTGAAAACAATTCGTAAAAATTCCTATACATTTCTACAAAATTCGATTATAATGATTGGAAGAAACTACAAATTCACGGGAGGCTTGTTATGGCAGTCAAAAATACGGCGCAGGTAGTAATCGGAGGCAAGATCTTCACTCTGGGAGGTTACGAATCTGAGGAGTATTTCCAGAAAGTTGCATCTTATATAAATAATAAAATGGCAGAATTAAGCGAAATGCCGGGGTATTCCCGTCAGTCCGCCGAAACCAAACATACATTACTGAGTCTGAATGTCACAGATGACTATTTCAAAGCAAAAAAGCAGGCTGAAATTTTTGAACAGGATCTTCAGCAGAAAGATCAGGAAATGTACGAGCTGAAGCACGAACTCATCGCGCTTCGCATGAAGATCGAAGAAACAGAGAAAAAGCAGCAGGAAGCACAGCATCAGAATGAGGTTCTTGAAGATAAAGTCAAGAGCCTGAATGAGGAAATTGACAAATTGCTTAAGTAAAACAGGAAGGGGATTGCTTCGGTAGTCCTCTTTATTTGTTTAAATCCAGCTTTTAGAAAAGGATGGTATATTTTGAATATAACACACGAAATCGAACTTCTTGCACCGGCAGGTTCTTATGAAGCCTTTGAAGCAGCCCTTGGCGCAGGTGCCGATGCCGTTTATGTCGGTGGTCCGGACTTCGGTGCAAGAGCATATGCCCGCAATTTCACACAGGAGGAGCTGATCCGTGCAATCCATACCGCACACATTCATGGAAAGAAGCTTTATCTGACCGTAAACACCCTTCTCAAAAACAGAGAACTGAAAGAACGTTTATATGATTCCCTTTGCCCTTTATATGAAGAAGGGCTTGATGCAGTCATTGTGCAGGACCTCGGAGTATTTCAGTTTATCCGTAATAATTTTCCCGGACTTCATCTTCATGCCAGTACACAGATGACTGTGACCGGCCCTGCAGGAATGAAATTTCTGGAAAGCCAGGGTGCTACCCGTGTGGTAGCTGCCAGAGAGCTGTCTCTTGAAGAACTGTCTGCCATGCATCAGGCAAGTCCTATTGAAATCGAGGCATTTATTCATGGTGCACTTTGTTACAGCTTTTCCGGTCAGTGCCTTATGAGCAGTATGCTTGGCGGCCGAAGCGGAAACCGCGGAAGATGCGCCCAGCCATGTCGTCTTCCCTATCAGGTACGCACCCCTGAGGCACATCATTACAAAACACAAAAAGATTTTTGCCCTTTAAGTCTCAAAGACATGTGTACCCTTGATCTTTTACCGGAGATCATAAGTGCCGGCGTCACTTCGCTGAAAATAGAAGGCCGTATGAAACAGCCGGGATATACAGCTGCTGTCACCGGAATGTATCGGAAATATCTGGATATACTTCTTAATACCAGCGATCCTTATCATGTCACAGGTCAGGATCGTCAGTATCTCCTTGATATTTTCAGCCGTGGAGGCTCCTGTCAGGGATATTACAGACAGTCAAACGGGCCTTCTATGATGGCATTTACAAACGACAAAAAATCCAAAGGGCTTCCTGAAGCACTTCCTTCACGTAAAGAACCTGTCAGCGGAACTTTGATCCTGTATCCGGGTGCTCCGGCAATGCTCGATGTTGCCTGCCGTGATGTTCATATCACTGCAACTGCAGAAGACGTACAGTTTGCCAAAGATCAGCCGATGGCAGAGGCACGAATCAGACAGCAGATGGAAAAGCTCGGAAATACACCGTTTGTATGGAAATCCCTGGATATTGAGATGGGAGAGCAGATTTTTGTACCGATTCGCGTATTGAATGAGCTTCGGAGAAATGCAATACAACTTCTCGAAGAAAATCTTTACAGCAGACAGAAGCGCACAGTTTCCGATCAGATCCGATACAGTACAGCTAAAGATGCCGCTCTTTCAGAAAAAGCATTTAAATTCCGGGTTTCCTGCGAAACCAGAGAGCAGGCAGCAGCACTTTGCAAAAATCCTGAAATATCCGGACTGTATGTATATTATGATGCGCTGAAAGAACTGATAAACTCCGACATATATAAAGAAAAAGAGCTGTATCTTTCACTTCCTTATATCACTCGGGGCAGCGCACCAAAAGGATTTTTTGATACCTGTCGTTTATGGCTTTCTGATGGCAGATTGAAGGGGTTTCTCGTGCGGAATCTCGAGACTTACGGAATGCTAAAAGAACTTGGATGGCAAAAATACTGCATTCTGGACAGTTCCATGTATACATGGAATGATGAGGCGATCGCATTCTGGGAAAACGAAAGTATTCTCAGAAATACGCTTCCTTATGAACTCAACGAGAAAGAACTTCGTCACCGCAGCAATGCCGGCAGCGAAATGATTCTGTATGGCAGTATCCCTCTGATGCTTTCCGCACAATGTGTCAGAAAAAACACGCAAGGCTGTGACTGCAGTGAACAGTCCATGGTTTTGAAAGACCGTTATGATAAGGAATTCTGCAGCATCTGTGTCTGTCACCCATGGAAAACCGGAACTACAGCAAAAGAAAAGTATTGTTATAATATCCTTTATAACAGCCTTCCACTTGGACTTCTGCAGGAATCAGCCAAAGTACTAAACCTCGGAATTCAGGATTTACGTCTGAATTTCACCACAGAATCACCAGCTCAGGCGGGTAAAATCCTTCAGGAATTTCTGGATGTCTACCTTCATCATAAAATTCCGGCAGAACGAAATTACACAAAAGGACATTTTAAAAGAGGAGCCGAATAGGGCATATGATTAATGTAATAGTAGAACTTTCCAAATATATCATCCTGACGTTGATGATCATTTATACTTTTCACTGTTTTTATACAGTACGCCAGCCTGATGAGGAGGAGCGCAACGAACTTTTGCGTCAGCAGCTTCTGTTGATCTTTTTCATTGATTTCACTGCATTTCTGATAATCTATCTGAAAACCTTCAACTTCCAGGTTGTCGAATTTTATGCGGAGATGCTGTTGTTTTTTGCTGCAATCCAGATTTTGTACCGTCTCTTTTACAAAAAAGCATCTATACTTCTTCTGAATAATATGTGTATGCTTTTAAGCGTCGGTTTTATTATGTTGTGCAGGCTGGATATCTCCGCGGCACAGAAACAGCTTCTGATCGCAGCCGGAGCCAGTGGCATTGCACTGATCATTCCCGTAATGATCCGAAAAATGCGATTCCTGCGTAAGCTGACATGGGTTTATGCCGGAATCGGTATCGTTCTGCTTGGTGCAGTTTTTGCTCTTGCAAGGACAAGCTATGGTGCGAAGCTGTCTCTTATGGGTGTACAGCCCTCCGAAGCGATTAAAATCACTTTTGTATTTTTCATGGCATCCTTTTTATCAAGAGATACCAGTTTCCGTGCCATTGTGCAGGTATCAGTCGTTGCCGCACTTCACGTCGGAATTCTGGTACTTTCCAAAGACCTTGGAAGTGCCGTGATCTTTTTTGCCGCATACCTAATTATGGTTTATGTTGCCACAAGAAATGTCGGTTACCTCGGACTTGGTATTGTCGGAGGTTCCGGTGCAGCAGTTGTGGCTTACCATCTTTTCGGGCATGTCCGTCAGCGAGTAAGCGCCTGGAAAGACCCGATGGCTGTTTATCAGAATGAAGGTTACCAGATCGTACAGTCACTTTTTGCAATCGGAACCGGTGGATGGTTTGGCATGGGGCTTTGTCAGGGTTCCCCGGAATCTATTCCTGTTGTCAAAAATGACTTTATTTTCAGTGCAATCTGCGAGGAACTTGGTGGTATTTTTGCAATCTGCCTGATTCTTGTATGCATGAGTTTCTTCCTCATGATTGTAAACATTGCACTGCGTATCATCAATCCTTTTTATAAACTGATTGCACTGGGACTTGGTACGGAATATGCATTTCAGGTTTTCCTTACGATCGGTGGTGCAACCAAATTTATCCCTATGACCGGTGTAACACTCCCTCTTGTAAGCTACGGCGGAAGTTCATTATTATGTACGATCCTGATGCTTGCAATCATTCAGGGACTTTATATTTTAAGAGAAGACGAGGACGAGGAATTTGAGAAACGAAGACAAGAGGCAATACAGAGAATCAGAGAGAGAGAGGAAATTGGAAGAACGCGCCAGATCTAAAAGGCGTCGCGCCCGAAACCGAAGTTACACGTGTGTGTCTGTATTTTTCGTGGCTATTTTTATGGGACTGATCGGTTATCTTATTTATTTCAATACCGTAAAGAGTGATGATTTTATCAATAGCCCGTACAACACACGTCAGGATACTTTTTCTGACCGAGTCGTCCGTGGCAGTATTCTGTCCTCCGACGGCGAAGTACTTGCTCAGACCAATGTTTCCGAAGACGGAACAGAAGAGCGTTCTTATCCTTATGGTAATACATTTGCACATGTAGTCGGATATGATACCAATGGAAAAAGCGGCCTTGAATCCGAAGCAAACTTTCAACTGCTTTCTTCACACGAATTTTTCCTGAATCAGATCCGTAATGAATTTATGGGAACCAAAAATACCGGTGACAGCGTGGTATCTACTCTGAGTGCTGACCTTCAGACCACTGCATATAATTCTCTCGGTGACAGAAGAGGAGCCGTTGTTGCACTTGAGCCATCTACCGGCAAGATACTTGCAATGGTCAGCAAACCGGATTTCGATCCCAACACGATTTCCGAAAACTGGGACAGTCTTGTAAACGATGAAACCAACAGCAGTCTGCTCAACAGAGCTACCATGGGACAGTATCCTCCGGGATCAACTTTTAAAGTAGTCACTGCACTTGATTATTTCCGCACACACGGAAGTTTTAACGGCTTTTCTTTTGACTGTCAGGGAAGCATCACAAAAGAAGGACATACTATCCAGTGTTACAACGGCAACGTGCATGGTACCGAAGATTTTTATACGGCATTTGCCAATTCCTGCAACTGTGCCTTTGCTGAGATCGGTACAGAACTCGGCGGTGCATCTCTGTTAAAAACAAGCGAAGATCTTTTGTTTAATAAAAAACTTCCACTGAATTCTTATCGTAAGAGCAGTTTCTCACTGAATGGAAGTTCCGGCATTCCATTGATCATGCAGACTGCCATCGGCCAGGGAAACACACTTGTTTCTCCGATGCATATGGCACTCATTACAAGCACTATTGCAAACAACGGTGTTCTTATGAAGCCGTATCTGATTGATAAGGTTGTCAATGCGAACGGTGATACCATCAAAACTACCGAGCCGACTACGTACAAACGTCTGATGACAAGCAACGAGGCAGCAATTCTCGGCAAACTTATGAAAGGCGTTGTAGAAAGTGGTACTGCTTCTTCCTTAAACGGCAGAGGTTATACAGTAGCCGGCAAGACCGGTTCTGCAGAATATGACGAAAATGGCTCCAGTCATTCCTGGTTCATCGGATATTCCAACGTCGATGATCCTGATCTTGTTGTTGCAGTAATCGTTGAAGGTGGTGGTACCGGAAGCGAGGCGGCCGTACCGATTGCAGCAGATCTTTTTGATGCTTATCATTTTGATCAGCAATAATTGATAAATAGTTGCCAGTCAACCAAAAAAGAGTTATACTATATGCAGTTCAAGATATGAAACTCACACGCATTACAGGAGGAAATTGCAAAATGATAGAAGCAACAAGCTGTGGCGGTGTGGTAATTTATCGAGGTAAGATACTGGCACTTTATAAATCTTATAAGAACCGTTATGAAGGGTGGGTGCTCCCGAAAGGAACCGTAGAGCCAGGCGAGACACACATTGAAACTGCTTTACGCGAGGTACATGAAGAAGCAGGAGTAAGGGCGACCGTCGTAAAATATATCGGCAAGAGCCACTATAATTTTACTGTACCTGAAGATATCGTTACAAAAGAAGTACATTGGTATCTGATGACGGCTGATAATTATCATAGCAGACCTCAGAGAGAAGAGTTTTTTGTGGATTCCGGCTATTACAAATTCCATGAGGCCTATCATCTGTTAAAATTTGCCAATGAAAAGCAGATTTTAGAGCGGGCTTACAATGAGTATGTGGATTTGAAAAAGAGCAACTTATGGGGAAATCGCAAATATTACTAAGAGAAAAAGCAGTTTGTTAAGAACTGCTTTTTTCACACAGAAACAGCACCGTGAGGGATATTCATGATTTGGTATGACGATTTATATCTATCGGAAAACATTGAAAAAAAAGCAGATAAGATCAAGTGGAAAATCACGCACAATGCCGGAATTCGGCATATGTATGTGATCAGCCTGCCACAGAACAATGACAGTCTGTTAGAGATCATCAGTACCAAAGAGCTGATGCAGCGGTATTATCCGAAGAAAAATCTTGTGATCGTAGGCATCGCAAAGGGATATGAAGAAGCTGTTACCATGGCAGCGACCATTGTTGTAGAAACCATGAATTCACTCGGCAGCACAAATGTAAAGCAATATTTAAAGGAAAAACGTAAGGAGAATCAAAAAGAACGATGAGTATATTCCTATCTATATTAAAGATCATCGGGATCATCCTTGGAATCCTGCTTGCGATCTTGCTTGCATTAGTGCTATTGATCGTATTTCTTCCGATCTGTTACCGGGTAGAGGGTGATTTTCAAGAAAAAAATGAGATCCGCGGACGATTATCGTGGCTGTTTTTTATCCGGGTAAAGTTTTTAGCCGAAGGAAAAAAGATATCTGTCTGGCTTTCGATTTTAGGATTCAAAAAAGTCCTTTATCCGGCAGAAGAAAAAGCAGCGCGCAAAGCTAAAAAACAACGCAGATCAAAGAAGCGGACGCAAAAACATACAACACCGGAAGAACATGACGGGTTAACCGTTGATGACGATTCTGCATCGATCCAGACAGCAGAACTTTTATCCTCATCCGCTACGGACAAGTCCTATACCACAGCAGATGAGAACTTTACAGACTCGGATTTTTCAAAGAAAAAGTCCTTGCCAAAGTTTCGTCCATGGCATATGATTAAAACATGGATTCAAAAGATTAAAAAATTCATTCTTTCATTAAAAGAGAATTTTTCCAACATAAAAAAGGAAGTATCGGATGAAACTAATAAAAATGCGGTAAGTCATATTTTTAAAGAGTTAAAGACGCTGCTTCATCACATCGGACCAAGGCGTGGAAAGGCGCAGCTTTCTTATTCGACAGGAGATCCTGCAACAACCGGAGAGCTGACCGGAGTACTCAGTATCATGCCTCTTTTTTATAAAAAAGGCATCCATGTGGTTCCGGATTTTACCTCGGACAGGTTCTATATCCAGGGAAACTTCCGGGTAAACGGTCATTTTCAGGTATTTCATCTGCTCGGCATTTTTATCCGGGTATATAGAGATAAAGATTTAAGAAAATTAATGCAAAAATTCAAATAGGAGGGTAACTATGGCAGACAACAGTTTCAGCTCAACAGTAGCATCATTATTTAAGGGAATGGACAGCTTTATTACAACTAAGACCGTTGTAGGAGATGCGGTACACATCGGTGATACGATCATTCTTCCGTTAGTAGACGTGTCTTTTGGTGTCGGAGCAGGAGCATTTTCCGATGAAAAGAAGAACAACGGCGGTGGCGGTATGGGAGGAAAGATCACTCCAAGCGCTGTACTTGTCATCCAGAATGGTACCACGAAATTAGTCAATGTCAAAAATCAGGACGGAATCACAAAAGTCTTAGATATGGTTCCTGATTTTGTAAACAAATTTACATCCAAAGATAAAGAGCCAAGCGAAGGTGAGAAAAAAGCAGCAAAAGAGATGGAAGACATCTTAACCGATGCAGTCAATCCGTCTGAAGAATAAGAAGAATAAGTACAAAACAGAACAGAAGCGTAACATTTTAAAAGCAGGGAGCATACATTAATCATAAT
>OLRT01001382.1_pt1 | contig 16979 bp, 15 predicted proteins | sample 1672021 | NCBI WGS metagenome assembly OLRT01 (sample SAMEA3136637, study PRJEB25190) | human gut metagenome | reverse complement strand
TACAGAAGGAGCCTCGGGCTAGCGGCCTAGGGCACGGAAAAATGTCCGCACCCCCTTGCCTTTAGGGCGACGTCCCCGTTGTTTGTTGAGTTTCAGCAACACGCTCAATGGCGATAGCGATTATGGCGAGAACGGGCGGCAGCGATGGGCAAGCTCGATCCGGTCGACTGATCCCCGCGGATGCCGGAGGCCTTTTCTCAAGTATATTGCCTTGTAATGGCTGTCATTTCACAATATTGCAATGTGTATAAAAGCTTAGCCTGTTAAAATGATGGCCGCGTAATTGTCTAGATCGCAAAGGCCGTCTTCATGAATCGATTTAAGCATGTAATCAAAGCTGCTGTCGCTATTGCTCTCACCTACGTGCTGTGCGCATCGGCGCTCCTGCAACCTATGGCTGTCTATGCTGCCACGCTGCAAGCTCAGCAGCCTGCTGCCGAGACAACTGGCGCATCCAGCACGCAGGGCAACTCTGCTGGAGACGCCTCAGGCGATACTGACGATGAGGCGGGTAAAGACGCCGGCTCTGCGGGGGCGGCACAAGACGGGGCAACCCCTGCCGATGCTGCGGATGAAGACGAGAAAGCGGACGGCGAGGACGCTGCGGCCCCCGAGTCTCTCGATACCGAGGACGAACAGGCGGCAGATGACGCCGTAATTGGTGACAGCGAGGCAAACTCCTGGCGCTACCAGAACGGTGAGTTGCGTAGCGACCTGCGGGATGACAATGCAACTGACCTTGGCATCGAGTCTCGCTCGATGCACGAAATGCCCGAAGGCGCTACGCTGCAGGGCATCGATGTGAGTGGATACCAGAAAGATATTGATTGGCAGAAAGTCAAGGACGCAGGCATTGACTTTGCAATCCTGAAGATCGGTAACATCAATGCCCGTGAGACTGACGGATGGTATACCGATAGCTATTTTCAGCGCAATGTGACTGAGTGCGAGCGCCTGGGTATTCCTTACGGCGTATACACCTATTCGTACGCAAAGAATGCTGACGATGCCGTGAAGGGTGCAAATCACATCATTGCGCTGCTAAAGGGCCATAATCCTACGTTGCCGGTATATCTTGACCTCGAAGATGACAGCATCAAGGACACCGATCACGCGGCGATTGCAAAAGCATTTTGCAGCACGATCTCTGCTGCTGGCTACGCTCCTGGTATCTACGCGAGCGCCAGCTGGTTCAAAAACATCCTGACCGATCCGTGCTTTAGCAATAGCGGTTGGGGCATCTGGACCGCTCAGTACTGGTACGGGCAGCGCTACGACGCTTCCCTGGGCTTGGGCCCGGAGTATCCTGCCAAGTTTGATTGCTGGCAGTATTCGAGTCTTTCCACCGTGCCGGGCATCGATGGGAATTGCGATATAAATTACTGGTATAAAGATAAATTCTCTCTTGCCGACGGCAATCCGCATATTACCTGCCGCGCCCACGTCGCCCGCCTCGGCTGGCAGGCCGCCGTCTCGGACGGCGCCACCGCCGGCACCACCGGGCGCTCGCTCGCCCTCGAGGCCCTGAAGGTGTCCCTCTCCAGCTCGGACTACGACGACGGCTCCGCGGTTGAGGTGGACGCCCACGTCTCCGGCACCGGCTGGCAGGGCTGGGACTCCCCGTCGCCCTCCGAGGGCGGCACCACGGGGCAGGCCCGTGCGGTCGAGGCGGTTCGCCTCAGGCTCACGGGCGCTATCGCGGACGACTACGACGTCTGGTACCGCGTCCACGCCGCCGGCATCGGCTGGATGGGCTGGGCCAAGGACGGCGAGGACGCCGGCACGACGGGCATGTCGTGCCCAGTCGAGGCCGTGCAGGTCAAGCTCGTCAGGAAGGGGGAGGCCGCGCCGGGATCAACGCAGGTGGCGTCCCTTTCTCTTCCAAAGATTTCTTTCGCGACGTTTAGTGGTTCTGATTGGCAGAGCTCTGTTGGCCAGAATGCTATCTCGGGGACCATTGGTCAGTCCACACCTATCCATGGTTTAAAAGCACAGGTTGATTCTGATATTTCTGGCTCTATAGAATATCGTGTCCACTTGTCCAACATCGGTTGGAAGGATTTCGTTTCCGATAATGCCCTTTCAGGCCTTGAGAATTCTTCTGAATCAATTCAGGCTGTTCAGATTCGTTTAACCGGTGATCTGGCGAAGTACTTTGATATTACTTATCGAGTTCATGTTGACAACATTGGCTGGCTTGGCTGGACGAAGAATGGGATGTCTGCTGGTACTACTTCCTGTAGCTTGAATGTCCAAGCAATTCAGATTGCTATCCGCAGAAAGGGAACTGCAACAACTGGAATTGCGTTCTATTCCCGTAAAGCCGATCTTCCTTATGTCGGATTCCAAAATCCATCTCGGTATTATCAGGTTTCCAATCGGTCGGTTAGTATTAAGAACCAAGGATATGGCATTTTTGGTTATCGTACCGAATCCCGTATTCCATACAATGCAACGAGAAACGATTGCATTAATGCAATGATTACTCGAGCCTATGATTATGTTGAATCTACACCATATATATGGGATTATTCCTGTGCGCCAGGGGTTGGCGTCGATTGTGCCGGTCTTGTAATGCAATCACTGTATGCTACGGGAATGAATCTCGGACGTTATAACCCGTGGGATCACTATTACACTCCTGGGCACGATCATTATGCCAACGATATGTGGAATGACCCTCGTTTTCTTCATCTTGCTTTTTCACAGAGGCAACGAGGCGATTTAATTTGTTATAACGGTCACATTGCAATCTATATAGGTAACGATCGAATCATCGAAGCCTCATCGCCAAGAAATGGCGTTCGCGTTCATAGCGTATACGTGGGGTATAACATTAAGGGCGTATTGAGACCGTTCATATAGTTACCGATGTAGCCCGGCGCCGAGTGGATTCTCGCGCGGTTGTATATAACCTCGACATATTTGAAGATACCGAGTGCGTCCTCGTCGCGCGTGCTTCGTCTTCACGATTCCCATCAACGACTCCATCGCCATGTTTTCCAACGGCGAGGACATCGAGCCCATCGACGGGCGGATTTCGTGTTCGTGCATGGTCTTGGACGGCAGTAGCGACACGCACTGGGCCATCTCCTGGTGGTAGATTATGTGTTCAGCGGGTAGTTAATGGCTTTAGTCGTTGTGGTCTTAGAGATGTGCATATGAATGCTCGTGAGCACTTTTGGATTGTTTGCAATTCCGCAGATCGCGGATAGTCTAAGGTTGGAATGGTTGTCGTCGTTTCCTCCCACACTCTTACATCGGCTGGTTCTACCTACGGGCATGTCTAGATTTTTATCGACGGTAATAAGAGCATGGATAACGTTGGTCGAATTCGCGCAATTGATTTTGACAACTTGCTTGACTACTATTCAACAATCTATGTTCTAAAATGGGATTGGTATAACAAACAGCCTTTGGTTAGGGCTGTTCGCCTATATTTCTGTCTAAAAAAGAAGAGGAGTGGTTCGGTAGGCTAGTTGGATTGGCTAGATAAGCTAAAGATGTTTTTGGTGCTCCGCTAGTCTTCTCTAGCTAAGTATCTTTAGCGTCTAAATCATGCAATAGTGCATGATATGACCGACGCGCAGTCTTATGCCCTGATTGAATCGAACAATGAGAAATCGAGATTGACAACCAACGGGTCGTCTTTCATGCTTCGTCTTCGACAATCTTAAATGATGTATTAAGGATGTATTTTGGAAATCAATGAGCGAGATGCTAACGATGTTCAGGTATTACTCTCGGCGTATAAGCCTAATCTTAAATTCTTCGCTGAACAACTTGATTCCATAGATAATCAAACGTACCCGATTACGCTTTTGGTCAGAAATGACTGTCCCGAATCGGCTTCATTGGAGCGGTTTATCCAATTGCATATGAAGAATAATTCTTATCGATATTATCACGGAAAACAGAATCTCGGCTATATTAAATCGTTCGAAGAGCTTCTTTCTCGATCGAATTGTAAGTACGTAGTACTTTGTGATCAAGATGATATTTGGGAGCCAAACAGAGTGGAGGCATCACTCAATCAAATGCTGAAAGAAGATTCTATCCTTGATGTCTGTGATAGATCGGTAATCGATGAAAATGGAAATATGCTGGTTGAGAGCTATAGAAAGGCTCATCCTAATTTGCCGGAAGTGAATTGGTGCTCTGGTCAAGACATTACTGTCCAGGCTGCAAGTATATGTTACGGTATCGGAATGGCCCTCATGCTGAATCAAAGCGCTGCCAAGTTGATGATTCCTTTTCCGGAATCCACTGCACATGATTTGTGGTTGACATTGGGCTGCAGCGAATTAGGGAAGTGCAGTTTTACAATGGCTCCCTTGGTCAAGTACCGTCGACATGGCAGTAACGAGACGGGATTTCTAGCAGGCATCGCTTTAAAAGACGATTGGTATTCTACAAGAGTTAGAAACAGGGTTGATACCGCTAAACAATTTGCCAAGAAGTTTCCCGATTCCCCTCATCTAAATGAAATTATTGGTTTCGCTGATGCAAGAGAGCATCGCTCCATTGTGGGACTGATAAAATATCGACGAGCTTGCCCGTCTATTGCTATAGCGGAAATAGCATTGCGTCTAATTCCGAATTGGCTGTTTGTTTTAGTTTTAAAGTATTTGAGGCTGCGAAAATAGTCCCGTGACTTTATTAAAACTTGTTTAAAAGGGTGTGTTTTCAAGAGGACGCCCTTGGTCTTTGTTGACAGGGCGAGGCAACATAAAAAGAATGACTAACTTTCAAGCTCGGGTTAGGGTCGCTCGAGTTGCCTTCGATTCTTATGCTAACTTATCCGACATTACCGAACCGGCCCCATCGATACATGCACAGTTTTCGTATTAGCCTCAATTTTGTTATTTTGTGTTGGTCGCATCACCGGGATCAACTATTAGTGTAGATTCGAGTTACCTTTTCAAGCTCTGTGCTGTAAGAATAAAAGAATGAAGATTCTTTTTGTTGATGCACAGGAACCCAAGATAAATTGCAACAAATATTAAGCTTGCGACCATAGGTTTTACCAATTGCGCAATTACAATAAAAATCAAGCTTAGAAGAAGGGTGAAGAAGCCCAAAGTTGTTGTCTTAACGTCGAGTATTTGAGTAATTATTAGCTCGGAATAAGTGCTACGTATGCCCAGGATGAGCATGACAGCGATAAGCGTAAACTCTACCGAATGAAACACGTACGTTCCAATTGTTGTGGTGATGACGCTCTCGGTGAACGTTATCACATTTAGCTTGAGTAAACGTTTTTCTTGTCTTAGTACTTTAAAGAACGTAGTTCCCACAATATCCATTTTTCCGTCGAAGACGCAGATTGGGAATAGAATCGAGAACAGTTCAAGGCTCCTGGCATATTGCGGTAGCCATGCATTAAGGATGACAACTATCGGTCCAAAAAGGATATAGACAGCGGGAAGTATTATATCCAAGCCGTCGCGCATCATTACAAAGACCTTTTTAAGGTTGTTAGTTGACGTTTGCTTAAGGTTAGGGAAGAAGACCATACTGACCTGCGACAGAAAGGTCAGGAACAACGATGCGATGGAAATTGAAAATGAGACGATGGAGAATACTTCGATACCCCAGTTGGCATCGATAAAAAAGCGAACGCAGCCCAAGATGAGCTGACTCATGATATTCGAGACCATCAGCTTAATGCCGATATTAATGCTATGAAGTGAGAGGCTCAGGCTTTCTTTGGGCGTATAAAGGCCCGCTTTAATAAAGTCTCGAGCGTGGAACAGACAGTATCCTAGGCGGAAGAACTTCGATACGAGGTATGCCACCAGATAGGGTTCAACTACGTTGACGCGTGCTGCCATAAGCGCCACAAATACGCCAAACAGCGAGAGCGTCTCGATAACGCACGAAAGCGAGAACAACGGCGTCTCGTTCATGGCCTGGAATATAAATCCAAGCAGGGTCGATGCGTTAGCAAGCAAGAACGTGAGGCTAAAGATAGCAAGCACGAAGGTGCGTTCTTTTTCGAAAGGTCCTGTTAAGGCGACAGTAAGCACGCCGATGGCAATAATACCCTGAAAGAGCAGGCTGACTGCAAACTGCGAGTTGACCGATTTTTTATCGATCTTTCCGCGCGTTTGTCCGCCTTTTTCCAGATACAGACCATCGTTGAGACCAAAATGCAAAAAGCCGGCATAGCTCATGTAGAAGATCAGAAGCTGCCAGTATCCATACTCTCGTACACCTAAAAGCTTGGGAAGCATCAGGGAAAGCACAATGGAAGACAGCGTGCTAATGCCCTGAGATAAAAAGGCCAGGGCGATGTCTTTCAGTACTTTTTTTAAGTTCATATGGCTCGCAATTAAGTAGACAATAACGTTAGCTAGCTGGTAATTGTATCAGCGTTATTTATGGTGACGTCCTTTTTGAGTCCGCTTATATAAACTCTTGATTTATAGGACGTGGCTTTCGTGGGCTGTTTTGACGAGCGTTTTAAATGATTTGGGCTAAATGAATATAATTAATCAAATGAAGAAAACTGTCATAGCGCTTGTTGGCTCGCCGCAGTCGAAAACTGGCGCGTTTGATTGTATACGCGGAGGCGGATGTGCGCACAACGAAAAATGTATTCGCGGTCATTTTTGCTGGCGGTGTTGGATCGCGCATGCGTGGCGCGAGGGTTCCTAAGCAGTTTTTGGAATTAGGAGGCAAGTCCATTATCGCCCATACCATAGACCACTTTGAAAAACATCCTATGGTTGCTGGTGTTGTTGTTGTTTGCGTTGCCTCTGGCATGGACCATATGCGCGCAATCGTAGAGGATGCGCACTACACCAAGGTTCTTTCTATTGTTTCTGGCGGCGAGACTGGTCAGGATTCCATCTTTATGGGTCTTTTCGAACTTAATCGGCTTGGCGTAACGGATGAGGACTCTATTGTCTTGATTCATGATGGCGTACGACCTCTTATTGACGAGCAGACCATTACTGCGTGTATCGATTCCGTTTCCCAGTATGGTCCCACCGCAACCGTTGCTCCTTCGCCTGAAACGATAATCGAGGAGGAGAATGGCGTGGTGGAGCGCGTCGTCGACCGTTCGCGCTGCAAACTTGCGCGTGCACCCCAAGGTTTTAAGTTTAATGATATCTTTGCCGAGCACCTCCGTGCGCGTAAGGAGGGCAGGCATGATTTCATCGATTCGATTTCGCTTATGTCTTACTATGGACATGAGGTTCATACGGTCGAGGGCCCTGCTGATAATATCAAGGTGACAACCCAGCGCGATTTCTTCGCCTTCAAGGGCTTTATGGACTACAAGGAAATGGAGCAGCTGTGGCCGCTGTAGATAAGTATCTATTTGATCGAGCATATTCAATCGCTAACCAACTAGATATCCCCTGGGCTGATCTGGCAGGTAAATCAATCATGGTTACCGGCTCTACTGGTCTTATTGGGTCTCAACTTGTTCGTACTCTTTTGAGCCGCAACGATGCTTTTAATTCCGGATTCTCTCTTCTGTTGCCAGTCAGAAATATTGAGAAGGCCCGCGCTCTTTTTGGAGTCCGTAGTGACATCTCGCTGTTTTCCTGGTCCCTAGGAGAGCCAATTGATTGTCCTGAGGCTGTAGACTATGTAGTGCATGCTGCGTGCGGTACATCGAGCAGGGCTTTTTTGGAAACGCCTGCTACCACGATTATGCAGATCGTTAATGGGGGAGAGTCTGTCCTCAATTACTCTGCTTCTTCGAATGCGGAGAAGGTTCTTTTCCTTTCGACCATGGAGGTCTATGGGGAGACGCGGGGCGTTGCAACTGAGGATAACCTTGGTAAATTAGACCCTATGGTTGTGCGCAACAGCTATCCTGAGGCAAAGCGACTCGTTGAGTGCCTGTGCGCGTCATACGCCGCGGAATACGGGTTGCCATCGGTCGTCATGCGCCTTGCTCAAACATTTGGCGAAGGTGTCAATGCTAACGATATGCGTGTTTTTGCGGATTTTGGTCGCCATGCAATTGAGGGTCAAGACATCGTCTTGCTTAGCGATGGACTAAAACGCAATGGCTACCTTTCCGTAGATGATGCGGTACGTGCCATTTTTTTCGCATTGGTTAAGGGTGAATCGGGTCAGGCATATAACGCTGTGAATGAAGACGCGTATTGCAGCATCAAAGAGATGGCAGAGCTTGTTCTTCGTGAGTTTGGAGTGCAAGGGGCTCAGGTTCGACGCGAATATGACCCCGAGCGAGAGGCGACGTTCAGGAAATCATCCGATTTGAGGCTCGATTCGACCAAGTTGAAGAATCTTGGTTGGGAGCCTAAAGATGATCTAACAGATATGTATCGAGCAATGATTGATTGTTGGAATATTCATGAGTGATACTTTGGAGCAAGTGCCTTCGGTTCTTGTAATGATGGCAACCTATAACGGCGAGAAATACGTTAGTGAACAAATTGACAGCATCCTTGTCCAAGAGGGAGTGAATGTTACGCTTTTAATTTCGGATGACGGCTCGAGTGATGCGACTCCACGGATTTGTTCTCGCTATGCTGAAGATTTACCGAATGTGCGCTTTTCGGTTAATGAAAAAAACAAGGGTCTTGCTAAGAACTTTATGGACATGCTCTACAGCTCAGATGCAACATCCTTTGATTATTTCGCATTCTCTGATCAGGACGACTACTGGATGCCCAATAAACTAAACAAGGCTATTGAGGCCATTGCTGCAGCTGGCGAGGGCCCCCGTCTTTACTATAGCGACGTATGCAACGTGGATGAACAGCTCAACGGAGGTTCACGAGAGTACGGAGCATTCGCACCCTATGCTGATTCTTTTGCATTATTGCTGACCGTGAATTGGGCCTCCGGATGCACGATGGTGTTTAACTCGGCTTTCGCGTCTGTCCTTCAGCAATATATCCCGGAAGTCTGGCCGCGAATTCATGATGGCTGGGCGCACTTGGTCGCCCGCGCATTAAATGCCCAGGTCCCCGATTTGGGAAATGCTTACATTAAACGTCGTATTTCCGGCCAAAACCAGGTTGGTGAGCGCGGGCTAGGTTCTTTGCGATTAAAGCGAATCGCTATGATGCCTGTATATTTGTTTTTTAAAGATAAAAATCGTCATTGGGCTGCTAGAACGGCCGCTGAGCTCGCGAAGGGCTACTCTTGGGGGATGGATGAAGAATGCCGCGCTCTGTGTTCATCTTTTGTTTCCGCTGAATCGTCCTTCGCTAAACGATTGAGGTTGGCTTTTGATCCCCGATTTAAGTCTCCCTATGTTGTAGAAAACGCCCTATATCCTATTAAAATGATTCTTAATAAATATTAAATGATACCGTTTGGCATGTGCCGCGCTGATTGGTGTGAATTTCTATGCTCAATTTTACTGTTGGTCCAGTTATGTCTGATCCAGAGGTCCTTGCTATCGGTTCCGAGCAGGTGCCGTATTTTAGAACGCCTGAGTTCTCTGAGGTAATGCTTCAGAATGAGAAACTATTTCTTCAATTTGTTGATGCCCCCAAAGATTCTCGTGCCGTTTTTATCACTGGATCGGGCACTGCATCACTCGAGGCGTCGGTGGCAAATGTTTTGTCATCAGAGGATAAGGCCCTTGTTGTGGTTGGCGGCAGTTTTGGCAAACGCTTTTCACAACTTTGCGATATCCATGGAATCCCGCATGATGATATCGAGCTTCCCTTTGGCAGCACGTTAACTCCCGAAATCTTGGGCCAGTATGATCAAAAGGGTTATACCGCCCTTTTGGTTAATATCCATGAGACCTCGACGGGTGTTCTTTATGATGCATCAATGTTGTCGAGCTTCTGCAAGCGCAACAATATGCTATTTATCATGGACGCCATCAGCGCTTTTCTGGCCGATTCTTTGAGCATGGCCGAACTGGGTGTTGATATCTTTATTACCGGTTCGCAGAAAGCCCTTGCGTGCCCGCCGGGGGTTTCCCTTATTGCTCTTTCAGACAGAGCAATTGGTAGAGTTCTGGCGAATGATCCTGGTTGTATGTACCTTGATCTTCGTTCGGCGCTAAAAAATGCTGAACGTGGTCAGACGCCGTTTACCCCTGCTGTTGGTACGCTGCTGCAGATCAATAGGCGTCTTAACGTAATTGCAGAGAACGGCGGGCCTTCTGTAGAGGTCGAGCGCGTGGCTTCTCTGGCTCGAGATTTTAGGTCGCGTATCGCCGGCCTACCTCTCGAACAAGTTTCCCCTGCTCCATCAAATGCGGTAACTATCCTTCATCCGATGCACGCTTCTGCCCGCGATATCTTTGCAACCCTTAAAGATCGTTATGGCATTTGGGTTTGCCCCAACGGTGGCGAGCTTGCCGATAAGGTGTTTCGCGTCGGCCATATAGGTTGTCTTACGGTCGAAGACAATACTCAGTTGATTAATGCGCTCGAAGATATGCTGTCTAAGGGTCTTCTGTAGACATAGGGCTGGATTACCATGGTGAAAGTTATTACATACGGAACGTACGATATGCTCCACTATGGTCATATTCGACTTTTGGAGCGAGCCCGTGAACTTGGTGATTATTTAATCGTCGGCGTCACTGCTGACGATTTCGATCGTTCGCGCGGAAAGATCAACGTGGAGCAATCTCTTGCCGAGCGTATGGAAGGCGTACGCGCTACGGGGCTTGCTGACGAGATTATCGTTGAGGAGTACGAGGGTCAAAAGATTGACGATATCCAGCGCTATGACGTTGATATTTTTACGGTTGGCTCTGACTGGCGCGGGCATTTCGATTATTTGAATGATTATTGCCGCGTTGTGTATCTCGATCGCACGGAAGGCATTTCCAGTACTGAAATAAGGAGTAAACAGCAGAAACTTCAGGTTGCGTTTGTTGGGTCGGGCCCCGTACTCGATAAGTATGTGAGCGAGAGCTCATTAGTCAACGGCATGATAAACGCTGGCCGACTCGCGACAGATTCCGTTTTTGCGAGAGCGAAAACGGAATTCGACCGGGTCCTTGCAAGGGCAGATGCATTATTTTTGGCCACGCATCCCGATGGCCATTACGATGAAATCCTTTACGCTCTGCAAAAAGATGTTCACGTACTATGTGAATCGCCCATTGCGAAAACCGAAGCTCAAGCGAAGCATCTGTATCAGATTGCGCGTGAGCACGGGCTAGTTTTGATGGATGCGATTAAAACTGCTCACGCGATGGCCTACTCGCGGCTTGTGCTTCTCGTTAAATCCGGCGTGATAGGTAGAGTTGTTTCCATTGACGCGAACTGTTCTGGTATGAGCGGGTTGTATCTGGGGAGCGATTCAGGGCATGCTGCACAGGGCGCTTTGGACTATTGGGGTCCTACTGCGTTTCTGCCTATAGTCCAGCTGCTTGGAAATTCGTTTAATTCTGAACGCTATGCAGTGATTGAAGATGAAGAAAAGGGGAGACTCGATGTCTTTGTTCGTGGCTCATTTTCATTCAAAAATGCTGTTGCGTCATTCAAGGTTGGGCGTTCCGTTAAAACGGAGGGGGAGTTGGTTATTTCCGGAACAAAGGGCTACGTCTATGTTCCGGCTCCATGGTGGAAGACCGACTATTTTGAGATACGCTATGAGAGCTCTGATGACAACAGGCGTTATTTCTATCAATTAGATGGTGAGGGCATTCGAAACCAGTTATCCGTATTCACGCGTTCGGTTGAGCGCGGTTTTAGCTTGCAAGGTGTTTCGGAATTCGATTCTATCGCCATTGCGCGCATGTTTGAGCGCGCCGGCAATCCGGAGTTTTCGATCCGAATTAATCTTTTGTAGAGTGTAAACAAGTATTGGCCGTAGTAATGGAGCGGTTTTGACATCAAAGCGATATGACCCAGTGATTTTAGATAGGGTCCAAAAGGTTAACTTGAAGATATATCAAGATTTTGCTGACCTATGTGAACGGCATGACATTAACTATTTTGCTATTTCGGGAACAGCTATTGGCACTTTACGGCACAAGGGTTTTATTCCTTGGGATGATGACATAGATATTGCCATGTTGCGCGACGATTACGAGCGTTTCGTTGGCTATGCTCAAGATGAGCTTTCTGAGAAGTATTATTTAATGGGGCCTGAGTTTGAGCACAAATATTATAACCTCACTCCAAATCTCGTTTTGAAAAATACGACATTTGTGACTGATTCTGCTTGGGCGGGGGACTATGCCCCGGGTTTTTTCCTTGATATATTCATTTACGACAATATCCCGGAGGATGCTTCCGAAGCAAAAAGGTATCGTTTTTGGTGCAAGCTGTATGCAACGCTTTGGCGATCAGGCCATATTAAATCTTGGAAGTTGATGAGGGCCTCAAACGGACTCGCAGAAAATATAAAACTTATTATCGGCTCTGTGCTGCATGGTGTTTTATATGTTTTTCCGGGTAGCGAGTCCTGGGTTTGGCGTCAATATTCGAAGCTAGTCGATAAGTACCGTGGTAAAACGAAACGCTATTCTGCGTTAACGGATGCGGGAATGCTCTATATGTATGTTGATGAAGATGAGATATATCCTCTCGTGGATCTTCCTTTTGAGGGTGTCTCTATGAAAATGGTTCATGAATATAAAAGACAATTGGCCCGTCATATGGGTGCCGATTACATGGTGATTCCTCCTGTTTCGCAGAGGACTAATCATTGTCCACGATACATTAATTTTGGTAATTTTTTTAACAAATAATAAAGGGATTGGAAACGTGAACCAAACCGCTGCTCTCCATAAGCTCCAACTAGAAGAATTTGATATTTTGAGGGCTGTCGCCCATCTTTGTGATGAAAACGATATCAGGTGGATTCTTGATTCGGGTACTGCACTGGGGGCTGCGCGTCACGGTGGTTTTATTCCATGGGACGACGATATCGATATTTCCATGACGAGAGATCAATTCGAGTTGTTCCTTAAAGTTGCAAAGGAACAATTGCCATCAGGTTATTCACTTTATTCGTTTGAAAATGCGCCTGGTTTTGGTGGTTTCTTTGCAAAAGTTGTTAAAGACGGCACCGAGTTTATCAACGAGGAATCTCTGGCATCAGGATTTAAACAGGGCATTTTTATTGACGTTCTGGTTCACGATATCCTCTCCGAAGATGCGCATGAGCGGAACAATCAGTTAAGAAATGCATCCATCTGGCAAAAGATTTCTTATCTTTATCACTCGCCTGCTGTGGCGGTTCCTCACAAGGGCTTCGTGGGGGGCTTCGAGATGTTCGGATGCCGTTTGGTTCATATCGTTCTACAGTTGCTGTTTAGAAATCGTGATGAGCTGAAGAGCCATTTTGATAAATCTATTATTTTTGATAGGCCTGCACGCAACGGAGATACTATCAAAAATCTCTCATATGATTTAGATGCGCCTCTTCTTTATGAAAACATTTATCCTGCTAAACCAATAAGTTTTATGGGAACTTGTTTTCCTGCAGCGCGCAATCTTGAGCATTATTTAAGCGATATGTATGGGAACTGGCATCAAATTCCAGCTCTGGAAGATCGTCATACTCATTTGCCTATTCGTTTGGTCTTCTCTGATGGCTCGGTTTGGGTTAAAAGCTGATCGTTTGTTCTTTGCTGGGCTACACTATTGGATTTTATTGGAAGGCTTCGTATGCCGAAAGCGTACTGCATATTCTCTGCTCAATATCCGCCGCACATGGGCGGTGTTGAGGGATTCACATTGAATGTTGCCAATCAGCTTATTAGCAGGGGCTTTCGGGTAATGGTTGTTACCAATGATACCGAGAAGCTGGGCGCGGGTTTTTCGTTTGAGAGCGGTGTCGAGGTCCTTAGGCTTCCGTGCATTTCTGTTGCAAACGCCAGGTTGCCATTGCCATCTTGTTTTAAGCAAAGACGAAAACTGCTCGAAAGCCTTTGCGAAAGATCTTTTGATGGGGTGCTTGTCAATACAAGGTTCTACCCGCACTCGATTCTTGGAATTCGTTTTGCAAAGAAATGTGGGTTGCGCGCGGTTGTCTTAGACCATGGTTCTGCCTATTTAACTTTTGGTAATTGCTTTCTTGATATTGCTGAACATGTATACGAAAAGGCGGTTACAGCGCTCGGGAAACGCTTCGATCCTGCTTTTTATGGTATTTCTCAGAAGAGCTGTGATTGGCTTAGGACTTTTGGAATCGTTCCGCAGGGCATTATTCCAAATGCTATTGACGCGTCTTCTTTTCGCTCGTTGGCTTCAAAACGAGATTTCCGAACCGAACTCGGCATACCTTCAGATTGGACTTTGATTTCCTTTGTAGGGCGCTTTGTTCCTGAGAAAGGCGTTTTGGATCTTTTGGAGCTGGTTGCGTCTGGCGTCTTAAATGAACGGCGTGTTGCTATTATTTTTGCTGGGAGCGGGCCTCTAGCAGATGACATCGCGGCGCATCAGGGGGAGACGTGTTATATGCTTGGCCGCATTGGTAAAGAGGATGTTTCCGCTCTTCTCCAGCAGTCTGATTTGTTTTGCCTTCCCTCTCGTTCTGAGGGTTTCGCCACGTCTTTGTTGGAAGCCAGCGCTTGTGGCTGTCCTTCGGTGGTGACTGACGTTGGTGGAGCTCGCGAATTAATTCCCGACCCGTCATACGGAACGATTTTAAAAGACGCATCCAAAGGAGCTTTGCTTGAGGCCATTGATGGATGTCTTTATTCTAGGGAAGCGATTCGTGTTAAATCAGAACGTTGTATGGAATTAGTTGACTGCCATTTTACATGGGAGGCTACCGTCTCGAAGCTTTTGGATGCCCTAAATACTGCCTCAGCTTAATTTCTGCTCTTATGCTGTTTATGGATAATACGACAGCTGTTTGAGAGGTTTAATTCTTCGATTACGGCTATCCTGTTTCTAATTTTGAAAAGGATGGTTTGCTTTTGAAAACTTTAATAATAATTCCTGCTTACAATGAGGAGGAGTCCCTGAGGGCTACGGTTAACAAGCTGATCAACGTTGCCCCCGATGTCGACTACCTGATTGTTAACGATGGCTCTATCGATAGTACCGTGCAGATTTGTCGCGATAGCGGCTACCCTTTCTTAGATCTTCCTTGCAATCTTGGCCTTGCAGGAGCATTTCAGGCTGGCATTAAATATGCCTATCGCCATGGTTACGATTGCGCCATCCAGTTTGATGCGGATGGTCAACACCTCCCGCAATATATTCCCGATCTTGAGTGTGCTCTTGAGCGCGCCGACATTGCTATTGGTTCGCGGTTTGTCAACCAGCCTAAGGGAACCTCACTCCGCATGTTTGGCAGCAATATTATTCAATCGGCCATTAAGCTCACTACGGGCGAGACGATTCATGATCCTACATCCGGCATGCGCGCCTTTAACGCTCGCATGATTAAGCTTCTTGCTCTGGGTCTCAATATGGGCCCCGAGCCTGATACCGTTTCGTATCTCATCCGTTCGGCAAACGCCAAGGTTGTTGAGGTTCCCGTAACTATGGCAGAGCGCGAGGCGGGGGAGAGCTACTTTAACTGGAAATCTTCTGCTAAGTATATGCTTCGCATGACCCTGTCTATTTTATTTATCCAGTTCTTCCGCAAGCGCTTGGAGGGCGATGCCGCATGACGCTTCCGCTTCGTATTGCGCTGTTTGCTGCCTCTCTGCTCACGTTTGCTTATATGACCATGAAGATTCGCGATTCCAAGATGCGTCTCGAGGATTCTCTCTTCTGGTTCTGCTTCTCGGCGCTTCTGCTGCTTGCCAGCATTTTCCCGCAAGTGTTTTTCTGGCTTTCGAATCTTGTCGGCACTATGTCGCCTTCGAACTTCGTGTTCCTCTTCTTCATCTTTATCCTTCTGATTGTTTGCTTTAAGCTAAGTGTTCGCCTCTCCCAGCTCGATACGAAGCTGCGCGAGCTATCTCAACAGCTGGCGATTGAGAAATATGAACGTCATCGCAATGACGAGAGCAGTGCAGAAAGAGGCTAATCTATGAAAGGTATTATTCTTGCCGGCGGGTCCGGCACTCGCCTTTACCCGCTCACGCTTGTCACGTCTAAGCAGCTGCTGCCCGTGTACGACAAGCCGATGATCTACTACCCGCTGTCCACCCTCATGCTGGCGGGCATCCGGGACATTCTGGTTATCTCCACGCCGACAGACCTTCCCAATTTCGAGCGTCTGCTCGGGGACGGCTCGCGCTACGGCGTGAACCTCTCCTACGCCGAGCAGCCCAGCCCCGACGGCCTGGCGCAGGCCTTCACCATCGGTGAGGAGTTCATTGACGGCGAGCCGTGCGCCCTCGTCCTCGGCGACAATATCTTCTACGGTAACGGACTTTCCCGCCATCTCAAAAGAGCCGTGGAGAATGCCAGCGTTGGTCGTGCCACGGTGTTTGGCTACCACGTGGACGATCCTGAGCGTTTTGGCGTCGTGGAGTTCGATGCGCAAGGTAGGGCAGTCTCAATCGAGGAGAAGCCCGCCGAGCCAAAGTCCAGCTATGCCGTCACAGGTCTGTACTTCTACCCGGGCGACGTGGCCGCCAAGGCCCATAAGGTGCAGCCTTCCGCCCGAGGCGAGCTGGAGATCACCGACCTCAACCGGATGTACCTGGATGAGGGGACGCTTTCCGTCGTCACCCTCGGTCGCGGCTACGCGTGGCTGGACACCGGCACCATGGAGTCACTCCACGAGGCGGCGGAGTTCGTCCGCGCCGTGGAGCACAGCCAAGACCTGCCCGTGTCTGTCCCCGAGGAGATTGCCTGGGAGAACGGCTGGATCACGACCGCACAGCTTCTTGAAGCCGCCGAGGCCTACGGCAAGTCGGTTTACGGGCAGCACCTCAAGAAGGTTGCCGCTGGCGAGATTATAAATAGCCCCCGCGAGTACTAAGAGCGAGTGGAATATGTCTGAGATTTTTGAGCCGAAGAACATCATCGTCACGGGCGGCTGCGGCTTCATCGGCAGCAACTTCGTGCACTACGTGGTCAACAACCACCCCGAGGTGCACGTCACCGTCCTGGACAAGCTGACCTACGCCGGCAACCCCGAGAACATCG
>OLRT01001377.1_pt1 | contig 17006 bp, 10 predicted proteins | sample 1672021 | NCBI WGS metagenome assembly OLRT01 (sample SAMEA3136637, study PRJEB25190) | human gut metagenome | reverse complement strand
AGAACGCCGCGAACAGCGTGATGCAGAAATACGCGAACACGGCCACCAGCAGCAGCTTCTTCGTGCCGAAGCGCCCGGCCAAGCGGCCATAGGCAATGGCGGAGGGGAACGCCACGAACTGCGTCAGCAAAAGCGCCAGCACCAGCTGCGTGGAATCGATGCCCAAATCGGTGCCGTAGCTGGTGGACATGGTGATGATGGTGTGCACGCCGTCGATGTAGAAGAAGAACGCCAGCATATACATAAGCAGGCGCTTGTCGTGCGCGATTTTCTTGCACGTGCCCACCAGGCCCGCGAGCGTGCGGCGGAACAGGTGTGACTCGCGCGGCTTGAAGTGCGTTTGATGCACGTCGCGCCAGATGGGCACGGAAAACGCCACCCACCACGCGGCCGTGATCACGAACGAGATGCGAATGCCGTCAAGCTGGTTGATACCCACCGAGCTGCCGAACAGCACGATGACCAGGCACACGATGAACGGGATGCACGACCCGATGTAGCCCCACGCATAGCCCTGCGACGACACCTCGTCGTAGCGGTCTTGCTCGGTGGCGTCCACCAAAAACGCGTCGTAAAACACCATGGACGCGTTCAGCATCACCGACGAGAACACGTACAGCACCAAAAACACCATGGCGTCGTCGGGTATGCCCATAACGGCAAGCGACACGGCGCCGGTGCCGATGGTGCCAGCCAAAAACTTCTTCTTGTTGCCCTTCAGGTCGGCCAAGCTGCCTAAAAACGGCATAAGTAGCGCCAGCACCAGCGAGGCCACGGTGGTTGCATAGCCCCAGGCCACCACCGCAGAAGAACCCGGGTCGGCAATGGCGGCGAAATAGATGGGAATCAACGTAGCCGACAGCATGACGTAAGCGGAATTGCCCACGTCGTACAGCACCCAGCTGCGCTCGCGTTTCGACAGGCTGCGAAGGCCGAATCCCATGGTTGCTCCTTATTCGTTGCTGCACGCGTTGCGCACCGAAGCATTGGCGGCGGCGAAGCAGCGTCGGCTTTCGCCGATTTGTGCATGTCCGTTAAACGCCGCGGCGCGACGCGCACCTCATTGTATATGATGGCTATAATCATCCACGTAAAATGAATGTCAGACACACGAGAAACGGGGACACGGAATGCCTGCGATCATCACCCACGATTTCTTCGGCCGCGACGTCTACGATTGCCTGTTCCAGACCATCGGCGGCTCGCGCGACGAAGCCGACGCGTTCTTGCTGGGAAACCAGGGCCCCGACCCGCTGTTCTACGCCGTGGCAAGCCTGCGCATCACCCAGTACCACAAGCTGGGCAACACCATGCATTCGTCGAAACCCGCCGAGCTTTTGGCCGCGTTCAAGGAATCGCTTGATGTGCTTGACGAGGAAGAGCAGGCCGTTGGCCGCGCGTATGCGCTGGGCTTTCTGTGCCACTATGCGCTTGATTCCACCATGCACCCGCTGGTGTACTGCAACGAATACGCCCTGTGCGATGCCGGCGAGCCCGGCCTGACGCGCGACGACGGCAGCGAGGTGCACGGCGTCATCGAAAGCGAATTCGACGAGATGGTGCTGTTCGTCAAGCGCGGCGACACCATCGCCACGTTCAACCCCTCGCGCGAGATTCTGCACGCCAGCCCGTTCGTGTTGCGCGCCGTGTCGAAGATGTACGCCTATTTGGCTCTGAACGTGTACGGCGAAATCGTGCCGTCGAACCTGTTCGACCTGTCCGTGCGGTGCTTCCGCCGCGTGCAGGCGCTGTTCTATTCGCCATCGGGCATGAAGCGCGACGTCATCGGCCGTGTGGAGCGCGTGATGCGCCCGCATTCGTTCTATCAATCCATGAGCCACCGCGCCATCGAGTCGACCGAAAGCGTGTTCGCAAACCACGAGCGCGCCCCCTGGACGAATCCGTTCACCGGCGATGTGCGCACCACCAGCTTCTGGGATCTGTTCGAGCAGGCGCAGGGCAAGGCCAAAACGCTTATCGCCGCGTTCGACCAGCCCGGCTATACCGTGGAGAAAACGCGCGAACTTACCGGTGAGCTGGACTTTTCCGGCAAGCCAACGCAGGCGCAGGTCCTGGCGGTCGACTAGCTTCGCTGCCAGAAGCTTTCCGTAAACGCGAGTAAGGCGAAAGGGCTTTCATGCTTGAAACCGCTTTGGCTATCCCGTATTGGCTCGAGCTTGCCGCCACCATCGCCGGCGCCGTGTTCGGGGCGTTAAGCGCCGTGCGCGCCCGCTACGACATCTTCGGCGTGTGCTGCATTGCCATCGTCGTTGGCCTGGCGGGCGGCATCATGCGCGACGTCCTGCTGCAAGATTACGGCATCTACGCATTTCAGAAGCCGAATCTGATTATCGCATGCGTCATCACGGGCGTGGCGGTGTTCTATTTCGGCAAGCTCATCACGTACTTCGACCCGTTCGTGGACTTCCTGGACAACCTGTCGGTGGCGCTGTGGGCCGTTATCGGCACGGGCAAGGCGCTGTCGGCCGGGCTTGACATCGTGCCGGCCGTTATCCTGGGCACCATCACGGCAAACGGCGGCGGTATCGTGCGCGATATCTGTATGAACCGCGAACCCGAGGCGTTCCAGGCGGGCACGGTGTACGTGTCGGCGGCGCTTATCGGCGCGCTGGCGTTCGCGCTTATGAAGCAGAACCACCTGTTCGACCAATACGCGGCCATCACGTGCGTGGTGCTGGTGCTGGGCATTCGCTATGCGGCGCTGAAGTTCGGCTGGCGCACGCGTCCGGCGCGCGACTATTCCGATACCGTCACGCAAGCAGTGGCCAAGCCCGTCAAGCATGTGGTGTCGCGCGTGCGCACGCACCGGCGTCCCAGCCGCGCGGCGCAGACGACGGGCCTGACGGGCAAGATTCCGCCGGTAACGGCGAAGGGCGTGACGGGCAGCATGCCGCCGATTTCTTCCGGCAGCCCCTCGAATACGGGCAGCATGGCCGCCGTTAGCGCGCCAAGCGGCGTCACCAGCACCGACGGCGAGAACATCTACTATCCCGAAAGCGACGACCAGCCCACGCGCCCCGAAAGCGAAACATAAGAGCGCCCCGGCGGGCGCCGTGCATGCTGCCCGCGCGTGAAACCCAACGTCAGCGCGCCGTTCGCTGCACTAAGCGTCCGCTTAAGATTACGGGATGTTTACGGATGTCGTGAATCGTGGGCAAGCGGTCGATTTCGCGTTTTCCCCACGTCAACATGCGTTACACTGGGAACCCGCGTGTGGAAGCGTGCAGTGCACTTGTTCTCAAAAGGAGACCCAATGGGTAAGAAGCACAAGTTCGATTATTTTGACGCGTTCGAGAAGCACTCGAAGCTGGCCGTGGCCGAGGCTAAGCTGCTGGTCGAAACGATCGAACAGTTCACGGAAGCGTCCGCGTTGCATGACAACATGCAGAAGGCGCACGAGCTTGAGCACGAGGGCGACCTCGTCAACCACGAGATCTTCAAGACGGTTGCCACCGACTTCATCACGCCGGTCGACCGCGAGGACATCATCGAGATGTCGCAGGCGCTGGACGATATCGTCGACGACATCGAAGACGTCATGCAGCACTTCTATATGTACGACGTCCACTTCATGCATCCGCAGGCCATCGAGTTCGCGAAGCTCATCAAGGGCAGCTGCGAGGCGCTTGACGACGCCATGTGCGACTTCCGCAACTTCAAGAAGTCGAAGAACTTCAAAAGCCTGATCGTGAAGGTGCACGACCACGAAGAGCAGGCCGACCAGCTTTACATCAAGGTCATCCGCCAGCTGCACGTGGAGGATCGCGAGAATCCCATGCGCGTGCTGGTGTGGTCGAAGCTGTTCGACAGCATGGAAGCATGCTGCGACGCGTGCGAGCGCGCGTCCGACGTCATGAGCACCATCATGCTGAAGAACGTGTAGCGGCAAACAGCGAATCGCGTTTCCCGGCGAGGGGCGGGCCAGGCGGTCTGCCCCTCGCTTTGCGTTTGGGGCGGGAAGGGCGAGGCGGGGCGAGGCTGGCGTTGCTTCCGGATGGGCTGCTCGTCCCATTGTCCGCCTGCTGCTGTGCGAACCGGCCTCGTTCGCGCTTGCGTTCGCTACGCTTGCGCGCTGCGCTATCGCGCGGCGTATGCTGCGTGTGATACTCTGCAAGGTGCGTTTTTTCGCGCGGTCGCGCATCCTGCGGGGTGCCCGAGCGCGCAAGTGAACGCTAACGGAAATGCGGGCGCGGGCCATGCGGCCGCAACGGGCGCGCCGCATCCTGCCCGGATGCGGACGGACACAAGGAGAAAGGGCGGCATGGAAGCGGTTATCGAGCGTTTCTTCAAGGTAAGCGAGCGCGGCAGCTCGCTGGGCACGGAAGTGATGGCGGGCCTTACCACCTTCCTGACCATGGCGTACATCGTGGCGGTGAACCCTGCCATGATGGAGGCGGCGGGCATCCCGTTCAACGCGGCGCTTACCGCTACGTGCTTCGGCGCGGCTATCATGACGGCGGCCATGGGCCTTATCGCGAACCGGCCTATCGCGCTGGCGTCGGGCATGGGCATCAACGCCATCGTGGCCTACACGCTGTGCGGTTCGATGGGGCTTGACTGGCGCATTGCCATGGGCGTGGTGTTCCTGGAAGGCGTCATCATCATGGTGCTCGTGCTTATGGGCTTGCGCGAAGCGGTTATGGACGCCATTCCCGTTGCGCTGCGCCAGGCCATCGGCATCGGCATCGGCCTGTTCGTGGCGTTCATCGGCCTGAAGGGCGGCGGCATTCTGGCGGCCGATTCCTCCACGTTGATCACCATGGGCAGCTTGACGTCGCCCGAGGCCATCGTGGCCATCGTGTCCATTGCGCTTGCCATTATATTGACGGTGCGCGGCACGAAAGGCGGCCTGCTCATTTCCATCATCGTGGCCACCGTCGTGGGCATTCCGCTTGGCGTCACGGCGCTGCCCACCGAATTCGACTTCATTCCCGACTTCAGCGCGCTGTGCGCACCGTTCCAGCAGCTGCCCGACGGCAGCGGCATCGCCATCGCGCAGGTGTTCGTGCAGCCCGTGCTGCTCATGTTCGTGTTCAGCCTGCTCATGAGCGACTTCTTCGACACCATGGGCACCATGATGGCCGTCGGCCAGCAGGGCGACTTCGTTGATGAGGACGGCAACGTGAAGAACACGCGCGAGATTCTGCTGGTGGACTCCGTGGGCGCCATCGTCGGTGGCTTTGCGGGCGCAAGCTCCATCACGTCGTTTGCCGAGTCCACGTCGGGCGCGGCGGCCGGCGCGCGCACGGGCGTGTCGAACCTGGTGGTGGCGCTGGCGTTTTTCGTGTGCGCTTTCCTAGCTCCCGTCATCGGCATGGTGTCCAGCTCGGCCACGTGCGGCGCGCTGGTGATCGTGGGCTACCTTATGATGAGCGACATCGGTAAGATCGACTGGGGCAGCCTTGAGGCCGCCATCCCGGCGTTCGTCACCATCATGGGCATCCCGTTCACGTACTCCATCACCAACGGCATCGGCTTCGGCTTCATCACGTACGTGGTGGTGAAGGTCACGCAGGGCCATTGGCGTGACATCAAGCCGCTTATGTGGATTGTGTCGGCGGCATTCTTGGTCACGTTCGTGCTGTTCTCGTAGCGCGGCGCAGGCGGCGCTTGCGGGCTTGCGCTCGGGCGCGAAAAGCCCTGCAGGCCACTGCGTTTCAGACACTTGATGCGCCTGCGTGCGCCATGCGTGTTCGACCGCGGCGCGAACCGTTGGCTAACGCGTACGTTCGCTGTGAAAAAACAACCTCGCAACCACTGTTCAACAAGGTGGATGCGGGGTTGTTTGCTATAGTGGCAAACGACTGATAACCGTCCAAAGAGGAAACGCATGTCGCTTATCGTATGCAAATTCGGGGGTACGTCCGTTGCAAGCCCCGAGCGCATCCAAATGGTTGCGAAGAAGCTGATCGCGAAGAAGCAGGCCGGCCACGACGTGGTGGCCGTGGTGTCTGCCATGGGCAAAACCACCGACGAGCTGGTGGGCCTGGCTGCCGCGCTCAACGACAATCCGCCGGCGCGCGAGATGGACCGTCTACTGTCTACGGGCGAGCAGGTGTCCATGTCGCTTCTGGCCATGGCCATCGAAGCGCGCGGCTACAAGGCCATGAGCTTCACCGGCCGTCAAGCCGGCATCGAAACCGACAAGATTCACAACAAGGCGAAGATCGTCATGGTGCACAGCGAGCGCGTGCGCGATGCGCTTGAGCGCGGCGCCATCGCCGTGGTGGCGGGCTTCCAAGGCGTCGACGCCGAGGGCGACATCACCACGCTTGGCCGCGGCGGCTCGGACACCACGGCCGTTGCCGTGGCGCACGGTCTGAACGCCGACGTGTGCGAGATCTATTCCGACGTGGACGGCGTGTATACCGCCGACCCGCGCATTTGCCCGCGCGCGAAGAAGCTCGACGTCATCAACTACGATGACATGCTGGAGCTTTCCGGCTCCGGCGCCGGCGTGCTGCAGATGCGCGCCGTCGAGTTCGCCCGCAAGTACCACGTGGTCATCCATTCCCGTTCGGCGTTTTCCGACGCCGAGGGCACCTACGTCAAGGAGGAAACCGACATGATGGAGGAAGCCGTCATCACCGGCATCGCACACGACACCTCGGAAGTGAAGGTGACCATCCGCGGCGTGCCCGACATGTCCGGCGTGGCAGCGAAGCTGTTCAGCGCGCTGGCGGGCAACCAGGTGAGCGTGGACATGATTATCCAGAACGTGTCCGAAGACGGCATCACGGACATCAGCTTCACGTGCCCCGGCGCCGACAAGAAGCGCGCCTGCGAAACGGTGGAGCGCATCCTGCCCGACATCAACGCGCGCGAGTGCGTGGTGGACGAGGACATCGCGAAGGTCAGCCTGGTTGGCACCGGCATGAAGTCGAGCCCGGGCATCGCCGCGAAGGCGTTCCAAACGCTCGGTGAGAACAACATCAACATTCTGGCTATTTCCACGTCGCCCATCCGCCTGTCCGTGGTGGTGGACGGCGCGCAAACCGCGCAGGCCGTGCGTTGCCTGCACACGGCGTTTGGCCTGGACTCCGACAGCGTGTTCGAGGAAACCCAGCTGTCCGCGGAAGAAATCGCCGCCAAAATGAATAAGGGACGATAGGAGAACTTATGGCTTGGACGAAGGTAATGCCGGCTCATCCGGTGGTTGCGGTTTGCGGCGCTACGGGCGCTGTGGGCAACGAGTTTCTGAAGGTGCTTCACGACCTGGATTTCCCTGCGTCGAAGGTTATTGCGCTGGCTTCCGCTCGTTCTGCCGGTAAGAAGCTTCCGTTCGAGGGCTGCGGCCAGGTGCCTGCGGGCGAGCTGACCGTGCAGGAAATGACGCCTGATTCGTTCGAGGGCGTTGACATCGCGCTGTTTTCCGCTGGCGCTTCCGTGTCGAAGGCCATGCGCGAGGCCGTGGTGGCCCACGGTGCCGTCATGATCGACAACTCCAGCGCGTTCCGCATGGAAGAGGACGTGCCGCTGGTGGTGCCCGAGGTGAACCCCGGCGACGTGAGCTGGCACAACGGCGTTATCGCCAACCCGAACTGCTCCACCATCCAGATGGTGGTGGCCCTAAAGCCGCTGTACAACCTGGCGCGCATCAGCCGCGTGGTTGTGTCCACGTACCAGGCCGCATCCGGCGCCGGTGCGCCGGCCATGGCCGAGCTGTACGACCAGACGCGCGAGTTCCTGGACGGTAAGCCCGAGGACGAGCTGACCATCAGCGCGTTTGCGCATCGCATCGCGTTCAACACCATCCCGCACATCGACGTGTTCCTGGACGATGATTCCACGAAGGAAGAGTGGAAGATGGTCGTGGAAACGAAGAAGATCATGGGCGACGACAACATTCAGGTTGCCGCCACCTGCGTGCGCGTACCCGTGCTGCGCTGCCACGGCGAGTCCATCAACGTCGAGTTCGTCGGCGACGTGCCGCCCGCGGATGCTCGCGAGGCGCTGGCCGCCGCGCCGGGCGTCACCGTTATGGACGACCCTGCGAACAACGTGTACCCCATGCCGGGCCTGCTTGCCGGCACAAACGACACGTACGTCGGCCGCATCCGCCGCGATCCCACGGTCAAGCACGGCCTGGCCATGTGGGTAGTTGCCGACCAGATTCGCAAGGGCGCCGCACTGAACGCCGTGCAGATTGCCCAGCTGCTGCTCCCGCAGGAATAGCGCGCAAATAGGGAATGCCAAACGAAGGCGCCGCCGGTTTTGAGCCGGCGGCGCCTTTTTGCCTTTTGGGAATATCGATGCGGCTGTGTGCGCAGGGTGGCCAAGGTCATTTGACTGGTCGTCGAACTGGGCCGAGCATCTTTCCGTTGGACGTCTTGTGCTAGTGCTGAGCTGCTGGGCGTACGTTCGGGCGTCCGTTTGGGTCGGCTTTGGCTGGTGGCTTTCGCTATAATGGGCGGCATGGTTAAGAAAGCGAAAAAGATTCGGTTGGACGAGTTGCTGGTGGAGCAGGGCACGTTCCCTGACGTCGGCACCGTTTTGCGTGCCGTTTTGGCGCACGAGGTGAAGGTTGACGACGTGTACGTCACCAGCGCTGCCATCAAGGTGGCGCCAGATGCCGACATCGTGGTGAAGGGCCGAAAACAGTTCGTGTCGCGCGGCGGACATAAGCTGCAGGGTGCGCTTGATGCGTTTGCCCAGGATGTTTCGGGCATGCGCTGCATGGATATCGGCAGCTCAACGGGCGGGTTTTCCGATTGCTTGCTGCAGGCGGGCGCGGCAAGCGTGGCGTGCGTGGACGTGAACTACGGGCAGCTGGCGTGGAAGCTGCGTCAGGATTCGCGCGTGACGGTGTTCGAGCGCACGAACATTAAGCTGGCCGACCCGGCCGAGCTGGGCGCGCCGTTCGATGTGCTAGTGGCGGACTTGAGCTTCATCGGCTTGGCGGCATTGGCGCCGGTGTTTGCGCGCTTCGCTTCCGCGGGCACTATCTTCATAGGCCTGGTGAAGCCCCAGTTCGAAAGCCAGCACGACGAAACCGATCACGGCATCGTACGTGACGAGGCTGTGCGCCTGCGCACGGTCGACGAGGTGCGCGCGGCCCTGGAAGCCGCTGGCTTCGAATGCACGGGCGTCACCGAAAGCCCCATCACCGGCACGCAGGGCAACGTGGAGTACCTGGTCCGGGCAGTGTTCCAAGGGTAAATGCAAGCGGCGCGCGCCCGGGCTCGGACGCGCGCCGCGTTCGTTGTGCTTGCGTTTTGCGCAGGGCTCCGTGTGCGAAGTTGGCGGGGGAGTGAGTTGGCGCCGTCCGTGTTCGCGTCGCCGGCTTTCATGCCAGCACCGTCCGCAACCGCGTCGCCCATAGCGGTGCGCAAGCTTCCATGCCAACGTCGCCTGCGTTCGCGTCGTCGGCTTTCGCGCCAGTACCGTCCGCGCCCGTGTCGCTCGCGCCTCGGCGCGCGTGAGCCGTCTACACGCGGTACACGGCGATGGCCGTGAAGTTGAATATGCGCTTGCCGTTGTCGTATAGCGCCACATATGCGCGACCGGTCGTTCCGTCGTTGTTCACGATGGGCGCATAGTATTTATGGCGATACAGATGCGACGGATGCTTCATCTGGCGTTCGTCGATAAGCGGTAGCTGATAGGCAACGAAGGGCGCCCCCGTGTTGCGCGGCGCGGCAAGGTTTCCCTCGCCTTCGCCGAACAGGATGTCCGTGAGCGTCTTCTTCTTGTCGTAATCAAGGTACATGTTGACCAGATGGTCTTGCGTGAGCACGCAATGGCCTGCGGAATCTCTCATGAGCTGCGTCTGCTTCAGGCCACCGCCCTGGGTCGTGTGCACGTTCGCGGCGTTGGCGGCGATCTGCACCTGATGTCCCGGCACCTGGTAGTAGCGGATGTTGTCGGCTCGTTTCACCAGCTTTTGCGCGGTGGCCATCGCCGCAACCTCGTTGGCGACGCCCGTCGCGGCGCCGTCGGCATCGTCGTCTTCGGCAAGCAAGGCCAGCGCCGTCTCGGGCAGCGTGGCGGTTCCGAACAAGCCCTTCCAAAAGCCCAGCCACTCGGCAAGCTCGGTCTTCTTCTCAGGGTCGTCTTTGATGGCAAGGTAGTGCTCGTTGAGGCAGAACGTCGAATAGTCGATGAGCGCCATGAAGTTCGACAGCACTGAGCTTTGGAAGTTGGCGCGCATCTCGTATCCGTGGTGTTCCCATTTGTAACTCAGCACCATGAGCTCGTCGAACGCGCCGAACAGGTTCTTGTTCGTGCCGGTGTAGCACTGCATGATTTCATTGCCCAGGACGCCGGCCATGTCGTAAACGTATCTGCCGCATACCTGGTAGCGGGGGTTCGAGTACAGGTTCTCGGCGAACTCCTTGCGGCGGGCTTCCTTCTCGTCCCCGTCGGGCAGCGCGTCGATGGATTCCGTCATGCTGCGGAGCTTCGAGAGGTCCCACCGCATCTCGGCGGAGAACTTGCTAAGGTAATTGTTTACCTGCAGGTAGCAGGCCTGCTTATCGAATTGGGCTATGACCTGCGCGATCTTGCGCTCGATGTCGTCGAGCTGCCCTTGAATCTCGGTAAGCTGCGCGATGATCTGCGCCGATTCGTCGTTGCCACCGAACACCAGCTCGAGCAGCGACGAGCTTCCGTACTCGAAGGCGCGCCCCGCCGCCTGCTCGCCGATGAATTTCAGGCCGGCGATCAGCAGGTCGATGGCCTCGAGCGCGACGTCGGCTTCGGGGGCGGGGTCTTCCGCGCCCAGCGCGGCCACATCCTGTTGGAAGTCCTCGGCCGGTTGCTCATCGGATGCGCTGTCGTCGGGCTCGCTGTCGGTTTCCAGGGGCTCCCCGGGCGTGAAGGACAGCAGGTTCTCGTCGTTCTCATCGTCGGCCGCATCCTCCGTGTCGATGGCGGCGTCGCCTGCAGCCTCGTCCGCATAGGCGGTTTGAGGAGCGAAGGGGTTGGCGAAGGAGGAGGCGGCGCCGCTGTCGGTTGCGGAGGCGGCGGTGCTGCCGGCGGGCGCCTTCGCCTGCTGGGTGGTTGCGGCGCCGGCCAGGACGGCGACGGCGTTTTCCCAGGCCGCATCGTCGTTGGCGGCCTCGAGCAGCATGCCGTGGCGCTGCTCGGCGGCGCCTTCGTCGCCGGTGACGGTCACGTGCGCGCTGCCGGAGCCTTCGCCGGACACCTGGGCCTCGAAGGGCGCGTCGACGCCGCCTACAGAGCTGTTCACGTTGATGACCAGGTCGGCGTACGAATCGCCTAGCGTCGCTTGCCCGATGCGCGCGCCGTCGTGCGCGATGGCATCGCTTTTGCCGACGACGATGAGGTGGTCGACCGACCCTTCGATGTCGGCGGTCTTGATCGAGCCGAGGCTCAAAACGCCGATGGCCGCATCGGGCTAGATGGAAACGACGCCGTCGGAGTTCACGCCGTCGACGTTGAGCATGCGCAGCGTTCCCGTCACGATGACCGGGGACCCAAGCGGCGCCAGCGTCATGCAGCAGGGGTCGGGGTTTTCGCTGTTGCGGTAGCAGAGCGCTATGGTCCCGTCGGCAAGGTTCGGGACCAGGGAGAGCGCCGCGCCCGAGAACGCGGTCCCCGCGGCGTCGCCGTTGATGAAGAAACGCTGGTCGTCAATGTGCAGCAAGCCCTGGTCGGAGCCGTTTGAGGAAGCGTTGCCGCCGCTGTTGTCCGCGCTGCACCCGAGCGAGGCGACGCCGGTGAAACCGAGCGCGCATGAGCCGATGAGCACGGCGGACGTTTTGATCATGGTGCGGCGGGTGAGGCCGTTCCCGGCGGGTCGAGCGTCGAAGCTTGTCATAGGGGCTCCTCCCCGAAGGTGAAAACGTTGCGCACATGATATGACACGTGCGCACGCTTTCGGAAGAGGGGTGCTCGCCTTTTTCGGCGGCGGGCGGCGGCCCGGACCAGGCGCGAACATGGGCGGCGCCCCGGGTGGGCGCGAAGGCGGCGGTGCCTTCGCCCGCTTGTTCACGTTCCCCGGTGTCGGGCAGCGGGCAGTGGCGGGCATCCGACGCCGGGCGCCCCCTCATGTTTCCGGTTTCGAACGATGCTGTTTCTAGCTGGTTAACCGTACCGGCGGAAACGCTTGCGTAACACGCGGCCTGCACACTGAATGCGGGCCGCTTACGTTCTCCGGCGGCCTTTTCATCCAGACGAAGGACCGCATATGAACGCTGAACTTACCGAACAAGCCGAGGCAGCCCGCGAAACGGGGGCGGCCGTTGGTTTCACCGGCGCGCAATGCGCGAACGAAACGGCCGGTTGCACGCATGCCGCTCCCGCGGCAACCGCAGCGCGCAAGCCCGGCCTGTACCGATCCGGTTACGAGCACGATGCGTGCGGCATCGGCGCGCTGGCGCACCTCAAGGGCGTGCGCAGTCATGCCATGCTCGATGACGCGCTGTCGGTGCTGGTGAATCTGGAGCACCGCGGTGGCACGGGCCTGGAACGCAACACCGGCGACGGCGCCGGCGTGCTGTTCCAGATTCCGCACCGCTTCTTCCGCAAGGAAGCGCAGAAGGAAGGCCAGCTTCTGCCCGACGAGGGCGATTATGGCGTGGCCATGCTGTTCTTCCCGCACGACGACGGCACGGGCGTGCGCGATGCGAAGCGCGTGTTCGAGGAAGGATGCGCGAAGTGCGGCATCCCGCTGATGTTCTGGCGCGAGGTGCCGGTGGACCCGCATGACCTGGGGCAAACCGCGCAGGCGTGCATGCCCACCATCATGCAGGCGTTCCTGCGTCGCCCCGCCGACGTTGACGCAGGTCAGGCGTTCGAGCGCAAGCTGTACGTGTGCCGCCGCACCATCGAGCGCGCCGCCGATGCCAACCCGGCGCTTGCGGGCAAGATCTTCTACGTGTGCTCCATGTCCAGCCGCACCATCGTGTACAAGGGCATGTTGGTGGCCACGCAGATGCGCCGCTTCTTCATCGACCTGAACGACGCCGCGGTGGAAACGTCGCTGGCGCTGGTGCATTCGCGCTATTCCACGAACACGACGCCCAGCTGGGAGCGCGCGCACCCGAACCGTTACATCATCCACAACGGCGAGATCAACACGCTGCGCGGCAACATCAGCTGGACGCGTGCCCGCGAGCCGAAGCTGTACAGCCCCGTGCTCGGCGACGACCTGCGCCAGGTGCTGCCCATCATCAACCGCGAGGGTTCGGACTCGGCCATCCTGGACAATGTGCTGGAGTTCCTGACCATGAACGGCCGGCCGCTCGACCGCGCCGTCACCATGATGATCCCCGAGCCGTGGGACCATAACGACCGCATCTCCGACAAGCGCCGCGCCTACGACGCGTACCAGTCCATGCTCATGGAGCCGTGGGACGGCCCGGCGGCCATCGCGTTCACCGACGGGCGCATGCTCGGCGCCGCGCTCGACCGCAACGGCTTGCGCCCGGCGCGCTACTACGTCACGCGCGACGACTGGTTGATCCTGTCATCGGAGGTGGGCACCATCGACGTGGACCCGGCTAACGTGCTGAAGGCCGGTTGCCTGGGCCCCGGCGAGATGCTCGAGGTGGACCCGGGCCAGGGCCGCGTCATCTGGAACGACGAGATCCGCAACCGTTACGCCAACGAGAAGCCGTACCGCGATTGGCTGGACGAGGAAACGCTGGCCGTAGACGACCTGGACGAACCGGCGGCCGATGCACTGCCCGCCGAGCGCGATGCTGAGGTTGCCTTCACGCGCCGCATGGCGAAGCTGGGCTACCACTACGACGACGTGCAGGAACTGGTACGCCCCATGGCCGAGCAGGGCAAGGTGCCGCTGGCATCCATGGGAACCGATGCCCCGTTGGCGTGCTTAAGCGCGAAGCAGCGTAGCTTCTTCGACTACTTCAACCAGCTGTTTGCCCAGGTCACGAACCCGCCGATTGACGCTTTGCGCGAAAGCTTCGTCACGAGCAGCGTGCTGTACATCGGCAACCACGGCAACATGTTGGAGGATTGCCGCGACACGTGCCGCCTTATCCGCCTGGAAAGCCCGATGCTCTCGCACGCGGAGTTCGACCGCCTGTGCGCCATCGACCGCGTGGGCTTCAAGACGCGTCGCTTCAGCTGCACCTACGAGCGCAGCGCGGCGGAAGGTGCGCTTGAGCAGGCGCTTTCCCAGCTGTGCGAAGACGTGGAGCAGGCCGTGCGCGAGGGCGCGAACTTGATCGTGCTGTCCGACCGCGCCGGCGAGGGCGAGGTGCCTATCCCCAGCCTGCTGTCGCTGGGCGCTGTGCACAACCACCTGATCGCCGTGGGCCTGCGCACGGACGCCGACTTGCTGGTGGAAACCGGCGACGCCATGCGCGCGCACGATTTCGCCTGCTTGGTGGGCTATTCCGCGTCCGGCATTTACCCGTATGCGGCGCATGAATGCATCCGCGATCTGTGTGAGCGCGGCGAGATCGCGCTGTCCGGCGACGAGGCCGTGGCCAACTACGACCGTGCCGTGACCGCCGGCATCACGTCCATCATGTCGAAGATGGGCATCTCCACGATGCAGGGCTACCACAGCGCGCAGATCTTCGAGATTCTGGGCCTGGACGAAAGCCTGGTCGACCGCTGCTTCACGCACACGTCCACGCGCATCGGCGGCCTGGATGCCGCAGGCGTGCAGCGCGAGCTGAACGAGCGCTACGACAACGCGGTGGCGCTGGCGAAAAGCCCGTCGCCCGAGCAGCTGCCCACGCTGGGCGTGACGGCGTGGCGCCCGCTTGGCGGCGAAGAGCACCTGATCAACCCGAAGACCATCTACCTGCTGCAACGCGCTTGCCGCGAGGGCGATTACAACTTGTTCCTCGAGTACAGCGCCGCGTGCCACGTGCCCGGCCGCGCGGTGACGCTGCGCGACCTTATGGACTTCGCGCCGCAAAACGCGCCTGTGCCGCTTGACGAGGTGGAACCTGCCAGCGAAATCGTCAAGCGCTTCAACACCGGCGCCATGAGCTACGGCTCCATCTCCAAAGAGGCGCACGAGTGCCTGGCCATCGCCATGAACCGCCTGGGCGGGCGCAGCAACACCGGCGAGGGCGGCGAGGACCCGGCGCGCGAGACGCCGCTTCCCAACGGCGACAGCAAGTGCAGCGCCATCAAGCAGGTGGCGTCGGGCCGCTTCGGCGTGACCAGTCGTTATCTGTCCAGTGCCATCGAGATCCAGATCAAGATGGCTCAGGGCGCCAAGCCCGGTGAAGGCGGGCACCTGCCGGGCAAGAAGGTGTACCCGTGGATTGCAGAAGTGCGCCGCTCCACGCCAGGCGTGGGCCTGATCTCCCCGCCGCCGCATCACGACATCTACTCCATCGAGGATTTGGCCGAGCTGATTTTCGACCTGAAGAACGCCAACCCCGGTGCGCGCGTTTCCGTGAAGCTGTGCGCGCTGGCCGGCGTAGGCACCATCGCCACGGGCGTGGCGAAGGGCGGCGCGGACAAGATCACCATTTCCGGCCACAACGGCGGCACGGGTGCCGCGCCGCGCGATTCGATCTACCATGCGGGCATTCCGTTCGAGATCGGCCTGGCCGAAACGCAGCAGACGCTTCTGCGCAACGGTCTGCGCAGCCGCGTGGTGGTGGAAACCGACGGCAAGCTCATGTGCGGCCGCGACGTGGCCATGGCGTGCTTGCTGGGCGCCGAGGAATTCGGCTTCGCCACCATGCCGCTGGTTGCCATGGGCTGCATGATGCAGCGCGACTGCCAGCAGGACACGTGCCCGGTAGGCATCGCCACGCAGAACTGCAAGCTGCGCGGGTGTTTCGCCGGCAAGCCCGAGTACGTGGTGAACTTCATGATGTTCGTGGCCGAAGAGCTGCGCGAAATCATGGCTGAGCTGGGCTTCCGCACCGTTGACGAGATGGTGGGCCATCCGGAATGCCTGCGCCAGGTCGAGGTGCCGGGCAACTGGAAGGCCAACGAGATCGACCTTTCCGACATGCTGGCCGTGGCTACCACCGAGTTCGGCCGCACCATCCCTGGTGCGGACGGGCGTCACTTCCTGCCGTCGATGGCGGCGGATTGCCAGCTCGACAAGTCGCTCGATGCCACGCTGTTCATCCCGTACACGGTCAACGCGCGCGAGCATCTTGAGCCCATCCGCTTCCGCGCCGACATCGACAACGTCAACCGCTGCGTGGGCACCATGCTCGGCAGCCAGGTGACGCGCCAGCATCCCGAGGGCCTGCCCGAGGGGTCCATCACCGTGGATTGCGACGGTTCGGGCGGCCAGAGCTTCGGCGCGTTCCTGCCGCGCGGCGTGACGCTGAACATCACGGGCGATGCGAACGACTACTTCGGCAAAGGGCTTTCCGGCGGCATCCTGACGGTGCGCCCGCCCGAGACGGCAACGTATAAGTTCGATGAGAACGTGGTGATCGGCAATGTGGCGTTTTACGGTGCCACCAGCGGAAAGGGCTTCGTGAACGGGCTGTCCGGCCAGCGCTTCGCCGTGCGCAACTCCGGCGCCACCGTGGTGGTGGAAGGCGTGGGCAACCACGGCTGCGAGTACATGACCGGCGGCATCGCGCTCATTTTGGGCGAGGTCGGGCCGAACTTCGCGGCGGGCATGTCGGGCGGCGTAGCGTACGTGTACGACAAGTTCGGCACGCTCGCGGACAACTGCAACCTCGACATGGTGCGCCTGTGCGAGCCCTCTGAGGACGAGATCGAGCTCATCCGCAGCCTGATCGAGGAGCACGCCGAGCGCACGCAGTCGCCGCGCGGCATCAAGCTGCTCTACCAGTTCAACACATTGAAGAAGCTGTTCGTGAAGGTGATTCCCCGCGATTACGAGCGCGTGATCAACGCGGTCGAGGCCGCCGAGGCATCGGGGAAGTCGCATGAAGAGGCGTTGCAGATCGCGTTCGACGCCATGACGGAAGGGAAGTAAGCGATGGGCAAGCCAGGAGCGTTTTTGGAGCATGGCCGTCATGCTCATGACCTGCGTCCCGTTGCGGAGCGCACGCAGGATTTCAACGAGTTGGGTGTGAACCTCCCCGAGGGCG
>OLRT01001369.1_pt1 | contig 17058 bp, 14 predicted proteins | sample 1672021 | NCBI WGS metagenome assembly OLRT01 (sample SAMEA3136637, study PRJEB25190) | human gut metagenome | reverse complement strand
TAAAAATGATCGAGATTTTTATGACGAGTGTACTTGTATCTACTGTACTATGTATCTCATTGTTGTACCAGTTGGCGAAGAGGATGCCCAGAAGGCCGCTGCCGTCCATGGACTCCCAGTTCATCTCGGAATAGGTGGATTCGTAAGCTCCGCCCTCTTTCGCTTCATTATTAAATCCCACAGGCTTCACGCCGCGACCGAAAGCCACCGCCTTCATGCCGGCCTGCTTGAGAAGCTGGGGCATCTGACCTGCGTTTCCGAAGGCATCCGGGAAATAGCCCACCGGGCAGAGGCCGCCGAACTCTTTCGCCTCCCGCATGCCGGTGAGCAGGTTTCGCACGGCCGCCTCACCGCTGGTCAGGAACTCATCCTGAAGGATGTACCAGGGGCCCACATGGAAACGGCCTTCCTGCACATATTTTTTCAGTTTTTCCCGGTTCTCCGGGCGGATCTCCAGATAATCGTCCAGAACAATGGTCTGCCCGTCCAGATGGAAATTCCGGTAACGCTCATCCTTTTCAAAAAGCTCCATGGCGTTATCCATCAGTTCGATGAGTTTGACTCTGTGTTTCTCAAAAGGTAAATACCACTCCCGGTCCCAGTGGGAATGGGAAATGATGTGTACGGTTGTTTTCATATGGTCCTCGCTTTCCTGTCACCTGCGGGCTCTCGGCTCCCAGGTAGTCTTCCTGCCGTCACTGGCTGAACTTGCTGTCTCAAGAGTATATCATAGTTTCCAGACAAAAAGAACCCCGGAACTGTAGCTTTCTCAGCCACAGTTCCGGGGTATATATTTTTTCGTAACTGTTCAGAACCACCTCCAAAATGCTACGCATTTCGTCGGTGTGGCGTATCCGCCAAATAGATTTCCCTGTAAAAGTGTTCATTCATGCAAGCATGACTCACACTTTTGCATGAAAATCTGCTTGGCTCTGAACAGTTACATTTTTTCAAATAATTCAGCCTACCTGCTGAAGGGAATCCTCGTTCATGGTTTCATCCAGAATGGAAACACATTTCTTCATGGAATTCTCAAATTCTTTCTCATTGTTATTCTTGAAGATAATGAGGGAATCTTTGGCTCCCGGACGTTTGAGGTTCTCGGGAATCTCAAAGTTGCAGCCTGCGATGTACTCATCCCAGTGCTCCAGCTTCCAGGTATCTCTGTCAGAGTTTCTGTCGATCATGCGCTTATGAACGATCTCCGGAGAGGTCTCAACCCAGACAACCACGAGGGTGGCGTTTTTCTCAGCGAGCTTTTTCTCCAGGCCTTTGATGTAGTCCATATCGCGGATCTCGCGGGTAAAGGGGGCATTGATCAGCACCTTGTCCTCATAATCCAGAGCTTCCAGAGCCAGATCCACAACACAGTCATACTCGTAATCGCGGATGTTGTCCTCGAAGAACTGGCTGCTGCGGTTGTAGGGCTGATTCGCCACTTTGAAAATCTGCTTGGAAAGGGTGATGAGCGTATCCTTATCCAGATATACTACATGCTCCAGACGTGCTGCAAGTGCTTTTGAAATGTAAGTTTTTCCGCATGCGGGCGGAGAAGTAACCAGTATCAGTTTCTTAACCATTGTAATGTCCTTCCTTCGTAATAATAGCAATGCCCGTAGTCCTGCACCATTCTGCCGCTCTCCGGCACCGCAAATATATGTCAAGGCAGATACTCTAAGTCTTCCCGTGTCTGCCGCTTATCATGGTTATCGAACCGGAAGCTTCCAACTCAGGTTCCACCCTACCCAGATAAACCTGTCGGCTCAAAAAAATCATCAGGAAATCGTTTTCCGAATTCCTGAATAATCTATTGTTCCCTGCTTCTTTTGTTCTTGCTATGTTATAGCACTTGATTTTTCCGCTGTCAAGCAGAAGAAATGGATTTTTTGTTAAATTTTTGTTAATCTCGGGGTTCCGCCCCATATACCTGTCCCGCGGAGATTTTTTCCACGGTCTCCATGGAAACCCCTGTGATGGCAGAAATCTCCTCCAGCGAGTATTTCCCCGTTTTCATCATGTATTCTACGATGGACTTTTCGCCCTGCTCTAACCCTTGCTTCATTCCATTCTGAAAAATCATCTCCCCAAAACCTGTCATTGTTTTTATCTCCGCTTTCTGTTCTCGCATTGGAAATTTCTAAGACTGCGAACGCAGCGAATAAAATGCTTATATATACCATAACACATTTTTTGCAATATATCACGCAATTTTTTCAAAAAAAGACAGCCCGCCGCAAACTCATTCTTGCCGCAGGCTGTCTCTTTAAATCTTACAGAATCTCTCCGTTGGAAGCGATCACATTTTTATAGAAGAGACCGGAATCTTTCACGGTGCGTTTCTGGGTCTGGTAGTCTACATAGACCATGCCGAAACGCTCGGAGTAGCCGTAGGCCCACTCAAAGTTGTCCATGAGGGACCAGGCAAAGTAACCGCGAAGGTCTACGCCGTCGGCGGCTGCTTTTTTGAACTCTCTTAAGTAGCGGTGCATGAAGTCCACACGGCTCGCGTCATGAACCTTTCCGTCCAGGGATACCCAGTCATGGGAGGACATGCCGTTCTCGGTCACATAGAAAGGTTTCTGGTAACGCTCATAGAGGAATTTCGGAGCCCAGTAGAGAACTTCCGGAGTCACCGGCCACTGGATGGCGGTCTTCGGGAAGCCCGGATAACGGTCCACACGGACCGGATTGCCGTTTTCATCTGCCCGTACCGGTACGGCGTTGTAGATGTTCTGTCCATAGAAATCCAGCGGCTGGGAAATCAGCTCCAGATCCTTCTCCGCATTTTTCGGGAAATACTGGCCGAAGCTCTTCATGATATCCTCCGGATACTGGCCTAAGAAAACCGGATCGGCACAGAAGGCCACATCCCAGCTTGCTGCACGGATATCTGCCTCGGGAAGGGAGAAGTTTGCTTTTCTCGCTGCCTCGATATCCTCCTTGGAATCGGTTGCCGGATAATAGAGGGCGCCGCAGGGAGCCATTCCGATCTCCACCGGGCGGACTGCTGCCTCACGGATGGCCTGTACGCCGCGACCATGAGCCTTCAGAACGTTGTGCCAGATACTGAAGTAATCATAAGGGCCAACTTTCAGTCCCGGTGCATGCTCGCCGGTCACATAGCCCAGGCCGACGGTACACTGGGGCTCGTTGAAGGTGAAGAAATGGCTGACACGGTCAGAAAAATGAGCGGCCATCAGCTTTGCATACTCATAGAACCATTCCGGAGACTGAGGATTCAGCCAGCCGCCTTTCTGATGAAGGGCGTAGGGAAGATCCCAGTGATAGAGAGTCATATAGGGCTCAATACCGTTCTCGATCAGGCAGTTTACGAGGTTATCGTAATAAGCGAGGCCTTTCTCATTGACTTTCCCGATTCCTTCCGGCAGGATGCGGGCCCAGTTTACGGAAAAACGATAGGCTTTCAGGCCCAGCTCCTTCATGATGGCCACATCTTCTTTGTAGCGGTGATACTGGTCGCAGGCCACATCGCCTGTGTGGTGCTCATAGACATGACCATCCTCTTTGCAGAATACATCCCAGATATTCAGTCCCTTGCCGTCCTCGTAGGCGGCTCCTTCCACCTGATAGGAAGCGGTAGCCGCTCCCCATACAAAATCCTTTCTGAAGCTCATTTGTGTATGTCTCCTTTCTTATCCTGGACAGCTTTCTGTCCTCTTTTTCCGGAGTCAAAAGATCTTTTGACCCCAGCTTCTTTTTTATGCATAAGTATGATATACATCGTAAACGCGAATCTCCGGCTTCACTCCCGGAACAACGCCTTTCACCGGATGCAGGACCTTCGCATTTCCGTCTGTCATAGCCAGGACGTTGCTGTCCCAGATGATATCCTCGTTGACGCCCTCGACCATGCAGTAGGGAGCAAAGCTCTTGGCAGAGATCGTCACAGTGCCGTCCTCAGCGCAGGAAACGGTAAGCTCCGGGTCCTTGAGTTCCAGATGTTTCACGGGAACGAAGGTCTCAAACTCGCAGCGCTCCTCAGTTTTTCCGGTCTCTTTGTCGGTAACTTTGTATTCCATGGTGACAAAGACCTGCTCGCTGCGGCTCTCGATCAGCTCGGAAAAATCCTTCGTGAGAAGGTCCACAGCGGAAAGCGGAGCCACGGTTCCAGAAACGGTCTCCTCATAGAGCACCTTGAAATCCAGATCCTTAAGGCTTACTTTTACCTCCACAGCGGCTTCTTTCAGGCTCTCGTTGGAGATCCAGAAGCCCATGGTGTTGCCCTCTTTGCGGATGCTTCCGGCTACGGCCTCGTTGAAAACGCGGGCCATATAGTGAAGCGCCTTGTATCTTCCATAATAATCCATGCTGGACCAGGAAGCCACGGGCCAGTTGTCGTTGAACTGCCAGTAAATGCTTCCCATACATCTGCCGCGGTTTCTTCTCCAGTGCTCGGTAGCCACCTTCATCGCATAACCCTGGAGGATCTGGCTTAAGAAGGTAAGGCCGGAGAGATCTCTCGGGTAACGGAAGGTCTCGGAGAGATAATAGAGAATCTTTCCGTTGGCTGCCGGGTTCTTCTGATGGCTCTCCATGACTTTGGAGAAGAGGTTCCGGTCTTTTTCCTCGGTGAAGGTCTCAATCGTCTTGATGGAAGGCAGAGACTGGAAACCGAACTCAGAGCAGAAACGGAAATAGTGGTTCAGATACTCGCTGAAGGGCAGCTGGCCGTGCCATACGTCCCAGTAGTGAGCATCTCCGCGGTTGTCGTCGTTGGGCTTGTCAAAGCTTCCGCCTGAGGACGGGGAAGAGGGCCAGTAGAAGGCATCCGGCGCGGTCTCTTTCACCACGTTGGCGAGAAGGTACTCGAACTGAATGAGGTAATCTCTCTTGAGAGAAGGCGCATGGCCTTTCATGGCTGTCCAGTCGGTCCAGGCGGATTCCAGCTCGTTGTTTCCGCAGATCAGGCCCAGGCTGGCATGGTTCCGGAAACGAAGGATGTTGTCCCTTGCCTCCTCCACGATATTCTCCTTGAAGGACTCGGTGAGGTCGTAAATGTTGCAGGCATACATGAGATCCTGCCAGAGCAGAATACCGTACTCATCGCAGAGATCGTAGAACTCATCGGCGGGATAATAGCCGCCACCCCAGATCCGGAGGCAGTTGAAATTGGCAAATACTGCTGCCTGCACATCTCGCAGAAACACCTCTCGGGTCAATCTGGAATAATAACAGTCGTCGGGGATATAGTCAGCTCCTCTTGCGAAGATCTTCTTTCCGTTGACGGTGATGGCAAATTCCTGGCCCCACTCGTCATCCTCTCTGGAAACCGTCACCGTACGAAGACCGATGCGGTAAAGCTTCTCCTGGGCCTCCTCGCCCTCGCTCTCCATGAGTACGCGGACCGTATAAAGGGGCTGCTCTCCGCTTCCGTGAGGCCACCAGAGTCTCGGCTCCTCGATTTTCACGCTGGAATCCTCTCCCAGATAGAGAAGTTTTCCGTCAGGATCCATAACCTCATAGGTAAGCTTCACCTTTGCGTCCGCATCCTTTTCCACATCGGTGGTCATCGTCAGCGTCACCTGACCTTCCTCGTGTTTCTGGCGAATCAGGGTGTCCATCAGGCGGGCTTTCTCGTAGGTCACAAGCTCGATCTCACGGAAAATGCCGGCATCCGGAAGCTGGGGACCCCAGTCCCAGCCAAACATGCAGTGGGGTTTTCTGATATACTGGTTGCCCGGCATCGTGCCGGTGTTGCACATATGGATCTCGCGGCCTTTTGCGGGTTTGTAAGACTCGATAAAGTTCAGCGGGGAAGCAAGGTGGATTTCCAGGAGGTTGTCTCCCTCTTTCGCATATTTTTTGATGTCAAAAGTAAAGCGGCGGTGCATGTTTTCTGTGTGGCCCAGTTTGTGACCGTTGAGATAAAGGTCAGCCACGGTGTCGATGCCATTGAAGACCAGAAGCATATGACCGGCTTTAAACTCCTCCGGGCTTACGGTAAAATGCCCCCGGATGTCAAAATCGTTGCGGAAAAATTCCCGCACCTGATACTCGTTCTCTCCATAGTAGGGATCGGGCAGAACGCCTGCCTTCACAAGGGTGTCCATGGCGGAACCCGGAACGGTCATGGAATACCAGTCCTCGGTTCCGGCTACCCGTATTTCAAAAGACTCTTTCAGCTCTCTTTTCATCTTCTATGTCCTTTCAAAGTTGCAGTCTGTGGGCTGTTTTTCGGGAAACGGTTTCATTATAGCAGATACTTGCCTACTTTGCATCTCTTTCTTCATATTTAAACCAGGCCACATCCGCATAATTTTTCCGGTCTTTCATGTCCTGGACGGCCACGCCGACGAAGGCTCCGGTGAAACCATCCGCGAAATCGTCGGAGAGAATATAGGAATGAAGGGTCGGTCCCAGCTTCCGCTTTTCGCTCGTCTCATCCAGCCAGAAGAACTGGACAGCATCCTCCTCCACGGAGACGGAGAGCTCGTAGGCCGGGAGTTCTCCGCCCGCCAGGCCCTTCACCGGCTCGGAAGCCAGAAGCTCCGTCTTTCCGGCGATCACGCTCAGCAGGTTCAGTTCTACTCCTTTGTCTCCCAGGGTCACATAAGCGTAATACTGGTTTCGCTCGTCGTAGCGGTAACTTAAGCCCGCTCCGTGCTGGAAAGAGGTCGGTGCAAACTCAAAGCGGACGGCCGCCTCAAAGGAGAGCTCCATCTGGCGTCTCGCAAGGAGGGCCTGTTCATAGCGGGAGAAAATGGAGTCCCGGCCGTAGATCCTTAGATACCCTTCTCTCTCGTGGATCGTCATCCCGAGATCCCGGTAGAAAACCCGGAGCGTCTGGAAATCTTCCAGAAAGCTCTCATCCTGAAAATGATATCCTTTTTTCAGTGGCTCTCTCTTCTCTTCCGCATCCGAATCTCCGATGGCCCGGAAGGAGTCTTTTGGAGCACTGCCGCCGTCCTTCAGTTTCAGCCAGCCTTTTTCCCAGACCACTTCCTGGATCGCAGTCTCCCGTCCCAGGGGGCAGTAGAGCATTCCCGGAAGATTTCTGCCGCAGAGATGAGCCAGGAACCAGCGATTGTCAGGCCCTTCCACAAGGCTCGCGTGACCGGCTTTCTTGAGGAAACTGGTTCCTAAGTCTTTTTTCGCCAGCGCTTTTTCTATCTCTTTCGGATCACGGCTGCCCTCCCAGGAGGTCAGAACCGGATTGTGCGGGCAAATTTCATAGGGGCCGGTAAGTTCCCTGCTCCGGGCCAGCGTCACAGCATGGAACCAACCCGTTCCGCCTTCGGCGCACATGAGGTAGTAATAGCCGTTGTGGCGGTAGAGGTGTGGCCCCTCCGTGCCGCCGATGGGAGAACCGGTGAAGATCTTTTTCGCCTCGCCCACCAGCGCTTTTTTCTCAGGATCGTACTCCTGGAGAAGAATGCCCGTGAAGGGATTTTCCCCGGAAAGGATTTTCCGATAGTCCCACTCCATGTTGACCAGCCATTTTCTGCCGTCCTCGTCATGAAAGAGGGAAGGGTCGAAACCGCTGGAATTTAAGTAGACCGGATCGGACCAGAGACCGGTGAGCTTCTTCGCGCGAATCAGGTAGTTGGGCGTATCCATAACGGGAAATTCCCGGGCGTCGCGGACCACTGTATAAATAAGGTAGAAATACTCTCCGTCCCAGCTTAAGCAGGGAGCCCAGATGCCGTCGGAAGCCTTGAGGCCCCGAAGGTCCATCCTGAAGTAATCGTCCAGGGGAGAGGTGGCATAGTCCCAGTGTTTCAGGTCCGTCGAGTGATAGATCCGGACGCCGGGGGCCCACTCAAAGGTGGATGTCGCCAGATAATAATCGTCGCCCACCCGGAGCAGGCTGGGGTCCGGATGAAAACCGCGTAAAATCGGATTCTGTACCATAAGATACCTCCTTATAAAGCAAGGGAGCCATTGCTGGCCCCCTCAGGAAATGTGAGATTCCGTATAAGAAACTCCAATCGTTTTGTAATTATACAGGATTTTGTAACCGGAATCCAGGGAAATCTTCTCTCCGATTCCGGGTTTTTTCAAGATTGTCTCTGCCGCCTGGCGGTAGTCCTCGATGATGGAGGCATCCATGGGACACTCATGATGGCCCGGCCAGATCTCTTTATACTGATCTTTCAGCGCCAGAAGTTTTTCATCGGATTCCATGACGTCCTTCACGGTGCCGGAGTGATCAAAGTAAACCAGAATCTCACGGTTGCAGCCCGTATCTCCGGCAAAGAGATACTGATTCTCTCTGTCGAGGAAGCAGATGCAGCCTCTGGTATGGCCCGGAGTCTCAATAACCTCCAGCGTCCTTCCGCCCAGCTCCAGTCGGTCGCCCCCGGAAAGGAAGGAAAGCTTTTCCGGCTTTTTCAGATCGATGAGATATCTCTCTTCTTCTTTGGAAAGCGGTACGTCAAAAAGCTCCGCAAACCGTTTTACCTGATGTTCCCTTGCTTTTCTGTCAAATCCTTCTTCCAGAACAGAAACATCCTCTCTGTGAATGGAACAGCTTTCAAAAAGTCCGGCACAGCCGGTATGGTCGAAATGGCCATGAGTCAGAACCACGCTCACAGGCTTGTCAGTGAGGGAAGCGATCACTTCCTTCAGACCGCTGAAACCATTTCCCGCATCGATGAGGACAGCCCTCTCCGTACCTTCTATTAAATAGAGGTAGGTACGGAAAGGATCCTCCAGCTGCCAGGTATGGGCGTCGATTTTCCGAATCCTGTAGTTTTCCATCAGCCCTTCACGCTTCCTGCCACGATACCCTCAATGATGTAACGCTGACCGAAGAGATAAAGGATCATAACCGGCAGCATGGTCAGAACCAGACCAGCCATCATGGGAGCATAATCCGCGGACTTGGTAGTCAGGAATGCGTAAGTCATCAGCGGCAGGGTTTTTACCTCTTTCAGAGAAAGCAGGGTACTTGCCAGGATGTAGTCATTCCAGATGGAAAGAGCAACGAATACAATGTTTGTCATGGTAATCGGTTTCAGCAGCGGGAAAATGATGCTGAAGAAAGTTCTCTCAGGAGAAGCGCCATCGATCAGGGCAGCCTCATCCAGTTCTACCGGAACACCGGTGATAAAGCCGCTGTAAAGGAAGGTCGGGGACGGAATGTTCAGTCCGATATGGATGAACGTTACCAGCCAGATGTTGTTGGTCAGTCCCAGTCCTGAACCGTAGAGTTTTACCAGCGGGATCATGATTACCTGGAAAGGAACAACCATAGCCGCGATGAGGATCATGTAGAAGGCTTTGGTGATTTTCCATTTTTTACGGGTAAGGACGTAAGCGTTCATGGAGCTTAATACAACACTGACGCCGGTTGCGATCACACAGATGATGATGGAATTCTTGAAGGAATTCAGGAAGTTCATCGTGTTGAAGGCGGTCTCATAGTTTTCCGTGTGAAGCTTTGTCGGAAGACTGAAGGGGTTTGCAACGAAATCCGGTGAAGTCTTAAAGCTGTTCAGGATAACCAGGAAAAACGGGATGATAAAGAATACAGCCAGTAACAGCACGACGATGAAAACGATGACAGTATTTGATTTCTTTTTTGCTTCCATTATGCCTGCACCTCCCCTTTCTTGGATACGGATACCTGAACCAGAGAAATAATAGCAACGATAACGAAGAGTACCAGTGCCTCTGCCTGGCCTTTACCATAATCGAAGTTACTGAATGCAGTCTGGTAAATTTTCAGTGCTAAGAGCTCAGTGGACTTGAAGGGACCGCCGGCTGTCAGAGTCAGGTTCACGTCGAAGGACATGAATGCTCTGGAAATTGCCATGAATACACAGATTGTGATGGAAGAACGGATCATCGGAATCTTGATGAAATGGAGAAGCTGTCTGGAGTTTGCTCCGTCGATCTTTGCTGCTTCCAGCATATCTTTGGAAACGTTGGTCAGACCTGCCACATAGATAACCATCAGATATCCGCTCAGCTGCCATACGGCAACAACGATCAGGGCTACCAGTGCGGTTCCCGGGCTGGTCAGCCAGGATTTCTGGAAAAGTCCCCAGCCGGTAACAGCGCCGACCTTGGTCAGTGCGAAGGAGAAGATGTAGTTCCAGATGTAACCCATTACGACACCGCCGATCATGTTTGCGGCGAAGAAGCAGGTACGGAAGAGTCCCTGCAGCTTGATACCGTAGGTCAGAAGCAGAGCCAAGGCCAGTCCGAGTACATTACTGAACACAACAACAAAAAATACATACACAAAGGTCTTCCACAGAGAAGACAGGAAGGTTTTATCTGTAAAGATTGCGGCGTAGTTGGAAAAACCTACCAGATCATAATTGGGTGACAGACCGTTCCAGTTGGTGAAGGTCAGATAAATACCGTAGATCAGCGGAATCACTACGATAGAAGCCCAAATCAGCATCGGCGGGATTACAAATTCGCAGAATAATTTAATCTCATTTTTCTTCTTTTTCATTGAACTTTTACCTCGAAGTTGTAATAGTTGACGGGAATCATCTGATACCGAAAACCTCCCCTGTGCAAGGGAACATCAGGCGAAAACGCGGGATTTGCACAGGGCATGCCTTCGGTACCTTCTTATTTTAAGTTAAGAATGGAGATGACGAAGCGCCATCTCCATTCAGAATCATCAAAAGGACTTCGTTGTCTTTTTTATACGTTTATGCAACCGAAGTACTGCACTGCTTCGCAGCTCCGTACTTAGTTCTGTGCCTGCCAGTAAGCCTGGATAGCGTCAGCAGCTGTATCTCTGTCCATCTGGCCTACCAGATACTGCTGCATAACTGCACCATTCTCACTCCAGAAATCGGACGGAAGCAGTGCGCTGAATGCGTAGGTGCTCTGTACTTTACCGTCAGCAACATAAGCCTGAGTAGCGTTTGCCAGCGGGCTTGCTACGGTTACGTCTACGTTCTTGAACGGAAGAGCGATGCTCAGAGCGTCGGACATATCCTGTGCTCTCTCGATGGTCAGGTACTCAACCAGTTTCTTACCAGCTGCCTGCTGTGCTTCGTCGTTCTGGCTGCCGTCTACGCAGTAACCTTTTGCCGGGAATACGCCGAGCTCCTGGTTGACTGCATCATCCTCAGAACCGGTCAGCGGGCAGGGCATGATGCCGTACTCGTCATCTGCATTTGCAACTGCCTCAAGGTAGGACCATCCCCAGTCGCCCATGAACCACATAGCTACATCACCTTTTGCCATAGCCTGGCCGTCCAGCTCGGTGTTTCCTACCAGCGGATCGTTGGAGTTGTAGTTGTATTTAGCGATGATATCGAAGGTGTCCATAACACCGTTCCATGCATCGTTGGTCTTCAGATCGATGGAACCGTCTTTGATGCCCTCAACGAAAGCTTTCTGAGCATCCTCGTCACCCTGGATTCCGTTGAATACCTGGCTCAGGAAGTGAGAACCGAGGGACCAGTCAACGCCGGTGAACATGATCGGGGAAACGCCGCCGTCCTGAATCTTCTGGCACAGAGCGTCCAGATCAGCGTTGCTCTTGATGGTGGAAGGATCGAACTCCTCGCCGGTTGCTTTCTCAATGGTGGTCTTGTTGTAGATGATACCCATGGACTGTACAGAGTTCGGTACGCCGTAAACGCTGCCGTTGTCATCCTTGAAGATAGCCAAGTTGCTGTCGTCTACCTGATCTTTGATCCAGGAATCGTCGCCCTCCAGATCGTAAGCTGCCATGTTCTCGATGTTCTCGCGGATATCAACAGCGTCCATCAGGGAAACAGTGGGAGCCTCACCACTTGCGTACAGAGTCATCCATTTCTGTTTCTCACTGCTGTCGTAAGCGATGTAGTTTACGGTGATGTCCGGATTTGCTTCCATGAAATCTGCACAGAATTTCTCGAAGTCTTCATCATGGCCCGGTACAGTGGTGTACAGAGAGATGCTAACCTGGTCATCAGCTTTTGCGTTGATAGCGCTCATGCCCGGAACAGATGCAACCATGGCAACTGCCAGTGCGCCAGTTAAAATTTTAGAAGCTACTACATGTTTTTTCATTGCTTCATCCTCCTTAAAATTCTCCCGGTTCCCTATACCGGGGGGTATGAATGATTCCTGCGAATTGCTACGCTGCAACGCAGCTCCCGCAATTCTGCAAATATTCGGAATTCGCTGATTTACTGCGTAAATCGCTGCTTCCTCATATTTGACGGGTTCCAAGTTCAAATGCCTTATCCTGCAAGCAGGAACGGCATTTTGACCTTTTCACCCTGGTATCATATATTTATGTCGCGTAATTGCAACATTAAATATCTTTGTAAAAGGTTAAAACTTTCAAGAAATCGTTTTCCTCATCGGGAAAACTTAATGGCAGTTCTCACTGCCAAAGTTTTCTGGTAGAATTTCTTCTCACCAGCTGATAGGGGAAGTGGATGATCTTTTTCTCATCCGCATGCTCTCCGAAAAGTGCTTCGTAGAACATCTCTCCCTGCTGAAACATCCTCACGGTGGAAAGAGGCGGGTCAAAAATATCGGACACCGAATCATCTACGCCGAACACGGAAATATCCTCGGGCACCCGGATATTCAAAGATTTGAGATACCGGATCACACCGATGGCGATGATGTCGGAACCGGTGATGACGGCGGTCGGAAGATCTCTGCTGTTCTCGTAGATTTTCTTCATTCCCTCCACACCGGCCTCGGTGCTGAAATTTCCCTGATAGATATAGGAATCAGGAATCTCAAGTCCCGCTGCCTTCATGGCATCCCGGTATCCCTTCAGCCTCAACTGGCCGTTGGTGTAGTCCTCTGCATTTCCTCCCACATAAGCGATCCGTCTGTGGCCGTCACCCACGAGAAATTCTGTGATATCTCTGGCAACTCCATAACTGTCAACGGTCACTGTGGTGAACTCACAATCGTCTCCGGATAATCCCTGGTTTCCCAGGACCACCGGACAGGGGAATTCATGAAGCTTCTTCAGGATCTCATCGGTGAGATGAACTCCCTGGAAGATCAGTCCGTCGATGTTTCTCTCCAGCATCCGGTCCATGAGGACCAGCGCTTTCTTATTATCAAAATCATAATCGCAGGCAATGACAACTTTGTTATGTTTCATGCAGACATCGCTGATCTGTTTCAAATGGATCGCGGTGATCGGGTTTCTCAAGTCCGCCTCCAAAACCGCCACCAGATGTGTGTTCTTGGTGACAAGGCTTCTGGCCTCCGCATTGGGTATGTAGTGATACTTCTCAATGCTTCTCATAACCCGGTGTCTTAACTCATCACTAACAGCTTTCGACCCGTTCATAACCCTGGAGACCGTGGAAACGGAAACCTTCGCGTCAGCGGCAATATCTTTAATTGTTATCTCCAATGGTTCGGGCTCCTTTCTGTGGTAACGTTTTCCTGCATCCAGAATAGTACCACATTCTCCACAATATTTCAATACATTTTTTGTGGTTTTCCGTTGTTTTGGAGCTTATTCACAAATCGGTCACAGCTGTTTTGTGTAAAAACACAATAAAAAGAAGAAGAAACCAGAGACAACGCCCAAAACCTGTCGTTTTCCTGTATCTTTGGATAAAAAAAGAGACCTCCGAAAAGGTCTCAAAAAATCTGATTTTTTCATTTTTCAGGAAAATCAGGAAAATTTTCCCGTTTTCTGAACTTTATTTTCCCGAAAAGAGAACCAGCGCTGGGGAATTTCAAAGCCCAGAAGGATGCCACCCACGATGGCAACAGCAAACTTGATGGAGGTCAGTCCCTTGGAGGCCGCCAGATCCCAGTCGCTTCCTACCAGGGCCTGGGCGGTCTGGTAGATGCCCATTCCTGGCACCAGCGGGAAAATTCCCGGGATCAGAAACATCGTCACGGGGCATTTTTTCCGGACGGCAAAAATCCTCGACAGAAAAACTACCGTGAAAGCTCCGGCAAAGACCGGACCCATGAGGGAATTCACGTTGAGCTCGAGAGCCCGGTAGACAAGCCAGCCGGCCGCTCCCGCCACACCCCCGCAGAGATAATACTGCTTCGGCACATGGAACATCAGCGCAAAAGCGATGGTTCCGATGCCTGCGGCGATTCCTTCTTCAATCAGACGCAAAATCATAAGCTGCCTCCTATTCCGCACCACATCATCATCAGGCCCACGCCCAGGGCGATGCTGAAAATCACAATCAGCGTGTCCAGTAACCGTACCGCCCCGGCGATATAGTCCTGATCGGCGAAATCCCGGATCGAGTTCGTAAAGGCCACTCCCGGAATCAGCGGAAGCAGGGCCCCCACAGACATGAGATCCAGATGGTGCCCGAAGCCCAGCCGGTAAAAAAGCAGGGTCAGCGCCATGACCAGGGCTCCACCGCTGGCGTTGGTGGCGATCTTGGAAAGCCGCCCCTTCACCACATCCAGCACATACAGATACAGGATAAAGCCTGCCAGGAAAGCCGCCAGCGAATCCAGCACATCCCCGCCGAAGAGGAAGCAGAAGGCTCCGCTTCCGATACCGGCTGCCAGAATCTGGTGCCAGCCCGGCTTCTGGGGCAGCTTCTCAATCTCTTTTAATTTCGCTTTGGCTTCCGTGGGTGTGAAAAAGCCCAGCTCGATCTCTCTCGACAGCTCGTTCACCGCATCGATCCGGTCCAGTCTGGCCCCGGCCAGCGGAATATGACGCACCCGCACCTGATGGTTGCTGCCTTCCGTCTCGGAAGTCAGAAAAATACCATTACTCAGTACAAAAGTGCTGACGTTTTCCAGCTCATAAGCGCAGGCGATCCGCCGCATGGTCTCATCCACCCGGGAGATCTCCGCCCCGCTTCGGAGCAGGATATCTCCGGCCATGCCGGCCACCTCAAATATCAGCTCTCGCTCTTTATCTTCCATGTTTCCCCCAATAGTTATCGAAAACAGCCGCCCCGCGCTTACTGCTCCGTCTTTTCTTCCTTCTCTTCTTCCGGAACCACTTCCACGAGAACGATCGCAGATGTAGTTGGAAGAGTCAGCGTCAGCTCTCCGCCCTCAACCTGGTACTCCTGCGGTTCCGTCGTATAGCCCCAGTCTCCGGTGAGCATGACTCTCTTAAGAGAATGCCCGGAACAGACACCCACCTGCCATACCGGCAGCATGAAGGTCTTGTCGCCCTGCCCGTTATGGAAAGCCACGATGACCCGTTCTTTCATATCGAAACGGCCGTAGGCAATGACATTATGTTCCCCATAGAGGAATTTCAGCGAACCATGGCTCAGTACCGGATATTTCTTGTGGATCCGGATCATTTCCCGATGGAAATCGATGAGCTCCTTATTCTCTCTTCCCCAGGGGTAAGTTCTCCGGTTGTCCGGATCGGTGAAGCCACAGAGTCCTGCCTCGTCTCCATAATAAAGGGTCGGCGCGCCGGGCCAGGTCATCTGCACGGTCACAGCCTCCCGCATAACGGCGACATTGACCTGCTCCTCCGCCGCCCGATAGCCGAGCTGGGCCACTCTTCCCACCCGATGGTTGGTCCGGGTCAGGAAACGGGAGTGGTCATGGTTGGACAGTTCGTTCATGGACACCTGCAAAGACGGAGCCATAAAGCTGCTCATATGGTGGCTCATCGCTCCCATGAAGGACTCATGATTTCCCAGAAGGTCGCCACGGAACTCATCGCTGTGTTTCTCCATTCCGGTCAAAAACCAGGTCAGCGGTTCCATGAAAGCGTCATAGTTCATCACGGTATCCCACTCGTCTCCCTGAAGCCAGGAACGGGCCTCCCCGTAATGCTCCGCCAGAATGATGGCCTCGGGATTGGCCTCTTTGACATTTTTCCGGAATTCCTTCCAGAATTTATGGTTGTACTCGTTGCTGAAGCCTAAGTCCGCAGCTACATCCAGACGCCAGCCGTCCACGTTGTAGGGCGGTGACACCCATTTTCTTCCGATGTTCATGATATATTCCACGAGCTTCGGCGAGTTTTCAAAGTTCAGCTTTGGCAGGGTCTCATGGCCCCACCAGCCGTCGTAATAAGGATTATAGGGCCAGCTGTGCTCATTGTTAAATTTGAAAAAGCTCCGGTAGGGGCTGTCTGCGGAGACATAGGCTCCCTTTTCATAGCCCGGCTGGTTCTCATAGATCCGCTCCCGGTCCAGCCATTTGTTAAAGGAGCCGCAGTGGTTGAAAACGCCGTCCAGAATGACTTTCATTCCACGTTTGTGGGCCTCCTCCACGAGATGGGCCAGAAGCTCGTTGCTGGCTTTCAGATTTTCCGGATCCGTCACACGCTTAATGTATTTGGTCGCATGGGTATTATCATTATCCCAGGGGGCCAGGCACTCCCCGCCGTCGTTAACGATCTTCCCGAGATGCGGGTCTACGGAATCATAGTCCTGAATATCATACTTATGGTTGGAGGGCGATACAAAGATGGGGTTAAAATAAATTACCTCCACGCCCAGACCCTCCAGGTAGTCCATCTTGTCCAGAACGCCCTGGAGATCGCCTCCGTAAAATTCCCGGATTCCCATAAATTCCGGATATTTGTACCAGTCCCGTACCCTGGAGGAACCGTCCCCGATGTAATAATATTCCCGGTCTTCCACATCGTTGGTCGGATCTCCATTGTAAAAACGATCCGTATAAATCTGATACATGACAGCGCCCTTTGCCCAGTCCGGCGTCCGAAATCCCGGGGCGATGGCAAAGCTGTAGTATTCCTGCAGGTCTCTCGATACACCTCTCTTATTATAGAAGCAACTGATCTTTCCTGCACAGACCTCAAAATAATAACGGAAGATCTCCTCCGTCATTTCCACCTTCACTGTATAATAATCAAAACGGCCTTCCGTTTTCTCATAATCCATCAACAGCTTCCGGGACCCGCTGATCAGGAAAACACTGTCCACGTTATTCAGACCAGCCCGGAACCGGATCGTCACGGTCTCCCCCGGCATGGGCTCCATAGGCTCCACATAATTGGCCGTCTCATCGCTGAATAATGCATGCGGCTGAAAAACAGGGCGCATGGTCATCATATATCTCTGCACCTTCTGTAAATAATTGATCTTTTCCAGATTCATGGCTGCATTCCCCTTTCTTTCCCTGTACTATTCTATACCATCCCACCTGTTTACACAACCGGAAAATGAT
>OLRT01001364.1_pt1 | contig 17087 bp, 17 predicted proteins | sample 1672021 | NCBI WGS metagenome assembly OLRT01 (sample SAMEA3136637, study PRJEB25190) | human gut metagenome | reverse complement strand
TATCGCTTGGAGAACCAGCTGTTATCGCAGTAGGATTGGTGCTTGTACCAATTACGATTGCATTAGCAATTATTCTTCCAGGAAACAGAATTCTTCCATTCGCAGATTTAGCAGTTATTCCATATATTGTATGCTTGTTTACAGCAATGTGTAAAGGAAATATTTTCCGTGCATTGATCGTTGGAACAGTTGTTATGGGATTAGTATTATTAATGGCCTCCACTTTAGCTGGATTAGAAACACCATTAGCAATCTCTGCTGGTGTTACAATTCCAAAAGGAGCAACATTAATTGGAAACTTAGACAGAGCTAATATCATAACATGGTTATTTATTAAACTTTCTACAATATTTGGGTAGATAATGATTTGATAACATATAATTAGCCAATATATAAAAGGAGATCTTAACTATGACAAAACAGGAATTTTTATCAATGAACGATCATTCACTATTAAAACCACATTTAACAAAAAAAGAAATCATGGAAGGACTTCAATATGCAAAAGATAACCATTGTGCATCTGTTTGTATCAATCCTTGCAATTTAGATATTGCACGCGAAGTTCTTGAAGGAAGTGATGTAAAAATAGGAACAGTTATTGGATTTCCATCAGGAGCACATACAACATTTTCTAAAGTAGCAGAAGCAATTGATGCATATGCAAGAGGTGCAGTAGAGCTTGATATGGTAATTGATATCGGAGCTTTAAGAAATGGTGAATACGATGATGTATATAATGACATCAAAGCAGTTGTAGATGCAACTCCTGCTGTAGTCAAAGTTATTTTAGAAAATTGTTATCTTACAAAAGAACAGATCGTAAAGGGATGCCAGTTATGTGAAAAAGCAGGAGCAGATTTTGTGAAAACTTCTACTGGATTTGCAGAAGGTGGGGCAACAGTTGAAGATATTAAATTGATGAGAGAATCTGTATCAGAAAAAGTTCATGTAAAGGCAGCAGGCGGAATCCATAGTAAAGAAGATGTTGAAGCATTAGTAGCAGCAGGAGCAGATCGTGTTGGAGTTAGTAGAACACAGGCGATTGCAGCAGAATTTTAATAGGAGTGTGATCATATGAAAAAGGTTTCCTTGCTTCTTGTTGGAGGGATGAAACAGGAAAAAGCAGAAAAAGTCATAGTAACTTTAACAGAAGAATTAAAGAAACGTGAAATACAGGCAGATGTTATCTATGCGAACCTGTTTGATTCTGCAGATTTATCTCAATATGAAGATAAATGCGACTTAGTGGTACATGCAGGAACAGGGAAAATAGACACAAACCTGAAAGTTGTACAAGGACTTGGATTGTTGTATCCGTATATGGGGACTGAACCAATTTACGATGAAATACAAAAAATAGTTAGTGAGTAATCAAGGAGGACATTATGGACCAGATTTTTCGAGAAGACATAGTCTGGCTGGATCAGGAATTTGAGTCTCAGGAATCATTTTATAGAGAAATTGCAGACAGATTATATAAAAAAGGGTTAGTGAAAGAAACTTTTGGACAGGCGTTGATCGATCGTGAAGCAGTATTTCCAACAGGATTAAAAACAGAAACATTTGAAATTGCAATTCCGCATACAGATGTTGAACATGTGGAGGAAGTATTTATCGCAGTTGTTCGATTTAAAACACCTATTCCATACGCTCATATGGGAGAACCTGGAATAAAATTAAATGCAAAATTTGCATTTGTTTTAGGAATCAAAGACCCTCAAAAACAGGTGGAAGTGTTAAGTACTTTAGTAAAACTGATTTCAGATGAAGATACAATGAAAGCACTGGAATCGATTCAGTCAGAAAAAGAAGTTAGTGATAAAATGAATGAATTTTTTGCTGAAAATATGTAGGAGAATAAGATGATAAAAATAGTGAAAAAAAGAAACACTCAGAAAAACTTTGTCGGGCAATGAAGAATCTGCTGAGTATTCCTCCTAAATAAAATGCAACACTATTATATCATATATAACTACTTTTTTACACTATCAGTTGAGGGGAAATTGTTTAATTTCCCCTCTTATTATTATAAAAGAGGTGGAAAATGGAACTTGCAAAAGAATGTAAAAAGTGCCTTTATGAAAAAGAAATAAAAAGAGCAGAGAATATAAAAAATCTTTTGGAAAGAAAACAGTATATTAAAGAAGTTGAGTATGCATTAGAACACCTTAGCTTTGATTCACCACCAGAATATATTGATTGCTTTTTGAAAATTTATAAAAATAGTGGACAAGAAGTACAATCTTATAAAAAATTAAAAGAAAAATATAATATTAAAATGCAACAAAAAGTTAAAGAATTTGAAGAAGAAATTAATCAATCAGAAAATCCATTAAAATTGGCAATTCAATTAGCGATTGTAGGAAATTATATTGATTGTATAGCAATGCCTACAATTGACGATAAAGTATTAAATCGCTTATTGATGCAGTATAGAGAAATAAAATTGGATGATAAAATTTATAAATTATTTACAAATGATTTGGCAAACTCAAGGAAAGTAATTTATTGTACGGATAATTGTGGGGAAATTGTATTGGATAAGTTGCTGATAAAATACTTAACACTGTACTATCCACAATTAGAGATACAAGTAATTGTCCGAGGGGAAGAGATAGGAAATGATGCATCGATAGAGGATGCAGAAAATATAAGTATGCAAGAGGTTGCAGCCTTTGAGGGAAATGGAACTACAATTGCAGGAACAAGCTTACATTTGTTATCAGATGAATTGAAAAAGAAATTTTATAAGGCAGATATGATAATTTCTAAAGGACAGGGTAATTACGAAACGTTATCTGGATCAGGATTAAATATTTATTATTTATTTCTTTGTAAATGTAATCATCTGCAAAAAATTTTTTTAGCAAAATTTTTAGATCCAATATTTAGTATGGAATGTGAAAGGAGATAAAAGTATATGAAGATTAATATCAAAGAATTCACAGGAAAATGCAGTTGTGGCAGAGACCACCAATTAGTTGTAGATGACGTAATCTTAGAAGAAGGAGCATTAAAAAAACTTCCAGAAATCTTAAACAAAGAACCATATGATCAGTATAAACATCTTGTTATGGTATGTGATGACAATACCTACGAAGCAGCAGGGAAAGAAGTAGAAAAATTATTAAATGGAATTTCTGTGATCAAATTAGACCCAGAAAATCTTCATGCAAACGAGATCGGAGTAGCAAAAGTCAAAGAACAATTAGATCCGATCAAAGAAGTTGACTGCATGATCGCAGTCGGATCAGGAACAATCCATGATCTGACAAGATATAATGCATATGAAAGAAAGATTCCATTTATCTCAGTTCCAACCGCAGCCAGTGTAGATGGTTATGTATCTACAGTTGCAGCTATGTCATGGTATGGATTTAAGAAGAGCATGATCGCAGAATCGCCTATTTTAGTCGTTGCAGACAGCCGTATCATTACAGATGCACCAATGAGACTGACAGCATCCGGAGTCGGAGATCTGTTAGGAAAATACACGGCCCTTGCAGACTGGAAGATCACAAATATTCTGGATGGAGAATATATCTGTGACCGTATCTGTGAGATGGAATATGATGCACTGGATAAATTAAAAGAATCCTTAGATGGATTAAGTAACAGAGATATCAACGCATATGAAGAATTAATGTATGGATTATTATTATCAGGACTTGCCATGCAGATGACAGGACATTCCCGTCCCGCATCCGGAGCAGAGCATCATATGGCACATTTCTGGGAGATGGCAGTGATCAATGATGAGATCGATGCATACCATGGAGAGAAAGTAGGAGTCGGACTGATCCAGGTAAGTGACATCTACCATGAAGCAGTAAAATATTTAAAAGAGGGCAACTTCAAGGTAAAAGATCATGTGGATATTGAGACAGACCTGATCGAAAAGACATTTACCAATAAAGAATTATGCGAAAGCATTAAAAAGACAAATGATCCAAATCTGTTAGATCTGATCGATCCAAAAGTATTAAGAGAAAAAACAGAAGAGATCATCAGGATCATAGAAGAGATTCCAAAAGCAGATGAGATTGTTGCAATGTTAGAGAAAGTACATGGAGTAAAAAGCTTAGAAGACATCGGATTTACACCGGATATGAAAGAGAAAACAGCAAGAGTTGCACCATATATCCGTGACCGTATCACATTTATGAGAATTCTGAAATTCTATGATTTTTATGATGATGTGATCAAATAGGAGGGCAGCTCATGTTTGAAAAAATCAAATGTTTTATCCTTGATATGGATGGAACGATCTATCTTGGGAATGAACTATTCCCATTCACCAAAGATTTTTTAAAGAAAGTCGAGGAAACTGGAAGAGAATATTATTTCTTTACCAATAATTCATCAAAAAGCCAGCGGGCTTATATTGAGAAACTTGGGAAGCTTGGGATACCGATCAAGAAAGATCAGATGATGATCTCAAGTCATGTGATCATCAAATATCTTAAAGAACATTACGATGGAAAGAGTATTTATGTGCTAGGGACCCCATCCCTGATCCAGGAATTTCAATATTTTGATATGAACCTGACAGACGAAGATCCAGATATCGTAGTCTTAGGATTCGATACAACCTTAACTTATGAAAAGCTTTCCAAAGCATGTCATTATATCCGAAATGGCTGTACATACTTTGGAATCAATCCAGACTGGAACTGCCCGATAGAAGATGGAGCATTTATTCCAGACTGTGGTTCCATGGCAAAATTAATTGAGGCTTCAACGGGAAGATTTCCAGAATTCTTTGGAAAACCGTCGAAACATACACTGGACTATATCATCCAGGAAACGGGATACGAACCGGACGAGATCGCTATTGTAGGGGACCGGCTGTATACCGACATCGCAGTTGCAGATCAAAGTGATGTGACATCAATCTTAGTGCTAAGTGGAGAGAGCACAAGAGAAGATGTAAAAACAAGCGATGTAAAACCGAATGTGATCTTAGAAGATCTTTCTGAGATCACCAAAATGTTATAACGCAAAAAGGACACGGAATGATCACTACTAGTTCCGTGTCCAATTTTATCTAAAAAAACATTATTAAAATTTTAATAGCAAAAGTTATAAATTGATATTTTTTCGTGTGCGAGCAACATTCGTAGAATCACGAGAAATAAGTTTTGATTTGTATTCAATACGGATCACACATTTATCATCTTGAACGAAGAAGTCATCCTTTTCCTGAATCTTTTCATAAATCATATCAAATGCTTTCTTTCCTTTGTCTTCCATGTAATGCTCCACAGTCGTCAATGAGATTGGAAGCAGACTGGAAGCAAAGTCATTGTCAAAACCACATACACTGAAATCATCTGGAATCTGATAGCCTTTTTTAAGGATCGCATCCATGATCCCATAAGAAACCATATCGTTGTTACCGATGAATGCAGTAAGATTTGCGAGATTTCTGTCATCAAGACATTCATTGCATAATTGATAACCAACGCCGTGTTCTAAGAAAATATTTTTACGTTCAAGTTCTGGATCGATTTTGGCTTCTTTTACAACGATATTATAAGGTTCATTCATACAAAGTTTCTTATAGGTGTTCTGAATTGCTTTTAAACGTTGATAACGCATGGCAAGAGACAGGCTTTTACCAATCGTGGTTGTTAAAAATGCGATATTACGGTGTCCAAGTTCGTATAAATGTTCAGCCATCAAAACTCCAGCAGTATAGTTGCTTGTCTCGATGACATTCAGATCAATATCTGTTGTTTTATCTCCGATAACGATCACGGGATATTTCTTAGCAATCTTTTCTAAAAACTGTGGGCATTGGGGCATCATAGTAAAAACAATACCACTGATATGCAGTTTGATCATATCCTGAAGGAACTCTTTTTCCAAGGCTTCATCACGGAAAGTCGTGATGATCAAAGTTTTAAATCCTTTTTGATAAGCAGCCTGCTCAATGGATTGTGCAATCGTAGAGTAATAAGAGTTTGATATGTTAGGGCAAAAAATAGCAATATATTTTGCGGATCTTTGAGTATTGTAAGCAGGTGTACCATTCTTTTTTGGGGAAGAAGAAATCTCATATCCTAATTTTTTCGCAGAGGATAGAACCTTTTCAACCGTTTTATTGGAAAAAGAAACTCCTTCGCGTTTATTTAAGATCATGGAAACAGAACTTACGGAAACACCTGAATCATTTGCAATGTCTTTTAATGTAACTTTTTTATAATATGACATAATTCCCTCCTGAATAATATTAAAAGTTTAATAAAAAACAGAAAGAAACTATGCAAAATAGACAAAAATTAATAAGAATTATTAGTCAATAATCTGTATTTTTATTAAAACAATTAAAAATAATTGAATAAAACAATTAAAAAAGTTAAAATTCAATTAAAGAAACAGAGATACAAAAATTAAAAGTTTAATTAATTTTAACACATTTATTATTCCGGAACAATAAAAATGTATTCTCGAGAGCGTGATATGAAAAAGGAGGTTGCATTTATGAAAGTTATTCAGATTTCAGATTTCCATTTAAGAGGTGATGGGAAATTATCTTTCCAGAAAGCAGATACAATGAAAGCCTTGCATCAGACGATCGATTATTTTTGTTCAATGAAGGATTATGAATTACCAGAATTTTTTGTAGTGACTGGGGATTTGTCTGAGGGTGGAACAAGGGAAGGATATGAGTTTATGAGAGAGGGACTTAGAAAACTTCCAAGACCAGTCTACATTGTTCCTGGGAACCATGATAAAAGAGACTTCTTTTTAGAAATGTTTACAGAGGAAACTCCGGTAAAAGAGGATATCAAACCTTATATCTGCTATACAATCGATGAATATCCAGTTCGAGTGATCGTAATTGATACAAGCAAACCATCTTGTCATTCGGGTGGATTAAGCGATCGGGTAGCAGAGTGGCTGGAAGAAAGAATTACAGAATATCCTGAGAAACCAACATTAGTATTTACACATCATCCGCCATTTGTAACAGGATTGCCAGCAATGGATGAAGGATTTGATCAGGCAGACAGACTTGCACAGATCTTAAATAAACATGAAAATGTTACGTTATGTTGTGGTCATATGCATACTGCTATTTTTACATCATGGCATAAAATTCCATGTGTGACATGTCCACCGATCGCAATGCAGATGGAAGTTGATTTTAGGGGGAAAAATGATATAAATCTTACAGAGGAAGAGAAAAAAGAGGAATTTAAAGGTGGAGGAGATCGCTTCTTCCTTGGAAATCCAGGATATTTGATTCATGATCTTCAAGGAGATCGCATTAATACACATTATCAGACAATTCCAACGGGTGCTGATTATTCAGGACCATGGCCATTTAAATACTATGAAGGGGAAGAAGATTAACAAGAAGGAGGATAAAATATATGGAAAAAAATAATTTTCGAAAAATTGCAACGATCACATTGTTTGAAAGTGCGGTGCAATGGTATTGTTTCTTATTATATGGAACAGCAGCAGGAACTGTGTTTAATAAAGTGTTTTTTTCACAGACGGGAAATGGAACAACAGCGCTGATCCTTTCTTATATGTCATTTGCGATTGGATATATTGCAGGTCCATTTGGTGCGATTTTCTTTGGACATATTGGTGATAGAAAAGGTCGAAAAGTTACGATGTATGCATCTTTATTGATGATGGGAATTTCGACATCAATCATTGGAATCCTGCCACCAGCAGCAAGCGCAGGAGTTGGAGTAGTTATCGTTCTTCAGTTAATGCGTCTGGCACAATGCTTTGGCCGTGGAGGAACATGGGGTGGAGGAATCTTAATGGCATACGAAAATGTGCCAGAGAATAAGAGATCTTTCTATGCAGCGATTCCACAAATCGGTCTTCCGATTGGATTCGGATTATCTTCTATTTTGATCGCAGTACCAACATTATTATTACCAGAAGATATTTTCTTTACATGGGGATGGAGAATTCCTTTTTTAGCAGCAATTATCTTGACATTGATCGTTATCCGTCAAAAAGGTGAAATGATGGAAACAGAAGATTACAAGAAGGCACAGGCAAAATTAGAGGCAGAAGAAGCAGAAGGAAAGAAACATAAAGTCGGATTTATTCCAATGGTAAAAGGATACTGGAAAACATTACTTCTTGGATGCGGTACAAGATGGGTGGATGGAACATTTTATAATATTTTTATCGTATGGATCTTGTCCTATTGCATTAACTGGCTTGGAATGCCACTGATCCAGACTTATATTATTACGATCATAGCATGTATTTTTAAGATTCCATTTACACTGTTTGGTGGATGGTGTGCACAAAAACTGGGAAATACAAGAACATTTGTAATTGGAGCTTTAGCATCAGCTGTTTTGAGTATTCCTACGTTGAAAGTTATTGAATTAAGCAAAGGAAACCTTGTGATCACAATTATTGGAATCGTTCTTGGCTGGAGTATTGCGTATAACCTGATCTGGGCTGTTATCAGTTCTTTATGGTCTTCTTACTTTGAAACAGAAGTACGTTATTCAGGAATTTCTTTTGTATATCATGTGCCAAGTTTCTTAGTAGCTGGGATGGTACCAACAATCTGTACATTGCTGATCAACTATGGAAAAGGTGATACGATTTATGTAGGTATCTATTCTACAGTTGTAGCGCTGATCAGTGCTGCATGTGCATTGGCTCTAAAAGCTCGACATGATCGAGGAGAGAAATAAAGAATGAAGGGATTTGCAGGGGAATCATATGTTTGAAAAAATCAAATGTTTTATCCTTGATATGGATGGAACGATTTATCTTGGGAATGAACTATTTTCATTTACGAAAGACTTTTTAAAGAAAGGTGAAGAAACAGGGAGAGAATATTATTTCTTTACGAATAATTCTTCGAAAAGCCAGCAAGATTATATTGAGAAACTTGAAAGGTTTGGAATCAGGATCAAAAGGCAGCAAATGATGACATCCACACATGTGATCAGTCGATATTTGAAACAACACTATGAGGGAAAAAGTGTTTATGTGGTAGGAACCCCATCCCTGATCCAGGAATTTCAATATTTTGGTATAAATGTGACAGAAGAAGATCCAGATATTGTAGTTCTTGGATTTGATACAACCTTAACTTATGAAAAGCTTTCCAAAGCATGTCATTATATCCGAAATGGCTGTACATACTTTGGAATCAATCCAGACTGGAACTGCCCGATAGAAGATGGAGCATTTATTCCAGACTGTGGTTCCATGGCAAAATTAATTGAGGCTTCAACGGGAAGATTTCCAGAATTCTTTGGAAAACCGTCGAAACATACACTGGACTATATCATCCAGGAAACGGGATACGAACCGGACGAGATCGCTATTGTAGGGGACCGGCTGTATACCGACATCGCAGTTGCAGATCAAAGTGATGTGACATCAATCTTAGTGCTAAGTGGAGAGAGCACAAGAGAAGATGTAAAAACAAGCGATGTAAAACCGAATGTGATCTTAGAAGATCTTTCTGAGATTACTAAAATGTTATAACGCGAAAAAAGATACCAAATGATTCACTACTAGTTTGGTATCTTTTTTCATTGATCAACGTTTATCCAATTAAAACATGTTTCCCTTCAAATGCAAATCCAAAATGACAAATCTGTTCTTTCCTAAATCCATCAGCAATCAATTCAGCATCATAATTTTTCTCATCAATTTGCAATAAAGCCTTAGATACAGTATCCTCCAAAGAATCTTCCGTCCGTGGATTATGCACCTTAAATTCCAGAATATAAGCAGTTTTAGATTTATCAAAAGGTTCTAACATTACATCATATCGTCCAAATCCACTTTCACGATTGGAGGTTATCTTATAAGTATCAGAAAGTTCAACGATCAATCCAAGAACAAATCCGTGATAAAATCGTTCTGGCTGGGATGAGGAAGAGGCTTGCTTTCCAGTATCAAAAGAGCTGAATGTGGAAGCGGCAACCTGGTTCATGTAATCGTTCATATAATCGATATCTTGGCATAAAAAAGCTTTTAAGAAATCATTATAAGGAGTAGAATCTTCAGAAAACCAGTCTCGGATCATATCTTCAAACATTAATTTTACTTCTTTATTTGTAAGTTCCAGTGAATAGACAAAGCGACCTCTTTTTTCATCAAAGGAACGATCAGACACTTTTAAATAACCGCTGGCAAGTAACAAACTCCAGATAGCACCGCGTTTTTTCTCTAACTGATCAAAAATAATTTCTTCATCAATTTCAGTTTTTAAGCATCCACCATTTAAAATATCTTCCATGATCATTTTGGTTTCAGGATTGCTTATCTGCAATAATTTACTGATCAGAGCATTAGAACTTGAATGAACCCAATAAGGTTTCAACAGCTTCTCTTTTAAGAAACAAGTAATAGACCATGGATTATAAATATCTTTCTGTGATCCAAAAGTAAACCCATCATACCATGACTTTACAAGAGATTCTTTGTCAGATAAATGATAACTTTTTAAAGCTTTAAACACTTCATTTTCAGTGAATCCAAATTGCTGGCTGTATTTTTCGGAGGTGGTTGTAATGATGGAGAGATTATTAAGATCAGAAAAGATAGATTCTTTGCTGATCCTGGTGATTCCAGTCATTAATCCACGTTCAAGGTATGGATTCGTTTTAAATGAAGCATTTAATAAACTGCGTAAGAACCCTGTCAGCTCATCCCAATAACCATGAATATAAGCTTCTTGTAAAGGAGTGTCGTATTCATCTAAAAAGATTAGAACTTTCTTTTGATAAAAACGGCTGAGGTAATCAGACAGGTACATCAAAGTCAGACTCGCAACATCATCAGGCATATCCATATTTACAGAATTTATAAATTCCCAATCTTCAGAATTCAGGATTTTATCATCTTTGATATAAGAATGAATGCTGAATAATTTTACAAGAATCTGTAAGATTCCACGTTTCGTTTCTTCAAAAGTACGGCCTTTAATATTTGCAAAACTAAGTGAGATTACAGGATAAGTTCCTTGCAATTTCTGATATTTCTGATTATTCCAGATAGAAAGGCTATCAAATAGATCCGAGCGGTCTTTGTATTGAGTAGAAAAGAAGCATTCCATCATATTTAAATTTAATGTTTTTCCAAAACGGCGAGGACGAGTGATCAAGGTTACAACATCCTGTTCTTCCCACCACTCTCTGATAAAATCAGTTTTGTCAATATAAAAACAATGGTTTTCACGAAGAGAAGCAAAACCTTGATTGCCGAGAGAAATTGGTAATTGAATGATATGGAATCTCCTTTCCTGTTGTGTTTTACGTCACGTATACTATAATTATAACTGAAGAAAGAATTGATTTCCAGAAATAAAATTACACATCACGAGAGGAAAATGATATGAATTTTGGAATTATAGGATTTGGCAAAATTGCCAGAAAGTTTGTACAGGCAATCGAGGCAACAGATGAAGGAAAGATTTATGCGATCAGCTCACGTTCAGTTTCCATGGATGATCCATATTTAAAGGAACATCCAGAAGTCAAAGTATATAAAGATTATGAAGAACTGTTAAATGATCCGCAGGTAGATGCAGTTTATATCGCACTCACACATAAATTTCATAAAGAATGGATCTTAAGATCATTGGAACACCATATCCCAGTATTAAGTGAGAAGCCGTTAGTGTTAACATCCACTGATGTATATGAGATTCAGGAAAAAGTAAAGAAAACAAATACATTATGTACGGAAGCATTAAAAACAAAATTTAACACAGGGTATGATCATCTAAAAGAAGATCTGAAGAAAATTGGAAACATCCAAACAATTTATGCAAATTTCTGCTCAGATTCATTAGGATTGCCTAAGACATCATTTTTATTTGATAAAGAACAAGGTGGGGCATTGAATGATATTGGAAGCTATATTCTTGGATTTATTTTAGGAATCCATGAAGAAGAAATTGATAAGATAGAAACTGAGAGAAAAGATATCGAAGGTATCAATTATTATTTTAGATCAAAGATTTATTTTAAAGATGGATGCATCGCAACAGCAGAAGGCGCCATTGACCGTGAGATGGAAAGATATGCAAAAATCGTCGGAACCAAGGGAGAAATCATGATTCCAAATTATAACAGGATCATTGATTATACGATTCATTGGAATAACGGAACAACAGAGACGAAAAGTTATCCATTTAAAGGAAATGATATGACAATGCAGATACAGAATTTTATGGAAGATGTGGAAAATGGAAAGGTACAGAGTGAGAAACATTGTCTGGAGGATACAAAGAAGATTCTGGAAGTTAGTGAGATGATATCGGCATAGTAAAATGCAAGAATGTAAAATTTAATGAAACAAAATCGCTGTGTGATGGTCTATAAAGGCTGTTGCATAGCGATTTTATTTCATAGAATTAAAACTTTTTAACAAATGATTCCGTATATAATAATGTACAGTACAAAAAACCAAGAAATGAGTGGCATGCATGCTAATAGAACAAAAGTTGATCAAAAGAATAAAGAAAAAACAAGATAAAGAAGCAGCCAACGCACTGATCTCATATTATTACAAAGAAGTCTATGCATATGTATACCGACAAACAGGAAATGAAGAACTTGCAAAAGATCTGACACAGGATATTTTTATACAGATATTGCAAAAAATCACAATGTTTGATCATAAAAAGGCTTCATTTCGGACATGGATGTATAGGATTGCATCGAATAAGATATGTGATCATTATCGAAGCAAGGTACATCGTTTGTCATTAAAGCAAGAACAGATTGATATGACAGATGAGAATCTGGAACTTCACAGTAGTAATTTAGGAACAGCGATTAGGGATTTGTCCGAGTTGATCATCCATAAGGAGTTGATAGAACAAATTATGGAAATTGTTTCGCTATATAAGCAGGAGTGGCAGGAGATTTTTTATATGAAATGTTTTGAAGAAAGGACCTTTCAGGACATATCGCAGACATTAAATATTTCCGAAAATACAGTGAAATCAAGGTTTTATAAAATGATACGACAAATAAAAAGCGAGGTGGACTATCAGTAATGAAAAAAGAAAATAATCAGGAATTTTATGTAGAACAGATGGATGTTCATTATCCGCTGCAGTCAGAGATACAAAATGAAATTGAAGACATCATTTTAAAAGGTATGCCTCAAAAGATTTCATTTCTAAAAAGAATGAAAAAGATTTATCTAGGACCTGGGTTAAGAGTCATTTATTATAAAAATCTTTCTGTATTTTTTGCGACGTTCATAATTTATTTTGCCGTGTGTCTTGGACTAGTACTTTCCTTTGAGGAGGAAATCAGACAATTTGGGGCAGCTTTTTTGGGAATGCCCGTTTTCTTTCTATTGTTTTCTTACTTTACTTGCTATATGGACGAACAGACACAGATCAATGAATTAAGAAATACGATGTATTATTCGATGAATTATATTGTGAGCCTTCGCCTATTTTATACAGCAGTCGTATTATCTCTGGTGAATACCAGCTTTTTATTCTTTAGTGGGATTAGGGAGAAAGCAATCTTATCGGTTGGAGTTGTTGGAGTTTCAAGTATGCTGGTCTTTGCGATCATTGCTGTATACATTTATCACAGATGGAATAACTATAAGTGCTTTGCGGGTCTTGGTGCAATATGGGTATTACTTTTCGCAGCGATCATGCGATTACAGGAAACAAAGATTTTATTTCTTTTTGAATATATTCCATTAGGAATTCAGATTGCAACAATGATCGTGTGTTTTGTGGCTTTATTTACTTTGGTTGGAAGAATGGAGGAGAAGGATGCTTACACTTTCGCATATTAGAAAAGATTATGGAAAATTCACAGCAGTGGAAGATATTAATCTGGAACTTGAAAATGGTTTATATGCCATGCTCGCACCAAATGGTGCAGGGAAAACGACATTGATCAAAATGATCACAACACTTTTGTATCCGACAAGCGGAGAGATTTTATACGATGGAATGGATATTTATAAAATGGGAGAAACATACCGGGATGTGATCGGTTATTTGCCACAGCATTTTGGATATTATAAAAATAATACACCAATGCAGTATCTTGATTATCTTGCAGCGTTAAAAGGAATTTCCAAAGAAGCTGCAAGAGAAAAAATTCCAGAATTATTGGAGTTAGTAGGATTAAGCGATGTCTTCAATAAGAAAATGAAAAAATTCTCTGGTGGAATGATTCAGCGTGTAGGGATCGCACAGGCAATGTTAAATGATCCAAAAATTCTTGTATTAGATGAACCAACTGCAGGACTTGATCCAAAAGAGAGAGTAAGATTTCGAAATATATTATCCGTATTATCCAAGGATCGAATAGTGATCCTTTCAACGCATATCGTATCAGACATTGAATCTATTGCAAATCATGTCATTATGATCAAAGAAAAACAGTTATTAAAAAATGATACAGTTCCAAACATCTGCAAGGAGCTTGAGGGGAAGGTATTTGAGAAATCGATCAACGAATCCGAGATCCAAGAATTTGAACAAAAACGAATCATTTTATCCATGCGACAGGAATCAGAAAAAATGATGGTCCGATATTATAGTGAGGAAGAAGATAATAATGCAAGACCGTGTACACCAAACCTTGAAGATGTATTTTTAGTCACTTACAGGGAGGAAAAATAACATGCGGATCATAATCAATGAATGTAAAAAAATATTGGATATTCGAATCATACTGTTATTATGTATGTTCTCTATTTTATACTATATGACATTTACACAAATATATCGATATCCAACTGGAGGACAGTTAACAAATACAAAGTATGACATTCCATTTACGGCAGAACTAGTGAAAGAATGGGGACCAAAATGGAAAGTAAAAGATGAAAAACAATACCAGGAGAAACATCAGGAATTAGAAAGAGGTTTTGCAAAGATCATAAAACAAGATCAAGAGCTTTCAAAAAGAGGGATTGTGGATTATGAAATTTTTAATAAAAAATATGAAGAACTTGGTCAAAAAACAACTTTATCAAAGCAGGAAAAAGAACTTGATAAAATATTAGAAAATTATGTGTTTTATAATGATAAGACATCAAAAATTTTTTTGGATATACAAGCTTTAGAGCATATCAAAGAGTTTCAAGGATCTGAATATGGAGTTTCGGATAAAAAATATAAAGAATTAAAAGCAGATGGATTTTTTGATGGAACGAAGTTATATCAAAAGGCAATCGAAAAGAGGGTAAAAAGAGATTATATATCATTAGTACATGAGGGAGTGTTTTACATTTTGCAAGAAGATATGGTAACGATCGGTGGTTTGATCATGATCTGTTTTTTTGCATTGATCATTCCATATCAGCTAAAACAACGTTTAAGACAGGTTATTCCGATTCTGGCAACGACGAAAACAGGAAGAAGGATTTATCAGATTCAATTGATAGCAAGTGCACTTGCTGCACTCTTTGTTGGAATTCTTCAAATGGCTGTATATGGGATTATCTGGCATTTGAAGGGATTATCGGTATTTTGGAGATGTGAGAGTTGGGGAATCGCATCAAATTCTTACTGGTGCGATAAGCTTTCTTTTGGAACTTATATGTTACTTTATATGGCTCTGATCTTATTATTTGCAATCGCAAGTATTGTGATCATTGATTTTATCGGCAGAACAATTGGAAATTATATGGAAGCTGTTGCGGTTTCAATTCCAGTATGTGGGGTGATGATGTTTCTTATGAGGAAAATTTATTATATGCTCTTTCTGATTACAAATGATCAGGTTCTGGCATACTGGGAATTGTATGCGCTCGCCACATGGCTCATAGTGATGTTTATATTTTATAAGATCAGAAGTAATCGATGGAAAAAGGTGGATTTATGAGAATTTTTAAATTAGAGTTTCAAAAGATCATGAAAAATCCTATGCTCTGGTTATTGGCAGTGATATTTTGTCTTGTGAATTGTTTAATTATTTACAATGAGGCAGGAAATAAGGATACATCCAAAGAATTAGTGATCATGCATGATATTATCAAAAAAACAGATGATATAAAGCACTCACGTCAAGCTAAAAATAGAAATGAAAGAAAGCAGTTATCCGAGGCATACCAAGAATATTACAAAGAAAATATCGACTTGTATAACAAACTTGATATGACGAAGATTTTAAAACAAAAAGAAGAAATGTTTCAGTATCACCCTAAGGGATTTATGAAGAAATTCGTAAAAGATAACTATGAGCATCTGCAAAAAAGAGTGGAGGAGATCAAATCTGATAAAGAATATAACGATGCTTTTTATCCAGGACAGTATTATGAGATCCATTCGTTATTATATTCAAAGTTAGGGAAAAAATTAATCGTGGAAATGAGTCTTTTGATGGCACTCAGCATTTTATTTATCATGGATTATGAGAGACTGCAAAAGACAAATGATCTTGTAGATGCAACCAGAACTGGGAAGAGAATCATGGATTATAAAGCTTTTTCAGGGACGTTAAGTGGAATTTTATTTTCAGCGATACTATGCAGTGTTACATGGATCTATTTTTTCTACTGTGTATCATTCAAAGGACTATGGAATGTCTCGGTTGCCTCCACACTAGTTGCAGAAAAAAGATATTCAGGATGCTTTTATCCATTTGTTACATTCTTTAAAATGACGCAGATACAATACTTGATCCTAACACTTACCGTATATCTTGGAATCATCCTGTTGATTGCACTGGCAACGATCGCAATCCAATTCTTGCTAGGGAACAGTTATTTTTCATTTGCTATATTAATTCTCTTAAACATGGCATTGTTCCTAGGTGCTTATTATTCGAATGTAACATTTATGAATGTTATATTACGCCTGCTAAACCCAACAAATCTCTATATTACAAGCGGAGCTTGGTTTATGGAAAATGACATTACGTTGTCATTTGCAGGAAATGAATTCTGGATCATAGGAGTGACGGGGGTATGGATGATTTTGTGTGTTAAAATAGCAAGAAATTTTAAGTTGTATGACAGAAATGTATCGAGTATTCATAAAAACATAAAGAAAGATAGGTGTACGAAAAACGAATTTCATTGACGGATTTTTTGCAAAACGCTGATCCGCCAACACTCCTGCACAACTCACT
>OLRT01001363.1_pt1 | contig 17098 bp, 15 predicted proteins | sample 1672021 | NCBI WGS metagenome assembly OLRT01 (sample SAMEA3136637, study PRJEB25190) | human gut metagenome | reverse complement strand
ATCATAGTCTATGATTTCCACCTCATAACCGAGATCTTCACATACCTTTTGCAACGCATAAGCCTGCAGGACCGAACCATAATTGTTTATTTTATGGATAGTTATTATTCCGATTGATTTCATATCACTTTTTTATATTTTATATCAGCAACTAAAGCAAAAACAGCAAGACCGACTAATGAAACAGCGCAATACAAATCATTTGATTTAGATTTAATATCACAATTCTTCATTTTTATATTAGTTACCTTCTCTCTTTTTTTGAAATTCTCGATTCTTGACTTTCGCAGTTCTACACCATCTGTCCATTGAACAAGCAAATCCTTAGTTATGGAACAATCTCTTACAAAGATGCCTTTTGTGTATTGTATACGCATAGTACCAATTTCACTTCTTAATAGAGATATGTTGTTATGCAATTGTGTGAACGATTTTGATTTCTTAATATTTGGTTCACATTGTATATCATACCCTTTGTTATCATGAAGCTTACATCCAATAACTGTCACATTCCAAACTTTGTTTCTATTGTCCGTCCATGGCTCTATGTCAAGCCCTGCCCCTGGTGATGTAAATTTAGGGAAACCAGTATATGCAAACTCACAATTGATTAATTTTACATTTGAAGCAGCTTCAATACTTATACCCTGTCTACGATTATTCAAACATTTTACATGTTTAATAGTTACATTGTTACAATTAATTGTAGGCTTTTTTTGTTTATCAATTCCTTCAATCAAATCAATACCATCTCCCCAACAATTAGAGCAAGTAAGATTCTTAATAACAACATTGGTTGCTCCTCCACATTTGATACCATGCCCCCATTCTCCCGTTTGCCCTTTATGCTTTTCAACATCCCCAATAAACATTCCTCCGTCAATAGTCACATTGTTTGATTTGTTGAGAAGTACTATGTTGTACCACTCCAAATCAGTCGGAAGCATTTTTATAGTTGCCTCATTATGCCAATAAACATTTGATGGAACCAAAATAGGTGCAGAACGATGTATTGCAGACACATAATATGTTCCCTTTTGCATATAAAAATGAGTCAATTGCTTACCTGAACACAATTGCATAAGCTGAGCAAATAAATAATTATTGCTTGCCTGTCCTTCAGCTAAATTGAACCATTTACTATACACTTTTGTATTTCTCCAACTACCTTCTATTGTTATATTATTAAATATAAGCCATGCCTCTGCATTTATCAATGAAGAATTACCAACAATTCTTCCATTATTAATACTGCCATTGGCTGTAAACGACAATGTTGACTTAAAAGGTAAGCGAATTGAAGCTCCATTTAAATTTAATCTATCATCCACAATAAAAGTAGTATATGATTCCCAAATCTTTTTATCAAGAATTGTGTTTTGCTTCAAATGAATAGACTTTGCTTGAACAGACAATGCAATCATTAGAAAACTCAACACACTACCTATTACCTTCATAGATTTCTTCCAGTTTCTTTACGCCCTGGCGAATATCGAAATTGTGTTTTTGAAAAGCCTCTATAATTAGATTTTTTGATATTTGACTCTTTTGTATACTAACAGCTAATTCTGCCCATTTTTTAGGTTCATCGTTCAAAGATAAAAAATGAACCAAACCTAATCCTAAATCAATTTCATCTGTTATTACATCCGAAGCTATAACTGGAATTGAAGCAGCTTGCAATTCTAAGGGCCCAAAAGGTAAGCCCTCGAATGCAGAACAATATAACCACAAGTCCGTCATATGATACAATTGTTCAACATCCATAACGGGTCCTGTATATCTGCAATAATCCGTTAAGCCATACTCTTCAATTTTTGCTCTTACCATATCTACAGTCGGTGATATTTGTGGAGTAACACCTCCATATAGAAAAATTGCATTGGTATCAATCTTATGTATTTCACGAAATACCTCAACAGCAAAAATATGGTTTTTTGGGGGGTCCATTCTTGTCACATTTGCATAAACCCTTACATCATTGGGTATATTTAAATCTCGCTTCATTTCTTCTATACGTTTTTCATCACGATACATAAAGCGCTCTAAGGAAATGCCATTAGCAACCACCTCAAATATAGCTTTTTTCCCATACATAGCTTCACCAGCTAATTGGCCACAAGCCAATTTCTTTGTGGCAAGTCGGTCTATCATAAACCTTCTTAAATAAGAATAAACATTTTGCTTCCATGATTCTCCAAAATGACTTGCACTATGTGAATGCGCTAAACGAATAGGAACATTAGCTCTTTTAGCAGCTAATAGAACCCATGCACTTATCAAATTCGTGTTGGCATGTACAACATCATAAGGTCCATTTTCTTTCATGAACTTTTCCAGTTGATGTACAAATAACCATGGCTTCTTTGCTGCATTATTTTGCGGTTCAAAATATATGTTTGCCCCCATTTTTTTTACATTTTCTGTAAAAGGTGACGAATCGTAGCCAAAAACATATATATCCACTTTGAATTTGTTTTTATCCAAATAATTCAGATAATTCATAATGAAAGCACGTATGCCACCATATCCAAATCCATATATTACTTCAAGCACTCGTATCATAATGTTTTTTCAAATAAATTTAAAAGGACCTAATTCGCTAATATTATACAGATTACCTATTGTTGTGATATACATAAACATAAAATATAATACAAATATAAATTTAGTAACATTTGTTCTAGAAATTGCTTCTTTGGTATATATGTAATTGGGTAATAAAAAAATGAAAGACGATGAAAAGTATATTGCAGCTCTAGTAAGCATACCGATCTGGTAAGCAAGAAGTGCTAAAGCAAATCCTACTATGGTCCAAATAAAGTCTATATCCCATGCTGAATCTAAAAAATAATTGTTTTCTTTAGATTTGTTTATAAGATGAAGTATAAGAAACGGTATCGAATACTTTAGAAGTATAAATATTCCCATAACACTTCCATGTGATTCGACATAATCGTAACGACCATTTGCAAAGTCTGCTGCCAATAATTGATTAATAATATTCGCTCCTATATTTAGCACAACAAATAGAGCAAATACAGCTACAACTGGAACAACTTTTTTAAATTTTCTAATAGGGGTGTGATAACAAATGATATATAATAATAAAGTAACAACAAAAAATATTGCAGAGTGATGAATTCCGTATGCCAGCAATGCCAATGCTAATGTAATGAAAATCTTTTTCTCATATAAGAATGCCATTCCTAACAAGCAAATAGAACCAGCAAGAGAAGACCTAAGTAGATTGAACGAATCATAATAAAAGAATGCCATATAAGCCATAATAGCTAATCCTATATTTATGCGGTTTCTTAGTTTATATAGCGCAACAAATAGAATTGCCAGTTGTATGAATCTTATAATACCTACACCAATATACTCATTATAAGTAATAACATGTAATACTATATTTAAATATTGATATAATTTCTCTACAGCTCCATAATGATCTGCTACATCTTGAGGTGTTACAAATTCTAAATAATATGTTCTATAATGATCAGTATCTATTCCTACATCATTAAAAACATAAAAGGCACATAGAAATAGAAACAGACAGATAAAAAATTTCATCGAAAAAATATGTTGTCCATTTCTAGTAACATATTGAACTTTATTTCCTAATATACTTGCAACAATAAAAATTAATGTATATAATAATATTGTACCTCCATGAAGTGGAGAGAATAATAAATTAAAATACTCAGACATTTTCTTTCCTTATTCTAAAATGCGTAAAAATTCTTTGTAAAGAGAAAACTAATAGGATACTTGCTGATAACAACCTATTCGGTTTGTATGCAGTATTACAAGGCATACTAAATGGGAATTTAATGTCTGATTTTTCATTAAATGTATTGTAAGCATTCCTTGCACATTGAACATATTCATCCTCTGACATATTTAATACTTTAATTATATAATCTTTAACAGGAGTTCCTGGATCAGAGGATGTAGTTTTTGTCTTACTATCAGGAAAAAAACCATAAACCTCACATTCATTGCTATAATGACGAGCTGGAATACTAACTATACCATTGCGAGCACCAAGACTACAGCATCCAGCAACACTAATGTTAAGATTACACTTACTCATTTCTTTGACCAGAATGTCCGAATCCATAGGTTCATAAAGTTCAATCGCAGATTGTATTTCTTCTGGTAAATTTCTAATAGCTTCAATTACAGATGTTCGATCTGGGCCATCTCCTACGATTTTCAGATATAGATTTGGAAATGATTGCTTCATTGATCCAAATGTTTTTATTAATCCTAATAAATATCCTTTATGTGGAAAATCAAAACGTCCCGGACTAATTATTACGAATTTATCAGATCTAAAAATAGCTCTAACTCTATCCTCGTCAAATAAAAGTCTTTGAGTTAATTCTGGTACAAGTTTGTCTACTGCATTCGGCAATTGTATATTATAGTTGTCTTGAATTACTTCAATATGTTTCTTTGAAAAGAATAGCAAGCTTCCATATTGAAAAATACGCTTGTATACATATCGGAAAAAATACCTTACAATTGTTTTAAAAGGAAATGTTAAACATTGCTCCGGAAATATTGTACTGCCTGTAAAATGAGGAACTGCAAAAAAAACACGCACCACATTTTTAGGGTATTGTTTTCGTATTCCATATCCCATATATAACCTAAAAATATCAAATGTCATGATATCCAACTCTTCATTTGATGCAATACTTAGTTTGGGTACCTTGAGTATATTTATTCGAGAAAAATCTAATGGTATAACTTCAATTTTTTTAATAGTACTTTCATAGAGTTTACTATATTTATTATCCTTGTCACAGATCCATATTACTCTATTACCATTATGGATAGCATTATTCATAATGTCTATGACATTTTTCTCTATTCCGCCTACAAATAAGCTTCTATATATAATTACAAGTGTTTTCATTTACTGATTCTTTCTAAAGAGGTTCATAACTATTTTTTTTATCTCCATAAATTCTGGTAATTTTACTATTGTACATATTATCAACAATAGAAATACAGAGATAAATAATTGTATTAATAAAATACAAAGATTCGCTAAGGGTAAATATTTTAAAAAGTAAACAAAGCCACCAATTGTAAATCCAATGACATAAAAAGGGGCAACATCTTTTAGCTGTTCAAAAGAAGTGTATTTTAATTCTTTCCCTGTGTAGTAACTATTTAAGAAAAAAGCTATAAATCCTGTTATTACTGATGCAATTAGCATGTAATATATACTGACAAATATTCCTATTAATATGGGAAAGATTGCTACAACTTTCTTTATTATTTCCAATTTCAAAAAGATGTCACTTTTTCCTTGAATTTGAAGCATATTCAGATTAATTGCATGTAAAGGATACAAGGACATATTTAAACAAATCAAAGGTAAAAACAATGCAGCTTCATGCCATTTATCTCCAAGTAACCAATGAATTAATGGTTCTGAAACTGCACCCAAAATAAACATAACAAAAACTGTTATGAACATGGTTGTTTTAATTATTTTTTTATACGCCAACATTAAGCGCTCTGTATCATCTTGAATATTAGCTAAGATTGGAAAACTTACTCGCTGAATGATAGTCGTAAAATTATCAGAAAATAAACTCGCAAATTGGTTACTTCTAGTGTACTGTCCTAAAGTTGCCGGAGAGTAATATTTACCAACTACAACTTGATATAACTGATTCCATATATTATTAAGTAACCCACTTGCAAGTATTTTCCAACCAAAATTCCACATATACATAAATGAATTCAAGGAAAATCTAAACGTCGGATACCATCTGTTTATAAACCATAAACATAATGTATATAGAAATTGTTTACTTACTATTTGGCCTACTAATGACCATACACCTAAGCCATATAATGCCATTGCTATACCAACAATACCACTAGCAACAGCCGAAATTATGGATGCACGGGTCTTTGTCTTAAAATCAATTCTTTTTGTTAATATAGTTATTTGCGTAATCGACAGCGCATTGAAGAATAACACCAACCCAGTGGCTCTTACTAAAGAGGTAAGTTCTTCGCGTTTAAAAAAGTCAGAAACGAATGGTGCACTAAAAAAAAGAAGAACATAGAGAACGATGCTTATTACCATATTGGTTATAAACATCGTGTTGTAGTCTTCGTCTGTTACATTTTTTTTTCGTATTAAGGCATTGCTAAATCCGCTGTCAACAATTCCATTCAATACGGTCGTAAAAATCAAACAAATACCAATCAATCCGTATTCGTCTGGAGAAAGAAGTCGGGCTAATACTAATCCAACGATGAATGTTACGCCCTGTCCAAGGAATGCATCAACAGCACTCCATCCAACTCCTTTAATCGTTTTACTTCTTAATGATTCTTGTTGCATATATTAAAAGCTGTGAATTTAGGACTTACTCCCAAGAATAGAAACTTTTCTGTGCCTTCCTTCACTGACTTGTTAAAAATTAAATTGATTTTAAACTTTAAGGACTATACATGTCCGATGCAAGAGGCTTAAGCTAGGAATTATCCCTACCACCCTCAAAAGTCTTGACAACACATTACTTTAGTATATGTTCTATAGCAAATATTTAAATCAGTTAGCAGAACCTTTTTGACTGTATGGTTATGATGTCTTTAAAAGACATTCATTCCTGATGCAAACGAATCTTTGTACAATTTTTTGCCTCTAATAGCCAAAAAGATACCAAGGAGGATCCATCCTGCTACAATTATCATTTCTTGCCAAACAAGAGTACAAGCAGTTCCGGGAATCAGATACATCGCAGCCATTAAACCAGACATTAATACTGCCATAAGGCCAACCCAAAATGCATGTCGTACCTTATATGGCCTTATCAAATCCGCTTTTTTCTTTCTCAACACAATAAATGATAAGGATACGATACAATAGGCTAAGCAGCAGGCGAAGTTTGCTGCATCGACAATCCAAACCAGCATAACCCTTCCGAAAAAGGGTGCTATAATGGATGTAAGGCCTAACAACAACAATGCAATAATTGGAGTTTTATAAACTGGATGCAGTTTTGCAAAACTACTGGGAATCATTCTTGACTTAGCCATGGCATACATAACTCTGCTTCCACCTATTAAGAACGAATTCCAACTGGTAATAATACCACAAAGACCGCCTAAGATCAATACTTTTGCCATAGTATGACTACTAAATGCCAAAGCCATCGCATCAGCTGTAACCAATCCTGCACCTTTCATAGAGGTTATCATTTGGTTGCCGTCCATCACATAGCCGATTGCCAAGACAACTAATGCGTAAAATCCAACAGCCATTGCAATGGAGAAAATCATCATACGGCCTAATCTTTTTAATGGCATGTTTATCTCCTCTGCAGCCTGTGGAATTACATCAAAACCAAATAAAAAGAATGGAGTCATAATTGCAACCTTGGCTACATTTTCAACAACAGAAAAAGTATCATCACCAACGAACAACTGCTGACTGATATTGTCTGTATTTCCCGTAAAAGCAGAACCTGCAACCAATATCAATCCCACTCCTCCTATAATACAAGTTAAAATATTCTGTAACTTAGCTGCCTTTTTGGTACCTTTTATATTGATGTAGACGATTAGTGCAGCTGTTATAATCGCAACAATCAACCACGATGCATAAATATCAAAGCCTTTTATGGTATAAAGATAGCCTTGTAAGAAGTTGGGGAAAATATATTGTATGATAGTGGGGAATGATACCGCTTCGAAACATACCACACCTACATAACTCAATATTAATGCCCATGTACTAACAAAAGCACCTAAAGGACCAAAAGCGGCATAACAGAAGTTTTGAACTCCACCCGACTTTGGCATAGCTGTGGTTAGTTCTGCATAGGCTAGTCCTACAAAATATATCATCATACCACCAATGAGGAAACCTATAACAGTGCCTATAACAGTGCCTATAACACCACCAGATGTTATCCATTGTCCTGAAGATACAACCCAGCCCCAGCCAATCATAGCTCCAAAGGCAACGGATAGGACATCAAGTGTATTAAGATTTTTCTCCAATTTAGAGTGAGGCATACTTATTTACAGTAATAAATTCTTCTTAATTCTTCGAAATCAGTAAATCGCATAGCTACATCTTCGCCATCTTCATCTATAACCTTTATAGTTTTATTTATCTTATCTATTTGGTTGCATACATAGTCCACATCTTTTCCTGTAAATGTAAACGTCAACAAATACTGATGAGCTACAAAGCTATCTCCATTATAGACATTCGGTGCGAGATGGATTCCTTCTTCTGCTAGAACCTCGTCCAATCCTTCTATATGATGTACTTTACCTTGTTTATTTATTGACCATAAAATATAGGCACAGCCACAATCCTTATAAAGTTTGGTTTGAGATACGGGCAAATCATTAATCGTATATTTTGCACCGAGAGCATAATCTACCAACCACTTATAAGAATCAAAGCCTGTTACATCCTTAATTGGGATAGCCATCATATCACCAGACATTCTATATCCCATTTCTATTACGTAAAAGTGGCCATCTTCATCCAAGATGAGCTCTATCCAACAAACTCCATCTTTCATGCCACCTTTCTTCAAAGCATCGCGAAAATATGGATCAATTTCCTTTAAATATACGTTTAATTTATCACAAGCCGTAGAATTAACTGCATAACAATTATTTGGTGTTCCAGGCTGAGCTAAATCAGAGAATAAACTGACCAAAGAAGCTTCTCCTTTGACCAAGGCATAATAAGCAGTGTACTCAACACCCTTGAGCATTCGTTCTATAACCACCTTACTATCTTTAGAGAAGCTATGAGCATATTCGATGGCAGGAAGAATTTCCTCTTTATTATGACAATAACTCATGCCACGATTCGCGCTCTGATCAACAGCTTTAACAACAACTGGGAACTTTATTTTGTTAAGCTCATCTTCTGTAGGTGGATTACTAACGAAAAAATCTGTAGCTACCGGTACTTTACAAGAACGGCATAAAGCCTTAAAGTCGTACTTATTCATAGTGTAATGCCAGGATTCCGGTGTGCAATAGGCTTGAAGTCCCAATCTTTTACACAGTTCCATTGTGGCAGGAATACAAAAAGTACTAATGCCGCTGCATACTCCATCAATATGTTCTTCTCGACACTTTTTTTCCAATGCGTCGAAATCACCAGTGCTTATCATCCAATATTCATCAGCAATAAGCTTGGCTTTAGATTTTTCAGGTTCAAAGTAATCGGTAACGATTGTATATATGCCTTGACTCTTGGCATATTCTATCATTTCGCAACTAGCTTTGCTAGTACCTAACATCAATAGTTTCTTCATTTTTTTTCAATTTGTAAGTTTTAAAATTCGTTTCATATCTTCGTTCCCATATCTTTGATCAATAGGTAAAGGAAGAATATAATTTGCCATCCATGTTTCTAAAGCGTCCTCACCAGCCCATTCATCTACATTTGGCCAGTATTTTGCTACAAAAACTTTATCTGCTATCAGTTTCTTACGAAGTTCCTGTCCTTGTTCTGATTCAAAAGGATATATCATAGGAACTTCTCCGTATTTGAGTTGTCTGCCTCCAAGATGCTCACGTAGAACATTGTAATTATTCACACGTTGTTGAGCAACTTGTCCATAATCGATTCCTTGCATCAGTCGTTTGGTAAACTTAGACATCCTGCGAATTGGAAATGTATGAAAATCCTTACTCGTTCTACGAAAATCTTCATAACCTGCCTCTGGAGATAGGTCGATTCGCTTGACTAATGAATCTAAACGTGTATAGGACTTATCTTGCTCTAGCTCAAAATCAGCTATTGCATCTGTATATAAATAACCTCCATCAGGTACACCGAAGAACTTTCTGCAACTATAAAAAGTATCTATCCCTTCTATGGGCATAGAGAAGAATGCCTGAGTATAATCAAGAATCAGTTGCTTCTTATATTTGCTTTCCAACTCTTTACAATAGTCATCGTGTAATCCCCAATAATTAGTGTACATCAAAGCTTCATGTTCCTGAAGACTGATATCATCTATTATATGATAATTTTTATCAATATGATAAAACTCGTATGGGATTCCAAGCTTTACAATAGGCTCTATGGCTGAGTCGCAAGTAAAAAATGGAACGTACACTTTCTTATAATTCCTGCATCTTAGAATATACTCTAAACAGAAACGACCACTATTTAAGGCTAGTGCTTCAGAATGATATTCTGGGAAATGAGGTAACTCAAACTCGAAATAACCTCCTATAGGAGTGATTATTTTTTCATTCATTTAAGTTGTACTTTTATAAGTGAGTTGTAGTTCTTGCAGAAATCTTCCATCTGTTCTTCTGTATCGAAATGAAGAAAAATAATTCCCAAAGCTTTACCTGCGCCATCGAATACTTCTACAGAATCGCCTTCTTGTTTGTAGATTACCTGTCGATAAACATTTGTAGCAATGCTTTCATCAACCTCAATGCCTTTGAATACTCCAGCCTTATAACTATGTAGCACATAGTGCATATAACAACCGGGCAAAGCCTTTACCGGTTGAGACAAGAACTCCGGTTTTTCTCCCATTGCAGCCTGAACATTCGCTCTTACTAAATCAATGCCGTATGCATCACTCAGCTGAATTGGAATCATATTGCCACCTGCACGAGGTCCTAACTCCAAGAAATGTACATTGTCGTTTTTATCAAGAATAATCTCGATGTTTAACTCGCCAAAACGAATATCAAGAGCCGTTATAATTCGCTGTAATTCGCTGTGAATATTTTCTTTCTGCTTTTTCGAAGCACATAGAGGTTTTTTTTTCCCTATGGGGATTAAAGGGCTTTTAAGGGTGTCTCTGAGGCACTCCATCTCGCCAAAGAGTACAACCTTTCCATCCCAAACAAAAATATCGCCACCTACAACTGATGGGAAACCTCTTTGAATATACTCCTCAATAAGCAAAACCTTGTTGCGCGAATATGAATCAGCCCAACGTATAGCATTTTCAAGCCCTTCCCAATTATCCAGTTTTGTGACTCCCTTACTACCGGATGAATCTGTCGGTTTTACCACTATCGGGAATGTAAAATCCTTAGTTGCTTCTACAATTTCATGGATTGGAGTATTCGGTTGGAATGAATAAAATTTCGGACAAGCGAAGCCGTTGTCATGTAAAAACTGCCTCCAGGGATATTTCAATCCTAAAACTTCAACACTCTTTACAGGATTAGTTGGAAGTCCTAAGCGTTCTGCAACAATCGCGCCCGGAAGAGCTGCGGGATCTGAAGCATAGGCCAAAATACCGTTTACTTGCTCTTCTTTTGCTATTTTATAAATGGTTTCAACATCTGTCGTACTTGCACTATAATACTTATCGGCTACATATTGACCGGGATTGTCCGGGAGATAATCACATAAAACGGTGTAGTATCCGAGTTCCTTGGCAGTTTTTATAGCAACTACCTGTTGAGCCGAACCGCCCAACAAGAGTATTTTTTTCTGCTTCATTTAGTAATGAATTATTTAATTATGCAATCCAATGTACGTTCAATATCCTCATCAGTCAAATCATGATGCATAGGCAAGCAAAGTACGCAATCAGCCATTTTGTGAGCATTAGGCAGATTTGCCGGATTGGCACTTTCTAATCCTCGATATGTAGAAAACTCAGAAATCAATGGGTAGAAGTAACGTCTGCCAAGCACATTTGCCTCTTTCATCTTTGCATACAAAGCATCACGTGACATGCCAAAAGCCTTCTCGTCAATAAATATCGGGAAGTAAGAATAGTTGTGCTTAACACCAGGCATATCATCAAAGAATGTAATGCCTTCCACGTCGCGAAGAGCCTCACGGTATTTAATAGCAACCTGCTGACGAGCTGCAATAGCAGCATCTACTTGTTTGAGATTCAATAGGCCGTAGGCTGAACGTATTTCGTCCATCTTTGAGTTGATGCCGGGACCTACTACGGTTGTTTCATTGGCAAAACCAAAGTTCTTAAGAAAATCAATACGCTTCTTTGTCTCCTCATTGGGCATTACCATGGCACCACCTTCAATAGTATTATACACCTTTGTGGCGTGGAACGACAGTGTGCTCATATCTCCCCAGTTCAATATCTCAGCTCCCTGCAAAGATTTTAATGCCACGGAAACCGTCATTTTATCTGTACTGTTAATTAAAATCAATGAATATAAGAATTCATTCCATGCATTGATAAATGTATAAATTGCTGTTGCTACAATCCCCGGCATGACCAAAGGAAGAACAATCTGTACAAACGTTTGAAATTTATTGGCACCATCCACTCTTGCTGCTTCTTCAATCCCCAATGGCACCGTTTTGAAAAATCCTACCAGCATCCAAACTGCGTAAGGAACACTAAAGGACAGGTACACAATAATCAGACCAATCCTGGTATTAACTAATCCCAACTTTGCCATTACCATAGAATAGGGAATTGCCAGCAGAATTGGTGGAAACATGTATGTAGCCACAAGCACTTTTGACATAATGGAACCCAGTTTCGGAAAAAACCGTACAATCCCATAAGCTGCCATGGAAGAAATCACAATTGCAATGCACGTTGTGATAATGGCGATAAGCAAGCTGTTTCCAATATTTTTAGCAAATCCCAGGTCCTGAATCACATGAGTAAAGTTATCCAGGGTAAAATGCTTCGGCAAGAATCTGGTAGGATTGGATGTCAATTCTCCCGACGGCTTCACTGAACACAACAGTACCCACACTAACGGGAAAAACGCAATCAATGATAAGATTATCAAATACAGATGACAGAAAGCATTTCCGACTTTTCCTTTTCGATTCATCATCATTTATCCTCCTTTTCCCATTTTGCAATAATCGTAAAGTACACTATACATACCAACAGCAAGAATGCCAGCAACAGCATGGTGACTGCAGAGGATCTTCCTAACAATTTCGTATTCCAACCCATGTTATAAGCATAAATCGGCATTGTTGTTGTTGCATTTGCCGGTCCACCACCGGTAAGAAGGTAAATAATATCAAAGTTATTGAATACCCAGATTGTACGTAGAACAACTAAAAGTCCAACAACAATCTTAATATGCGGTACTGTAATGAACCAAAACTGCTGAATCTTGGATGCACCATCAATCTGTGCTGCTTCATACTGATCCTGCGGAATCGTCTGCAAAGCAGATAATACATTCACCATGATCATCGGTGCTCCAAACCATACATTGATAAAAATTAATGTCAGGAATACCAGACTGCTATCACTAAGGAATTGCGGTAATTCGCTGCATATCCCAAGCTGAACTAGCATATTGGGAACAAATCCGGATACTCCATTTAAAATCCATTTCCAGGACAATGCTATTACAATGGATGGAAATGCCCAAGGAATAATCATCAAAGTACGATAAATACCTTTTCCTACTTTTACACGGTTAATTGCAAGAGCTGCTGTAAATCCAATAAATAACTGCCCCAATAATGAGCCTATTGTCCATAAAATAGAATTCAGGAATGCCTTATAAAAATTTGGATCGGTCAACACTTCCTTATAATTCGCCATTCCTATAAAATCATAGGTTAGCCGAATCAAGTGCTTTGATGTCATGCTATAATACAGGCTGGAAAAAATTGGGTATATCAGCAAAACACCTACCACCAGCAACGCAGGGAGTACAAAAATCCAACGGGCATAATCTACTTTTTCTTTTCTTTTCATCATATATGCCTTTCCTCATTTCCCGGGCTATCTACCTAACCCGTTTTTTCATTGCTGCACGGTACTGAATAATTCATTTAATTGCTTTTCTGCTGTTTTGGCAGCCTTCTTCACATCCGTACCATTCGTAATAATATCCTGGAACATACTTTCAATGATTCCCTGAGAAGTAAGAAAACCTGCCTGAATGCTTGGTCCATGCTCATATCCGATAGCAGTTCCCTTCTCCATTGCATCTGTAATCACATCGACTGCGTTTGAGAATTTCTGAACTGTCCCGTTTTCCTTATATTCCGGGGTATCAGAAATTCCGCTGATGGAAGGAAGCATTCCTACTGGAGTCGCATCCAGGAATTTAATATAGGTATCTTTCTCATACAGTTTTTTCATAAAGGCTTTACAGATTTCCGGATGCTTTGAATTTTTCCAAATGACCATAGGAATATTAGAAGTCTCCGCTCCGTAATCCGGGTCATCCACATTCAGCTTTGGAAGTGGGCACAATCAATCTGGTCAACCAAATCTGGAGAGTTGGTTTCTACCCCGCTAATCTGAAAACCTGAATTAAAATCAAATGCCGTTTTTCCCTGATAAAACAAATTTGCCTGATCCAACACAGCATAATTGACAGAATCTTTCGGAGAACAGTTTTTATAAATATCCAGCCAGTATTCGATACCATCTATTGCCAGGTCACTGGTCAGATTTGCCTTAAGGTCATCAGTCAAAAGGCTTCCACCTCCACTCCGGACATAGAAATTCAAAAACCTGGTTGCCATAAGGTCACTTGAGCCACAAGGGAAGGAACAGCCATACACACCATCCTTCGTAAGTGTTTTTGCAGCCTCAGCAAACTCATCCCATGTCTTTGGCACAGAAAGCCCCGCTTTTTCCAATAAATCTTTACGGTACCACATAACCTGTGCGTGAGAATACAGCGGCAGGGAATAACACTCCCCATCTTTTTCACCTTCCGATAATGCTGTCTTTGAAAATTTGTCCCTTCCAATATCATCGATCAGGTCGTCTACAGGCACCAAAGCATCTGCATCCATCATCTCTACCACATGCCCCGGAAGTGCAGTGCTCATGTCTGGCACATTTCCTGAAGCCAGTCCTGTTGTCCATTTGGTGTAAAAATCGCCCCAAGAAAATGTTTCGATATTAATATTGACTCCCGGATTATCTTTCATAAACTGATCTGCAGTTTCCTGTATCACTTCCAGCCTTGGTCCTTGTGTAAAGGAGTGCCAAAATGTAATATCTCCTTTCATTTCTCCGGATGCCACTTGATTCGTTGCATTCTCTTCTTTAGAACCACATCCCGCAAGTATGGTGGAGGCAATCATTGTTCCAGCTAATAAAATGGCTAATTTTTTCTTCATATTCTTGCCCTCATTTATTCAATTTATTGTTATTTAGTTTCATTATTTAATGCAGCTACATTATTTCGTTTGTTGTAATCTTATTTTAGTCACTATTTTTATACACATCTACTAAACGCACACTCAATAATAGCATTTCCCACTCATTTCTTATTCTCTTGCTACTTTCCGATATTGATTTGGGGTAAAACCGAAGGCCGCTTTAAATTCCCTGATAAAGTAATTTGTATCTTCATATCCACACTCATACGCAATATCATTGATATTGTCATTGCTTACCAACAAAGCCCTTGCTGCTGTTGTAAGCCGGATTTCCCTTACATATTCCATCGGGCTTTTTCCCATGTTGATCTTAAACAGGCTGCTAAATCTTTGTTTACTAAGCTCTGCCATTTCTGCCATTTTTTGTGGTGTGTATTTTTCACTTGGATGCAGGATAATATAGTCTGCCACCATGTAAATTCTTGGATCAATCTGCTCATTTTTCTTAGTGTTTTTATCTCTTAAGGATCTTCCTTCTATTTTCTCCACAAAATCTCCAGTTGTCTTATCAACTTTATTTCCATGCATAGCCAATGAACCAATCAATAGATCCAAATAGCCCCTTACAAAACATTTTTTTACCATGGAATCTTTTTTTACCCATTTGTATATTTCCTTAAAATAAATATCTTCTCCCTGGTTGACTGAAATCCTTGGAATCCCATAATATTCTGCCAACATATCTTCCCCTTCATAAAGTACCGAAGTAGTAAAACGAAGGCTATAAAACTCGAAGGCTTCACTAAGAGCCCGGCAAGACATTTTACATCCCTGCGGGATATATACGATCTGATTTTCCTCTACGATCGTTTCTTCCCCATCAATACAAAGCTCCGCTTTTCCTTTTTCAATATACCGGAATATGCTGTAAGGAATCACGGATTCTGGATATACCCAGGTTTTTCCCATGGAATAAAATTCAATATATAAAAATGTGAACCGTATATTATCTATCACTGACATGGCATCCTCCTATGATAAAAAAACAGCTATAATCACTCACCAGACTTCTCTCTTCCTTTGAATATTTCTTTAATACAGATTCAAAGATCGGAAAAATCTGGCTATGTATTATAGCTGATTCCAATATAATTCCTTTATACTCTAATTTTAACAACTATTTTTTTTACTGTTTCCGGTGTTTTATCCATCATGGCAACCTTATGAGCATCGCTTGGAAAGCATACCATAAACTCTCCCGGCTTCAAAAGATAACGCCCCGATTCATCTCCTTGATAAAACCCAATATCTCTTTCTTCACTGAACGGTGTCATGATTTGCAGACTACTTACATCAGCAGTTGCGATTCGTTCCGCTCCTTCCATAATATAATGAACATCTATATACTTTTCATGAGCTTCATACATACAATCTTTTTCTTCTTTGCTAACAAATGATACAGGGTTCGCTATTATAGAGTCTTTTTGGATTATAGTATCCGGAATAGCTTCTTCCCAACTTTTTATTCCCGCCAAATAGCATAATGCCTGATAAATTTTCCCCTCCTCCTTATAGTTTTCTTTATTATGAATTGAATCAAATATCATATTTAGTATCTCCTTTCAAATTAGAATCTCGTGTTTTTTTAACGTATTGCGTAAAACTGTTGCCATGATCTGGTACCCTTTCGCATTTGGATGAATACCATCATAAGTAATCCTATCCAACGGTTTATCTGTCCCCGGAAATACCATTGTAGCATAATAATTTACAAAAATAAGATTATTCTTCTTCGCCACTTCTGCCAGCCAGTCATTCAGCTCTTTGATATAGTTTTTCTTACTTTTTTCATCTATTAGGATCGGCAAAAGGGATGTTAAAATCAAGCAGATACTCTCTTCTTTTGCCTGTTGTACAATTTGCGTAATATACTGTTTTGCTGTTGCCACTACCTGATTATACCGTGTCGGCTCCGCCCTTTTCCAGTAACTTCCTTCCCGTTCAATAAAATCA
>OLRT01001355.1_pt1 | contig 17173 bp, 19 predicted proteins | sample 1672021 | NCBI WGS metagenome assembly OLRT01 (sample SAMEA3136637, study PRJEB25190) | human gut metagenome | reverse complement strand
CCCAGCGTTTTACCATGCCGAACCGAACGACTTCTGCTTTGCTCAACGACATAGGTATATCGTTGCCGTTATTGCGCATCTCATTTTTCAATGAACGATGTTTCTATAATCTCTGTTTTAAAATATTCGCCTTTACCTGACGATTTTATTTTTAACCGAATAGCGAAAGGAATACATTTCAGCCAAATATCAAGGATATATCCTTTGTGAACATCAATGTGATCTAATACTTCTTTGTATACCAATTCATTATCACTATCCATATCCATGATTTCATCTAATGCAGAAATGTACTCATTCATTGCATTAGCCTGTCGAGATTTTACTTTGTTTTCCTGCTCAGAATCTAAAAGTTGCTGATTCAGTTGCTTAATTTCTTCATTGTACCATTCTGTTTGACTTTTTAAATCAGTTTCACTAATTAATCCATCCAGCATCAAGTCTATTGCTTTGCGCTTTTTTGCTTCCAGTTGATCTACTTTTTTCTGGATTTTTTTAGTGTCGGTCTTTTTTTCAGCACTTTTTTGTAATTCTTTAATTTCAGACAAAATTTCTTTTTTTATAGAATTTTTCTCTGACTGAACCAAGGAAATACAATAATTCATGCATGTACGCAGAGAACGTTCATTTATAGCACTATTGCTACATCCAACTAATTTACCATCTGCGTCTTTTTTTATTGAACCATAAATAGCAGCAGCATGACATCTCCATGCTTTATACTGCGTGCCATCTTTTAGCTTTTTAGTTCTGCTTACAAAACGACTACCGCATTCTGCACAACGCAGTTTGCCACTACACCAGTATCTGTTGCTATGCTTAGACCTTTGTTCAATAGAACCAGAACGGCGTTTCAATTCTTCTTGTGTACGATTCCACAAGTCTCTGTCAATAATTGGTTCGTGATGATTTTGCAAATACACCATTTCCTCCTCTCCATGATTGTATTTCTTTGCATGTGTTAAAAAGTCAGGAGTGTATGTTTTTTTCTGTAATAAATCACCTACATATTTTTCATTACGCAGCACTTTAAGAATTATTGTATTAGACCATAATGCAATACGTTTTGGACGCATTCCTTCCTCTATTAATTCTCGAGCAATTACATGAGTACCTTTTCCCTCATTCGTGTATTTGTGAAAAATTGCCTTTACAACGGGAACTTCTTCCTGATTTATCGCAAGGACACCGTGACGTACAGTATAGCCTAACAAATCCCTGCCAAAAACGACACCTTTTTCCATCTGTCTCCTTTGTCCCCATCTTACACGCTCAGATGTTTTTCTGGATTCTTCCTGCGCAATGCTTGCCATAATTGTCAGACGAAATTCGCCATCTGTCTCTCTTGTATCAATATTGTCCAACGTAAATACAACACCAACTCCATATTCTTTTAACTTTCTGGTGTATGAAAGAGTATCTACTGTATTTCTCGCAAATCTGGACACCTCTTTAGTAATAATCAAGTCAATTTCTTTATTTTTGGCATCTTCAATCATTCGATTGAAACCTACACGTTTTTCGGTTTGTGTGCCACTAATGCCCTCATCAAAATAAACATCTACCAGTTTCCAATTTTCGTGGTTTATTATGTAATTGGTGAAATAATTTCTTTGATTATCTAAAGAATTTGTCTGGTCATCTTTGTCCGTAGATACTCTGGCATATGCTGCAACTTTTAATTTTTGCATTGTGTGCTACCTCCGATAAAATAGCACACCACGAAACAATTATATTATACCATATCGTCTTGTGATGCGCAACTAATCATTACTTATTTCTTGTTTAAAAGCAAATTCAGTTGCGCATCTGTTAAAAGCTGCCGTTTATATAATTCTTTATATATTCCAGCTTTATACATTTTACGGAAAGAACTTTTTGCTTCTTCGGTTAAATTAATTTTAGATTTCATAAATAATGGCTCCTGATACCTCTTATATTATGATATGATAGGGTCTTGTCTCTGGTTACATATTGCGTTCTTTCCTATATTTTGTTGTTAAAAGTTATTTGGGAATTTTGTTTCAGAAGAATTGTTTTAGAAAATTTTGTTTCAAAAAAAGTTATTACCGAAAAAGTTATTTCAAAATTTGTTTCATTAACTTTGAACGCACCTATAGGATAGCACATTGAAAAAGCAATAACAATGAACTTTTTATGAACAAATCAGAAAATTTGATTTTTTTAGATAAATTTTGTATTCAAACTAATAAGAATCCCACTTCATATGATTGAAATGGGATTCTTATTAGTTTTCTTCATCAGGTATATATTCCAAAATGTCAGCGACTTTACAATTAATCACTGAACAAAGCGTGTTAATTGTTTGCGTTGTAATAGCTTTTCCGCTTCTTAGTCTTTGTATCGTATCTGGCAAGATACCCTGTTTGTATATTAATTGATAAGTTGTTATTTTGCGTTCATAGATTGTTTTCCAGAATGGCTCATAAGAAATCAAATCATCACCCCACTTTTGTGGAATGATAGCATGATTCTTTTAACGTCTATGAATGCTATATCATCTATGTTATAGGATGATATAGGTACTTATTTATATATTCAAAAATTAGGTAATATTAATATGTGTATTTTCCAATTCTAGCTCTTTTTTGTATTTATAGAACGTGTCCTTGGAAATGCCAGCCAGTTTCCAGCACTGTTCGTTATTCAGTTCACCACCAAAAGACTTACTATGTTTCAAAATATATGCCTTTGCTTGTATTGATTTTTTAGTTATCAGTTTACTTCCTTTGGCTAACCCCGGCTTTTTGCCATGCCGAACAGCTGTTTTTAAGCCCTCTTTGGTACGCTGTTGCAAGTCTTTGACTTCTTTTTCTGACTGTAGGAATGCAAGCTGAATATTTCTCTGTAACATCTTCATCTGGTAATTTTCCAAGGCTTTCATAATCGTACGTACCATTTCACTTAAATCATTATCTGAAATATGGAGTTCCTGTCCCATCATTCGTTGGAGCTGTTCTGTACTTTCTTTGTATGTATCTGTATCAATATGCCTTTCTTTAAGAAATACCAGATTTATGCCCTTACTATATAATTCCATGTAAGTTTTATAGCCATCTTCGGCGTTACGACTCATCCGGCTAACACTATCAAATACAATCGTATCGCCTGTTTTTACCCGTTTAAGCATTTTCTGGAACTCTTCTCGTCCCTGAAATTTTGTTCCCATATATATTTCTTTTACAATAATACAGTCAGGATCATAATTTTGTGCATTCCGTACTTGCCGTTCGATGGACTGTTTCGGTGTACTCACACGGCAATACGCCCATGTGTAATTCATAAATTTATACCTCCTGTCTTAATTCTTACGTTCGTTTGTTTTCGTACATCTAAAAAATACAGTTACTAAATTTTTTTCATATGGTTTTAGGACTTTTCTGTCCATGGAAAGTTTTTGCATTTCTATAAAAAAAGATATTGGCACGTAACGTGCCACGGTTGCATCAGCAAAAAAATAATTAAAAAGGAGAACTTTTATGCTTAACTTAAATAATTATGGTATCGTGACAGGACGTTTAACAACAGACCCATTTATCTATCAGAACAATGATGGCAGCAGAAAAATCCGTATAACCCTTGCAGTAAGCAATAATTACAAAAATCCGGATGGTAAGCGAAGTACTCAGTTTTTACCACTGGAAGCCTTTATACCAGTGGATAGAAAATTAGGAGTTTTCGATATGGTTCATGCAGGTGATAAAATTTCTGCTGCATATACAGTAAAAAATAACAACTACACAGATAAAAACACCAACAAAATGATCTACGGACTTGTATTGCAGATTGAGCGAATCAGTTTTGAAGAGTCCAAAACAACCACAACAGCGCGACAGGCAGCCAAAGCCACAGGAAAGAATAGCAGTAGCAAAAGAAAATCTACATCTAAGAAAACCGCATAATTATATAAGCCTGACTCCACAGCGGAATCAGGCTCTTTTTTTCAATAATACAATTCATTTCTTTTATTAGAATCTGCCGATATGATTCTGTTACAGAGTTTTTCTGATTCCTGTACCCGTAGTTTATGTCGTGCTTGTGGACTATTCTGGTAATTTAAGTCTATTGTTTTTCTTAGTTGCGATGGTATAAATTCTGGTGAAATTTTGTCTCCACGTGATTTCTTCCCTTGAAATTCCGTTCCATCTTGCAACTGGAATGTCCAGTTACTCTTAGTTTTTCGGGTTACTCTAACACCATATCGGTTTAAATTTTCTTCCAAATCTGCAAAAGACGTAGTTTGTTGTACAGCGATCTGGATTCGTTTTCGTAACTCATTCATCCAAGAAACTTCATTATTAACTTTTCTTTTTGCTGTCTGTTGTTTTTGTTTTTTCTCTGCCTTAGTATGCTGTTTTCCATAATCAATAGGAATATGCCAGAGTTCCATTTCTTTTTCGATTTCTTCTCGAATTACACTATAAGAGGTCTGCCGACCTCGGCACGCTTTCAGTGTTTTTCTATTTAATGCGTTTATGCAGGCATGACAATGTACCAGTCCAGATTTTCCATCATTCTGAGCAACAATTGTATATTGATGTCCGGGATAATTCTTTTCGATTACATTAGCAACCATGTCTGCTGCGACATCCAGTGACCCCATACTTTCTGGATTTAGTTCATCTTTGCTGAAAGAGAATAACAATGTATAGGCTTGAATATCGCCAACATTCCGGTTTCCTTTCTTCCATACCCTCGCAAATTGTTTACGAATACCTTTTGAATCTCCTGTATCAACGATACCATTTCCACAACGAAAAGCACCAACTCGAATACCTTTTTGATACTTTTTATCTGTCATCGGGTACGCAATAGAAGCATACCCATTTTTACTTGATCTGATTCCAGAATACATAAAAAATTTCCTTTAAACTATCTTAACATTAATATCTGCACCGTCCAGAACATCCAGAAATGCATCTGCAAGTTTTCCCTGTTTTTCCATTTCTTTGTTTACAGCAAACATGATGTAACTTAATCGTTCATCAAGCATCTGTTTTTCCGCTGGAGTTCCAGTCATTAAACCTGCACGGATATCTCTGATAAGAGCAGAAACATTTGTACCAATTCTTCTTATTTGCTGCGTATTTTGGTTCAATTCTGTTGCATAGTTTTCTAAGTATGCAATTGTATTTTTGTCCAAATCGCAATGGATAAATGAAGCAAATCTTTGTGCTTCTTTCTGCACTTGATAATCTTTTACAATTTTCTTCATGTCCGTATCAAAGAGTAGCATTCTAATCAGTTTTGACATAGAGCAATTCATATGCTCAGCTAAGATAGCAATATAATCTCTCTCTTCGGCGGTAACCCGAATGTGTAAATTATGCAATCTCATAATACTTTGTTTCCTTTCTTAAAATTTCCATTTATATGTAACGTTCTTCCCTATCGCTAATGTACCGTTTTTTATATTTGACTTCCTCAATAGGTGCTTTTAGCGCATTTTAAAACATTGCCAATGTTGCTGCAAATCCAACAACTTCGGAAGTCAAATATAATTGGACCACTCCAACGGTACCGCTTTGCGTTCCCATTGGAGATTATTCGCTTTCGCTCATATTGGTCCCTGAGACGGGCAGTTCTCCGAACTTTTCGCCCTTCTCAGACTCTTCCCTATTAAATAATTTTCACATTTTCGTCTTGAATAGAAGAGATGTAAAATTCATTTTCGTCCTCATGATAATGCGCATCATAACAATTACGAACCCCATTGATGAAGTAACTAATTTGCGAATCTGTCATCGTAAAAATATCAAATCCCGGGCAATTATAAAATTTGTCGTAAAATTCTTTCCCGATTTTAACAAGCCTTTCGTCCAGAACTTTCTTATATTCTTCTTCCAGATTAGCCAGTTTTTCTCTAGTCATTTCAATCTTTCGTTCGATTGTATCCATGTTCTTTTTTCTCATAAATTTCACCTCTTTTCTGTTTATTTTCTTGATTTTAGTTTACCATAATTTCTATATTATGTAAACTATTTTAAAAAGAAATAGGACACTTTTTTAAGAATTTTATATACAATAAATTTCTTTTTTAAGGTTGAATATAGACAATTTTACATCTATAATTAATGTTATATTCCAAGATCAATTTTCTGAAAAAGGTGAAACGAGAGAAAATACCAAAAGTCCAAAAGAGAAAGGATGATAAATTCATGAAAAAGAACATTTTAAAGAAATTTGCAATTGCGATTGCAAGTACATCACTTGCTTTAACTGTTCCTGTCACGATGCCAGATGCATCTGTATTTAGCACTATACAGACGGTTGAAGCTGCTACAGTAAAAACGCCATCCACTGTAAAATTAAGTAAAATTTCTGCACCAGCTTATAACAAGATTAAAATAAGTTGGAGGAAAGCCAGCAATACAACAAAATATTACGTATATTACAGAAAGACTGGCACTAAAAAGTGGAAAAAAATTGCAAGTGCAAAAAGTAGTGCAACAAGCTACACACACAAATCTTCCAGTAAATATCCAATTATCGTTGGTCAGAAGTACGATTACACGGTAAAGGCTTACAATAGTAAGTACAAGAAATCCGGTAAATATAACACCAAGGGCTTAACTGTTTCTACTAAGCCGGAATATGTAATTACACGAAAAGCTATCGTGAATTATACGAAGCCAGAGGTGGATGTCCATTGGAGTAAGGCAAATGGATGTTCCCATTACGTTATCTACCGTAAAACTGAAACCAGTAGTTGGAAAAAGATTGCCACTGTTAAAAATACAGTAGACGTTTATACAGATACAAATCCTGTTAAGAACACGGTAAATGCATACACCGTTCGTGGTTATTACGCTGCAACTAAAACATACGGAGATTACGACCCGGATGGTATTCGTGCTACTGTTCCATCCTACAGCAATGTAGACCCGGACGATGGTGATGACGACATCACTCCTGCACCAACTTATACAGAAGAACAGTTTGCAGAAGAGGTTTTCCGTTTATCTAACATTGAACGTGCCAAAGCAGGTCAACCATTATTTAAACATCATTCAGAAATGACCAAAGCTGCCATGCTACGTGCAAAAGAAATCTCTATCAAATTTTCGCACATCCGTCCAAATGGTGAAAGAGGTAACACTGTATCTGGATTTGAATTTAACTTTGGATGTACAGAGGGAGAAAACATTGGTGGCGCAACAACACCAGAAGCACTGGTAGAAGCATGGATGAAAAGCAATGGACATCGCTGGACATTATTAAACCATTCCTCCACACACCTCGGTGTAGGTGCTCACAAATGTGCCGATGGTACATTCGACTGCGTACAAATGTTTTCGTCGAATCCTGATTCAAAAGTACCAATTACACTGGATGCAAATGGTGGAACATTTCCAACCAATAATAATTCAACAACCATTACCATGCAAGTACCTGAACGTAGTTATTACAACACACTTACAGACTTTCCAACACCTGTTCGTGACGGATATACCTTCACAGGATGGAATACGTATGGAACACCTGTAAAAGACATTTACATCACAATCGACCTTGATTTTACAGCCACTTGGAAACCAAACAATTAAGCATCAAGAAATAATTGCATACTCTTCCATTCAAGTTATTATGACAAAAAGTAAATTACAATAAAAAAGATACCATTTTCTCTTATATCAGAAAAAAATGAGTATCCATAAACATGAAAAAGCGGATGTGTACACCATCCGCTTTTCCTTTATAATATATGATATTTTACTTTTAAAGTCAAAAAACATCCCATATCTGGAATGCTTTTCTACCAAAACGCCCTGGTGGACAGCACTACAGCTACCTTACATCCTCATGCACCGTATGGACGAATTACTTGGTAAAGTAAATGTATCATATATTTTATCATATGTCAATATTTTTATTTCATTCATCCAAAAATAATTTTGTATCATGTTCCGTAGAAAAATCAAATATTCTATTTCCACACATATTGTCAAGCAACATTTTTACAGTTTCCTTACTAACTTTATCATGTTTTTCTATATTACGATAAAACGTATTTGAAATAAAGTCAACAAGCTGTATGAGTAAATGATTCTTTGAGTCAGAATACCTAACTTCAAAGCAATCACATATTGGGTTAATTATAGTTAAATGTTGATTTAAATATCCATCCAAAGTATATTTTGCATCTGTTGCAATATTCTGTTCATCGATAAGCAAATGCATCTTTGTTATTGTATCTTTATACTTGCTCTGATATCTGAAAAACCTGTCAAAATACATCTGGACGATATAATTAAAGGTTCTCGCATGATTTTTAATAAATTCTTCCGTAGTGTAATTGTTATCCAAAACAATTATACCTATTTCAAAATCATCTTTGCAATTTCTTATAATTCTTTCATAAATTGCTTTCTTTTTTGCTTCAGGCAATTCGCTACCCTTTATTTCTCCATTTTCATCTAATATTTTCTTATATTTGGGACTTTTTTTAATCAGTGCAGAGATTCCCTTTCTATAATATCTTTTTAATCTATCGGAATCTCGCGTAAAAAGCAACGCTATAATAAAATATCTATTATTACTTACATCTGTTTTTGTTATACTACCGGATTCATCCACAAAAACAATTAGACTTTCTTTTTCCGGTTCCTCTGTTTCTACTTCATCTGTCGATGATAATTCTTTTGTTTCGATTTCATCTACTTCTATCAGCGTTTCTTCCAACACCTCTGTCGATTCTGCCTCTAATAATTCAGCTGCTTTCGGTGTTTCTGACATCTTTGCGTCTTTTTCTTCCATAATATTCCCCAATCTTATGTAGTATATATCATTATATACTGTTTACAAGATATAGTCCATACTTAATTGATTCGCAACAAAACTTTTTGAGTAACAGCTACACAAAGCAAACTGTTACATGAAGAAAAGAGCTTTTATTGTGATACAGAATCCAAAGTTATTATCGACTTGAACGATAAGAATCTGAACTACTGCGAATATGAGTTTATAAAACTTATACCGCTTGATGAATTTATAGCAAAACATTTTGCATAAAACACATAGGGGGACTGCCCATCATGGGAAGTCCCTTTAAAATTTTACGGGTTAATTTAGGAACGATAAAATTTTTTCATACACTTTTTCCTTATAAATATAGGGTGATGCAATTTACACCACCCTGTTAAGAATCTTATTTATTCAGTTTCTTACGTCTACGACGTTTACCAAGTAACACAGCACCTGTACCGCAGCCACCTGCTGCTAATGCAATGCCTAAGCCAACAAATCCATATTTCCATGTACCTGTTGCTCTGGTATGTGGCAGGTCAAACACTGGTGTATTGGTAATAATATAGCTGCATTCATAGAAGAACCACTTATTTGTGTAATCCGTATCTTCTCTTGCAGATTCGTAGTTAATATCTTGATAATCGTTCGCTTCATCCTCACTCATCTTAAATGGAATAGAGAACTTAATCGGGTCTTTTAATAACGTCTGCCCGGATGCAGTCTTAATTTCCGTAATTTCATAATCACCTTGGTCGAGCTGGTCGAAGTAGCAATTACCCTCCCAGTCCGTGCTTCGTGTAATTGTCTCACCCTCTTTGAGAAGTCGTTTGTAATTACGCTGCTTGCTTGTAAAGCCCTCAGACTGTTTCACAAATTTGATCTCAAATTCGACTCCGGCGATTGCGGTTTTGCCATCACATTTTTAATTCATCTCTGCGCCGAAGAACTCATTCAGTAGAAATACAATCCCTGTATAAAATGATATGATCTGTATTGAATATGGATAAGAAAGCATCTATAATATAGGTAACAAATTCGAATACGATCTTCGACACAGAGCAGAACGGGAGAGTATTCAAAAATTTTTAGAGAAAGGGAAAAAAGGATGAAAAAGAACATTTTAAAGAAATTTGCAATTGCGATTGCAAGCACATCACTTGCTTTAACGGCTCCTGTCACAATGCCAGATGCATTCAATACTGTACAGACTGTTGAAGCTGCTACAGTAAAAACACCATCTACTGTAAAATTAAACAAGATTTCTTCACCAGCTTATAACAAAATTAAAATAAGTTGGAAAAAAGCCAGCAATGCAACAAAATATTACGTATATTACAGAAAATCTGGCACTAAAAAGTGGAAAAAGATTGCAAGTGTAAAAAGCAGTGCAACAAGCTACACACATACAGCAAGCTACAAATATCCGCTTACAGTTGGACAGAAATACAATTATACAGTAAAGGCTTACAACAGCAAATCAAAGAAATCCGGTAAATATAATACCAAAGGATTAACCACAAAAACAGTTCCAAATGCTGTTACGAATTTTACTGCATTAGAACTTAGCAATAATACCGTGCAACTTACATGGACACGCAGCATGGGTGCCGACAAGTACGTTGTTTATCGTAAAGCATCCGATACTGCAAAATGGCAGAAATTGGCTACAATTAACAGCACATACTATGTAGATAAGGCTCCGGTGGTTAATCAGAATAGTTATTACATGGTTAAACCATACGTATCCAAATATAAAGTATATGGCAAATACGATGCAGATGGTGTTAAGGTATATGTAAAACACAATACCCCAACTACAACTCCTGCTCCAAAGCCAACAACTAAACCGGAACAGCCAAGTCCTTCACCGAAGCCTACTGAGACACCTGCTACTCCGAGTCCAAAGCCGACTGAAAAACCGCAGCCGACAGAAACTCCAAAACCGGCTACACCGACTCCGGAACCAACAAAGAAGCCAGAACCAACGGCTACTCCAAATCCGAAACCTACGGAGATACCAAAGCCAACTGAGACTCCGAAACCGACTGAGAAGCCACAGCCGACTCCGACTCCAACTCCAACTCCAACAACTAAGCCGGAACCTAACGCAAATGCAATGGCACAGGAAGTCATCAGACTTGTAAATATCGAACGTGCAAAAGAAGGCGAAGCACCATTACAGTACCATGCAAAACTGCAGGAAGCTGCAATGGTTCGTGCAAAAGAAATTTCAATATATTATTCACATCATCGTCCTGATGGACGTAGTTCCGATACAGCACTTGGTGAAGCAGGTGTAGGTTGTCCAGATGGAGAAAATATTGCATATGGATATGGAACACCAGAAGCTGTTATGAATGCTTGGATGAAAAGCCCAGGACATAAAGCAGCTATTTTAAGTCCTACAGCAACGCACATTGGTGTTGGATTTTATAAAGCTACAAATGGACGTTATTACTGGGTACAAGAATTCTCATCAGGTCCTGATAAAACATATGCCATTACATGCAATGCAAATGGTGGAACATTCTCAGATGGACAAGAAGTAAAAACCTTCCATTGTCCAGCCGATGTAGAAATCAAATTTGCCAACCATATTCCAACACCAACTAAAGATGGTTACACATTTGCCGGATGGAGTCTCTATGGTCGTGTATATGCAGGTATTGGATTAGGTGACAATATTGACCTTACAGCAACATGGACTGCTAACAATTAACCATAACACAAATCCCCACGCTTGTTATAGCGTGGGGATTCTTTTTTTATATTCTCAGGAAATTCGCTGGGAAAATATCTCCCGGCGAAAATTGTAACTCAATATATTCTAGTAAATTTCGATAAATCACCAAAATTGACTTTTCTTGATGATAGATTTTCTATATATCCAGATGAAGCCATCGGGCAGAATGTATAACTTCTGGTATCGTTTCCGATTCGAACTTGTGCATACCAGTGTTCACTCCAACTTCCATCATAGTACATATTTTTGATTTCATCGAAACCGCCAATTTCTTCCGCAGCCTGATACAGTACTGTCGGTGTCACAAGTGAATCAAATCGCCAGTTGTAAAACCATAAACTATCATCCGTATCAGCTGCAAATTTATATAGATATTCTCCGTTATTCCAGTAATATCTAGGATGTTTGCTTTCAACATAATCAACAAATGCCTGCATCTTATCAAACGGTGTCATGCCATCTTTTGAGACGGTATTGACAATTCTTTTGACTGCCTGCTTACTTTCGTAATCGACATTGTGAACCGTACACCGCATGTTTATCGCGACTTTTTCATTTTCTTTGATTGCTATATAGCTAGAATATGATGGTACTGATTCATTCGCACTGCTGAAAAATATGATATTTACAACATATCCACCCGGAACTTTAAGCAATCTTTTATCAGAACGTAATCCACTATAATCAAGATCGTCATATCCGGTAACCTCAAGAGTCGTTGCAGAAGTATCATAATCATCACAATAAACATCAATAGAATTAATATCAGGATTTTTTGTCTTAATAAAAATCGGTCTTTCTACAAGATTAAACCATCCATCATTATTAAGCCCATCCATAACATATAGTTCATATGTATATTTTGTCTTTTCAGCTGCTGGCACCGGGCATCCTTTGACAGTTACCATACATTCTTTTTGGCGGTAAATATTCTTATATTGAATATATGCAATAATACGGCATTTGCCATTCTTTACTGGTGTAATAACACCATCTGATGATATTTTAGCCACATCTTCGGAACGTGATTTAAAAAGAATTTTCTTTTTAGATGGTGAACTTGCTTTCAACTGAAAACTATCATTGTATCCATTCAGTGTAAGACTTGATTTATTGATGATAACAGCGTATTTATCCTTTTTTACAGTTATATTATAACGATAGGTCACTTTAGGATATTTAACAGTAATCACAACTTTTCCGGGTTTGCTCTTTGTTCTTATCCAGCCTGTTTTGGATATAGTTGCAATTTTGGTATTTGAACTTTTTAATTTTACGTTTTTTTGCGTATAGTCAAGTCCAAGTTGAATTTCATCGTTCGTGTACATTGTCGTAGAATAAATCTTGACGGTTGCTGCCTTTGCATTTTGTGTTGTTATTGGACTTATTGAAATTACAATAGCCAAAATAACAGCAAATACAAATTGCAAGATATGTAGTTTCTCTTTTCCTTTCTTCATTTGAATCACCTTCTTTGTATATTTCGTAAAAAGATAGCAGAGAAATTATAACAGGCTTTACAGTAAAAATAGCTTCTCTATTTCTTTTTACAATTACAGTATATTCAGAGACTTATCATATGGCAAGTACAAATAACAAACCAATTGCAACACATATTGAAACCAAAAATGAACCAGATAATGTACCAAATATTGCCCTGTCATTCATTGGTTATTTTCGGGTCAATACTGGTACATCTCCGAAACCAGATTCTGTACATAAAATAGCCAGTATATAAGTAAGCAGCTTCGCTGCCAAGAGCAGGTCTGATACTATTTAATGTTTTTACAGAAAGGAATACGCAAACATGGAAAGACCCTACGACAAAGACATTGAGCTATTAATGGGTGATCTGAACGTACATAGTTATATCGCACACCATTATGCGCAAGAACAGATTGAGTTTGGAAAGACAGCGGAGAGATTACAGGAAGAAATTTTTGGCGCACTTTTAGAAATGCGAGGACGGCAACAGAATGCCATCAAAGAATGGCAGCGATTGACACTTACAAAACGCCAACAGCTTCTGGAACCGATGACTTCCGCATTGGAAGAAGTATGCACAGATATACAAAAATACGGTTGTACCGAAATGGCAACATACATCCAATACAGACTTGGAAACTTCCTGATGGATTTAGTAGATTTCCGAATATAACATTTATTCAGCCCTATTGGAACTTGTTTCCAGTAGGGTACTTTTTTACGCAAAAGAGCCGAGAGCAACACTAAAAAAGAAAGGATGTATGCCTTATGAAATGGTTTGTAGGAATTAATACAATTGCGGAGCTTCGGACTAAGTACCGTCAGTTACTAAAGAAATATCACCCAGATAATCCCGGCGGTAGCGTGGAAGTTACACAGGAGATCAACAAAGAGTATGATGAAATCTTTGATCTGTTAAATAAAAAATCTAAAGAAACAGGCGAAACACAGTTTACGGAAGAAGAGAACCAGCAGTTTAAAGAAATACTTAACACTATCATAAATTTTAATATAACAATAGAAGTCATCGGCACATGGATATGGACGTTTGATTCTTATGCCTATCGAAAAGAATTAAAAGAGTTAGGATTTACATACGCATACAAGAAAAAAGCGTGGACATGGCACTATGGCGAGTACAAACGACATCATAAAAAAGAAATACCGATTGATGACATACGTGCAAAATACGGTACGGAAACCGTACGTGGAAAAGTAAAACAAAATACAATTGCTGGTTAATAATGAAATGGGGATATATGGATAACAAAAAATGTTACCCACATACCCCCATTTTCTACGACGATGACGGATTAAAATTATTTATGTATAAAACCATACCTATGGTAAAAAAAGAATTAGAGATAATCTTCCAAGCCAAGGATGCTGGTTTTTCTACGTTCGCGACGTTTCTTTTCTTCTTCGGACATTTTATCATAGTCTTCTCGCGCTACGGTATTCATATAGACATCTAAGGCATCCAGTTGTTTCTGTAAAGATTCTCTTAAAGTGTCTAAGAAAATCATTCTGTCTGTCATCAAATCACCTCTTTTCTTTTCTAATGTAATAATATCACATTTCCTTGCAAAATGCAACATATTTCATAAAAACATGTGAAAATATTTATGAATAATATACAAAAATGTAGATAAATAACAATCTCTTTTACATAGAGTGCATGTTTTCCCCCTGCACCCCCGAAAATACACAGAAAAAGTAGTTTATGGATTACTTCGGCAATTCGTCAACTCGTCAATCGTCGGTTAAAAAAAGTTTTTTATAATATTACTTTTTATTATTATTACTATACATACTTAATTCCTCCTTTGATAAATTTTTTGTATATATTTTTTATAAAAATATAATTGACGAATTGACAATACTTCAAATCCCTTGTAAATACTGGCTTTTCCTGTCAATTTTATTGTCAATTAGTACTTTGTAAAGGAATTGCAAAGTTGATAAATTATAGAATATTACAGAAAAAGGAGATACAGAATTTCGTTTCATCTGTATCTCCATGTTATTTATGTATTATACACGTAAAAATCCATTAAATCTTTTGGCATTATCAAAGATTGGTTTACATTTTTTGTTAAGGTCGATACTGTCTTTAAACTGCTGATTTTTCCATGCATTCAAATCATATTCTGCAATCAAAAGTTCTGGAATAACATCTCCACATCTTTTTCCGTTAATTTCTTCTTGATTCCACGTAAAGGTTGTACTCTTTTTTTCTTCCCAATGCGGATTCTTTTCTAATAAGGTTCTCAATTCTGTAATAAATCTCGTTTTTCCCATGCATCCCATAGTGTTTGCATGTGTCGTTTCATACCAAGCCTTGTAAAGATCATATAAAAAGGCATTTGGAAGAAAATTCCATGTAAATTCATCCTCTAATTCACTCCAAAAAGCAGCAACAGAATTGTTTGCATTTCTAAATTCTTCCAGTGAATCCTGCATATCTGCGAGTGGTGGAAATTCATCTAGCGCGGGCATTTCCATACAGAGATGATATACCACCCATTCCAAAACTTCCTTTCTTTTCAGGTAATTATGTTTAATGTATTTTTTCTCTACACCAGTAAAGCACTTCCGAAAAATGATGATATACATACGTCTCAGCATACTGTCCGTGGTGTCTTTCAGTTTGGGACCCGAACTGGTATTATACTGCTGTAACAGTAACGGGTTTGCTTTAATCGTAATAGGATCACGATATTTGATATTCAACTGCATTTCATCACCCGTGGCAAGTGCTTTTGCCACTGTTTCCGAGATTGGTTTTTCATTGCCTCCGCTGTCATTTTCATCACCGATGAGCATTGTAGCCGTCAAAATTTCCGAAGAATGAAAATCTTTTCCCAAATCCGCAAGTTTTACAGACATAAACGCCGGAGCAAGCTGTTTACACACAGTTGCCAGTGTACTTTTTCCGTTATTTCCAGACGGAGCACAAAAAAATACTATTTTATCCCAATGCTGATATGGACGTACAACTGCTTGTAAAACAGCATATAAGGCATTTTTCATCTCATCATTCGTGCTGATTTCTCTTAACCATTTATCAAATGTCCAAATATTTCCATCTGGTTCGGTAATCGTTGGTTCAGTCATGTACAGTTTAAAATCAATATGACACTTTGAAAGAAAAACATATTTAGGGGCAAACGGTAACAATTTTTGATTCTTCCAATCAAAAATCCCATTATTAAAAGCAGATAAATAGGGATCTTCTGTTCGTTCCACAACTGGAACCATGGAAAACAACTGGGAATATAACTCATTTCTCTGGCTATTAGTCAAGAATGGATTATACTCATTAACTTCCTGCAAAAATCCATCAATTTCTGACCAATGTGTGCCACCACTCCATGTTCCTTTGTTTACTCCATCTTCCTGATAACGTGCCAAAATCATGTTTTTATTGTTATTTCCAGTCTGAGTAGGCAACATATTAATTCTGCAATAATTTCCAAACTTGCTCATAAGGTAAGCAATGCAGTAAATCGGAAGTTTATCTAAATATTTCCATTTAGCACCTTTGGGCTGGCTTACATTTTCTTGTTCAAATGTTTGCTGTATAGCTGACAGAAGATTTACAACATGTTCTGCAATTGTTACTTTAATTCCATTTTTTAAAACATTTTCAGCATAATTTCTGGTCAATGTAACAATTACGTCCTGATAGGTATGTACCATATTTTTTTCCTCCGTTCGTCATATCGTTATTTAAATAATTCATCAATCAGTTGTTGCGCTTTAATTTTGTTACCTAAAACAATATCTGTATAGTTAGCCTCTGTAAAAAGATAACTTCTTGTGTTCTTTTTAATAATGCTATCTAATTCCTGCAATGTTTCTTCGCTTAACTCTGGACTAACAATATCCAGAATCTTTTTTAACACATCTCTGAAATGCTGTTCCTGTTTAAACAATTCAGCAATGTGTATTTTTTCTGTTTTACTTGCCATAGTCGTATCTCCTTGTTTTCATTGTTTTGACCCTATATAATAAAAACAACATTCTTTTGGAAAATTTTTAAAGCAATTTATTTCGTGGTGTGCTTTATTTTTCTTACTTTTCAAGTGCGCAATTTCGATAACGATATAGGAACAGAAGAACTCAGTCATCTGGAAATGGTATCCACTATTGTACATCAGCTTACCCGGGACC
>OLRT01001351.1_pt1 | contig 17210 bp, 9 predicted proteins | sample 1672021 | NCBI WGS metagenome assembly OLRT01 (sample SAMEA3136637, study PRJEB25190) | human gut metagenome | reverse complement strand
AAGTGCGACCAAACGATCCTGCACGTTGGTGCCCGCGCCCATTTTGGCCGTGCTGCCCATCAGGACGCGCACTTGACCGCTGCGTACCTTTGCGAACAGTTCCCGCTTTTTGACCTCCGTATTGGCATCGTGGATGAACGCGATCTGTTCCGGGGGCATACCGGCGTCAATGAGCTTTTGGCGCACATCCTCATAGACCGTGAACGGCGTTTCCGTGCTTTCCTCCAATGAAATCGCGCTCTCCAGCGCATGGATTTCCGGGCTGTCCAGCGTACCGGGGGAAGCCTTTGCCGCCCGCTGCGAGGGCGTGGTCTTTGGCGTAGAAATGTCGCAAAACACAAGCTGTGTCAGTTTTTCCTCCTCGCCGTCACGCCAGTATTGGAGAATGTTCGCCACGCACTGATTGACCTTGGTGGTTTCCTCGTCGGGGAGCATGGGATTGATGATGCGCTGGTCAAGCCCCAGCTTGCGTCCGTCCGAGGTGATTTTGAGCATATTGTCCACATCCGGGCTGACCGCACCGCTGTGTACCTTGGACGCTCGTTCCGAGAGGGCTTTCACCATGTCCTGCTGGATCTGTGTGGGTTTGGTGGCGATGGTGTGATACGCAACCTCCGGCGTGGGTAAGTGGAGCTGATCCGCCGTTTTGATGTCGGCGACCTCTTTGAACAGATTCATCAATTCGGGCAAGTTGAAAAATTTTGCAAAGCGCGTCCTTGCCCGGTAGCCGGTTCCCTCCGGGGCAAGCTCCAGCGCGGTGGTGGTTTCACCAAAGCGGCTTGCCCAGCAATCGAAGTGTCCCATACCCATCTCTTGCAGCCGGTCATGCTGCAAATAGCGCTGGATGGTGTAAAGCTCTGTCATGGAGTTGGAAACCGGGGTGCCGGTGGCAAACACCACGCCGCGCCCGCCGGTCAGCTCATCCATGTAGCGGCACTTGGAGAACATATCCGAGGATTTCTGCGCATCGGTGGTGGAAAGCCCTGCCACGTTGCGCATCTTTGTATAGAGGAAAAGATTTTTATAATTGTCCGACTCGTCCACAAACATCCTGTCTACGCCGAGCTGTTCAAAGTAAATCACATCATCCTTGCGGTCGCTGGCTTGCAGCTTTTTCAGCCGCGCCTCCAGCCCCTTTTTCGTGCGCTCCAAGCTCTTGATGGTAAAGCTGTTGCCGCCTGCGAGCTTGGTATCCTGAATACCATCGGTGATTTCCTCAATCTGCTGGTGAAGGAGCTGTTCCTGCCGCTCCGGACTGATGGGGATACGCTCAAACTGGCTGTGGCCGATGATAACGGCGTCATAGTCGCCGGTGGCGATACGGGCGCAGAATTTCTTGCGGTTGTGGGTTTCAAAGTCCTTCTTGGTAGTGACAAGGATGTTGGCCGAAGGGTAGAGCCGCAAAAACTCGGACGCCCACTGTTCCGTCAGATGGTTCGGCACGACAAAAATGGATTTCTGGCACAGTCCCAACCTCTTGGATTCCATCGCAGAGGCTACCATTTCAAAGGTTTTTCCCGCGCCAACTTCGTGTGCCAGCAGCGTATTCCCGCCGTACAGCACATGGGCGATGGCGTTTTTCTGATGCTCTCGGAGGGTGATTTCTGGGTTCATACCGGAGAAAACGATGTGGCTGCCGTCATACTCGCGGGGACGAGTGCTGTTCATTTCCTCGTTGTATTGCCGTACCAGCGTTTCGCGCCGCTCCGGGTCTTTCCAAATCCAGTCCTTGAACGCATCCCGGATAAGCTGCTGCTTCTGCGCGGCAAGGGTGGTTTCCTTGGCGTTGAGGACACGGCGCTCCCGTCCGTCTGCGTCCTCAATGGTATCGTAGATGCGAATGTCGCGGAGGTTCAGTGCATCCTCCAGCAGCCGGTAGGCGCTGGCACGGTCTGTGCCGTAGGTGGTGAATGCCGCCACGTCGTTGTAGCGCACCATGCTCTTGCGGGAAACCTGCCATTCTGCGGTGTACGGGACATAGCTGATCTCGATCTGTCCGCGCAGATAGCGGGGCGTTTCAAAGGTTTCGTACATGAATTGCTCGATGTACTTCTTATCAAACCATGTCGCACCCAGCCGCACCTCAATCTCGCTGGCTTCAAGGTCTTTCGGCTGTGCGGCAATCAGGGCATCCACATTTCCGGCAAAGAACGGGTCGCGCGCTGCCACGCGCTGCGCGGTACGGAGCTTCTGCCGGACGTTGCCGGAGAGATATTCGTCCGCCGTCTGCCAGCCCTTCGCCCAATGCTCGCCGCCGTCCTGCAAGTCAAACGGGCCACTGTTGGGTTCCTTGTAAATGACACCCTTCAAATCCTCAACGATCTGCGGGATTTTCTCGCTGCCGCCCATGAGGGTGGCCATAAAGCTGAGATCGACGCAGGCTTTTTCTCCGATGCAGACAGCAAGGGCTTCACTGGCGGTATCCACAGAATCTACGCTGCGCTGCTGCTTGATGGTGCGCTTGTGGAACATATCCGCCTTGCGCTCCAGCTTTCCGTCGTCGTCCAGCACTTCCAGTGAACACAGGAGGTAGTAAGAGGAATCGTCAGAGAACGCAAGACGGTTCGCACGCTCATTGATTAGGCCGTGTTTTGCGGAGAACGCATCATAGAGGCGGTTTAGCTCGGCCTGCGCTTCCTGAATCCGGCTTTCTGCGCTGTACTCGTCCATTTGCAGGGCAATCAGCTCATTCACGCAATCCCGCAGCGCGACCATGCCCTTGACACGCTCGGCGGCGGTGGCGTTCAGCTCCGGTTTGACCATGCGGCTGTTTTCCCGGTAGTACACCTCGCCGTCCACCACGGTGTAGGAGTAGTTTTTCACATTGGGGTCTGCGGGGATAGACGTGTCGATCTGTTCGCCCTCGCCCAGCTCTGGCAGTTCCGCCTCCTGATAGGTGCCGCGAATGTTTTTCACGGCATCATGGAGCTGATCTGCAAGTTTCAGCCCCTCAATGGGGACAACGGTGAAATCCTGCTTGCCGTATTGGGTGCTTTCGGAGGTCTGCCTGCCGAGGATCATCTCCGGGTGGTCAACAAAATAGCGGTTGATGGCAAAGCCATCCTCGTTCTGGCCGAGGTGTACCCAATCCGGTTCGATCTCAATGGGACGGTCACGCTTTTGGAGAAAGAGAATGTCCGAAACCACATCCGTACCGGCGTTGGCCTTGAACGCATTGTTAGGCAGACGAATGGCACCCAGCAGCTCTGCTCGCTGTGCGATGTACCTGCGGACTTCGGGCGATTGCTTGTCCATCGTGTAGCGGGAGGTCACAAACGCGATCACGCCGCCCGGACGCACTTGGTCGAGGGTTTTGGCAAAGAAGTAGTCGTGAATGGAAAAACCGAGCTTGTTATAAGCCCGGTCATCTACCTGATATTGTCCGAACGGGACGTTGCCCACGGCGAGGTCGTAAAAGTCTTTTCTGTCCGTTGTTTCAAAGCCCGCGATGGTAATGTCCGCCTTGGGATAAAGCTGCTTGGCAATACGTCCGGTGATGCTGTCCAGCTCCACGCCGTAGAGCTTGCTGCCCTGCATCTGCTCCGGCAGCAGGCCAAAAAAGTTGCCGACGCCCATAGACGGCTCCAGAATGTTACCGCTCTGGAAGCCCATATTGCCGACCGCTTCATAGATCGCCTTGATAACGGTGGGGCTGGTGTAATGGGCATTCAGCGTGGACGCACGGGCGGCAGCGTATTCCTCCGGGGAAAGTGTGGCGTACAGCTCTGCAAACTCGTCCGACCAGTTTGGCTTATTCTCGTCGAAGGCATCCGCAAGACCGCCCCAGCCCACATAGCGGGAGAGGATTTCCTGCTGCTCCGGGCTGGCCTGTAAGCCCTCAAACTCCAGCTCTTGCAGGAGGCGGATCGCCGCCATATTTGCCCGAAACTTTGCCTTTGCGCCGCCGACGCCGAGGGCATCATCGGTGATGTGAAAATTCTGCGCGTCGCGGTGGCTTGCCGCCTTGAAGTCAGCGTAAGCGGCCTGCTCCGCAGCGGCAATGCTGGGAAAGCCCTGCCACTCGCCGTCAACGGGAATAGATACCGCAGGACGGTGTGCGGGAGGCTCGTCGATCTCAGCCTGAGAGATGGCATCATCAAAATCAGGCACAAACTCGCCCATTTCCGAGAGTGCCGCGCGCCCTTCCTGCTCCAGAATCAGCCTTTCTTCATCGCTCATGGCGGGCGGTTCAGGCTCGGCGGGTTCCGCAGAGGGCGGGTCATGCTCCGGTTCCGGGATGTGCAGCGTTTGGATTTCTATGTCGTAGGGCAAGTGCGTTTTCTCGGCAGGATAGAACGCGACGGGTTTGGTGACAGGCTGCGGCTGCTCCCGTTCCTGCTCTTCAACAAACGAGCGTATAAACGCAATGTGTTCAGCGCGGAAGATGGGAAAGCCCTGCCTGTTTTGAAAAGTCACATCGCGCAGAGATACTTCATCCGTGCCGAAATTTACGCTGTCAATGACAAACTTCCGTCCGTCAATCTCCAGCTCCATGCCAATGGGGATATACTCCTTGGCATCGGCCTCGTTGATAACATCATAGCCGTCGGTTTCATTTGGCTGCGCAAACACGAAGCTGTGTCCATGCTCCAGCAGCCGCTTTGCGGCGCTTGCCCATTGTCCAAAATCATAGCCGGTCACAGCGGTTTCGCCCATACCGGGAATATCGCGTTGCAGCAGGCGGCGATTCAAAGCGCTGGCGGCGCGTTCTGCATCCGCGTCATAAAAAAGCAGCCGTTCTCCGACACGGACACCGATGAGCTTTTCGGGATGCTCTGCACGAAGCGCCTGATATGCCGAAATATTCGGCGCAAGCTCACGACCCTGATCTGCAATTCGTGTGAGGACAGCAGAAACCGGTTCGGTTCTGTGTTCCGGCTCGTGATTGCTCTCGCTGGAGGATGAAACGACGCTGAGATGCGCGACAGTTTCATCTGCGGAATCAACATTATAGAGCTTACCATCAATTTCCACGCGCTGCCCCATAAGGTTTTGAACCGCTTGCGGCGTCTCCGGGGTTGGCTGTTCTGTGTGCTGCGCCGCAATGACGCGCTGCGGCTCCGGTTCAGAAACCTCGAAATATCTGGTGTCGAGGTAGCGTTCAAAGGAATTGCGGTCGATGCTGACAGGTTCCTGTCCGGGTACGTTCGGTAACGTGTGCCAGATGTGATCTTCATCTACACGCGCGATAACGCCGACTGCTGCTATGTGGTCTAACTCTATGGATGAAATGCGATCTCCAATATGATAAGTATAGCCAAGCGGTGTTGTAAACGCCGGAGGGGATAGCTCAATTCCCATATCCCGTTTGATGCCATCCAAGTAAGCAATGGCGTTATTCTGTTCTGCAAAGCGGAGCGTTTGTTCCCCATCTCCGCAGAACCGTTCCAACACCTCATCCCAAATGCCGGTAATTCCGCCCTCGCCGGGATGCAGACGAATGGAGTATCGGTCAGGTGAAAATAACCGCAGTCGCTCATTCTCATCGTAAAATTTATTCTCGCGGATGAGCTGTGCCAACCGCCGCTGTACCTGCGCCCATGTGAGCGTCACCGGCTCGGCGTTTCCTACATGGATATACATGGGAGTTTTGCTATCTTCCCAGCCATATTTTGTAGCCAGCCATGCGGCGGTGCTGCGTTCTCGCCCATGCGCCTGCATATATAGTGCGACTTCCTGCTTGCCCTTTAGGTTGTTGTGCCAATCCAGAAGCGCGTTGTCAATGTCCTCCTGTGTGATCGGATAGGGAGAGGGTGCGACCGTCGCTGCCAGCGTGGGATACAGTTCCTCCAAAAGCTCCTGATGCAGCCGGTTATGGAACGCGGGCATATCAAAGTACAGGCGGACAAGCTGGAGATCATCAGATGCCGTGACAATACGACGGATAGCGTCCGCGCCCTCCAGATAAGCGTTCTGGCGGTCTGAATTGCGGCAGGCATTGACAAAAGCCGTATCTTTGGAAAGCGAGTTGCCGACGGTCAGCTTGTACCCGTCAAACAGCTCTCGCACGGTAGGCTGTGGTGGCAGCTCGGCGGCGGGGTCGCGGAACACCCGCGTCCCATCCGCGCCGAACTCCGCTTCATAGGCATTGATGGCCTGTTCTGCCTCGTGGTCGATGGACGGAAGCGTATATGCCGTGTGTTCATGGCTGGAATCGCCAATGCGCGAAATTGTTACATCATGCTTTTCCCGCAGCTTTTCAACGTATTTCTCCAAATCCTTTGCAGGGAAGCCGCACATGGTAACACGGCCTACTCCCTCCAAATTGCGGCGCGTCAGCTCAAGGCTGAGATCATCTGCAACTGCCCGCGCATCCTCGCCATACAGCTCGAAGAAGTCCCCAACCTGATACAGCACAATTTCATCGGGGTGCGCCGCCTTTACGTCGTTATAGTCGTTATAAACCGCGTTCCGCATGGCGTCCTGCGCCATTTCCTTGTCATAGGCTGCCTGCTCATCCGGCGTAAGGTAGCGGTTCAACCGAACCAGCTCCGAGATGCGCGAAGCGACCTTGTTCCAATTCATCTGAATGTCTGCACAGCCGTTCTTTTTCAGCACAATGCCTTTGCTGCCGTGATCTTCATAGCTGCCGCTTTCTCTGGATACAGCATGGGTGCGTCCTCCGATGCCGTATTCCTTTTTCAGAAAATCAGCGCTCTCTTTTGTCGTGTGCGGAGTCTGGAAAAACTCATGGATGCGGGTCTTTCCACCCTCAAAGCCGCTTCCATTTGCAAGAGAAGCCGCAATTTCATCTTCGGTGATAAACCGGCCCGTCTTCGGAACAGCCGCCATATCGGAGTGATATTCTTTGCGCGGCAATGACAGATCTTCCATACGTGTAAGAAGCGCCTGCGGACGGTGGAAATGGAAACGCAGAAGCTCCCGGTTCTCACGGTATGCGTCAAGAAATACTCTGTGTTCTGCCAGAAGCCTTTCCCGAAACTCCGGATTCAGCAGATCATCCGTCAGGCGCTCCGTTTCCTCTGGAAAGCTGGTGCTATGGATATTGCCCAAGCAGGACAGATACCCCAGCGATTTTGCTTCATCCGAGAAATCGTGATAAAGATTCCAGACATCCACAGCAATACCCAGCCGCTCATAGCGCGGGGCTTCCGTGACCTCAAGATTGGTGGCAAATGCGCCGCCGTCCAGAAGCTCCTCAATACGCTCCGCCGCATCTGCCCAGCCTATCACTTGGGCAGAACGAAGATAGCGAGAGGTATCTCCGGTTGCAATATGGATACCGTCGTCCCCGTACCATGCGGAAAGCCTGCCGTTATCCGTAATCAGGCCGTTGCCGCCGTGGTAAAGAGCTTTCAGAAATGCCGCGCGATCCTCTAAAGGCTTTTGCTTGGAGAATTCCGCAGCAATTTTCATCCGCGCTGCATCCGCATTACCGCCCGCGCGCAGGATGTGGTCAATATCATTCTGAGAAATGAACATAGAAAAAGCGGAGGGTGTTACACTCTCCGCTTCTGCGATGGATTGAATTTGTTCTGCCTCTGAGGGGAAAAAGGACATCTGCGCCCCAGCAGGGGCATCGAACATATTTAGCTGAACACCAGTTCCGTGAGGATCGTTTCCTCGGCCTGCGCTTTCAGCGTGTTCATCAGCCCTACCCACTTCATTGGGTCGCTGGCTTTCAGCGCTTCCGTCACGCCCGCTGACTTCATCAGCTCCGGCATCATCTGTTCCAGCCGGTTGTTCGCTGCCTCGTCGATCTCCCGCAGATGGGGGTACAGCTTCTCGGACAGCAGCAGGCTGTTCCACAGCACCGGACGATGCTCCTTCAGGTAATCCTTCCGCATCCTGCCGTACTTGCCCAGCGGGGCTTGCGGCTGCTCGGTCAGGCTCAGATCGGGAATCAGATAATCCCCGCTGCGGGTGTAGGTCAGTTCGCTCATGGATTTCGCTCCTTTCCGCGATTTTCTCGCGCTCGTAATTCTTGATGGTGACTTCGATCTGCCGCAGCACCAGCTCGCTGGACTGGCTGATGGCCGTTCCAAGAGCGGCGACGGTCTGCGGGGTATTGAAATCAAAGACGTTCAGAAAATCCTCATGCTCGAAGTAATCTCCCGGCTGCATCCCGCAGCGGGACAGCAGCGCATAGGTGGTGCTGACAACGGCGGCGTTCCGAAAAGCGGCTCCGATGTTGAAATCATCATAACCTTCCAGAAAGGAACCGTCAACGATGCCGACAATATCGCGCCAGTTGTCGTGCCAGTATTCATCTACAAGCTGCGCCGCCACACGCTCCAACTGATCGGCAAGCCCGTTTTCACCGGAAACGTCAAAGCGCTGTTCCAGCGCCGCAGATACCACCTCACGATGCTCCTGCCGGTATTCCCAAAGATAAGGGCGGCGAGAGTTCTCGCCGCCGCTGGTATCGGAAACATCGAATACATATCGGAGTTTGGGTTGGTCGCTGCTGGTATCCACAAGGGCGATGCCCTTGCTGCCTCGCCGCACATAGCGGCGCATCTGCTTATTCCAAAGGTCGTATTCCGCGCAGGCCGTGGCTTCCGGGCGCTGGGCGAAGATCATGAGCTGCTCGTTGTAGGGGTACTTATACAGCCTTGCGGCGGTGGTCAGAAATGCCGTCCACTTCTGGTAGCTTCCCGTGATCTGCTCCGCCGTGCGGTCTGCCATCTGCGCATAGAGCTGTACTTTACTCGGCATCCATATCCTCCTTTTCAAAATCGGGGAACAGGTCGAGCGCGTCATATTCCGCGTCGCTCATCCTGCGCAGCTTTGCGATGGCGCTGTCCGTCAGCTCCCGCAGCTCCGTTTCATCCGCAGCGAGGTAGCCGCGCATTTCCTCCAGCGCTGCGATCAAGCCCGTGCGGGTGCCGGTGTTGTAGAGGCTCATAAGCTGGCGTTCTTCAAAGGTGATGTTCATATCAAAGCTCCTTTTCCGCGCTCTTTTTGGGCGCTGTTTTGTGTGGACGTTCTTGGGCCGGTTGGCTTTTGAGCTGCTCCAGCACGGAGGGCTTGCGTTCACCGGCATCCCGTTCCCGGTGGGCAGCCGCCGCCAAATCCATCAGGGAGATGGACATACCGGCCTTGACCTGTGCCTCAAGATTGGCAACGGTGGGCTGTTTGGAGCCGTTATTGATAATGCCGTCGATCATGCCGTAATCGTCCTCCATCGACATTTCGGCGGCTTTCAGGTAATTCTCCGGCTTCTGAAAAGCGGGCAGCTCCTGAAATCCCATGCTGTCACAGTAGTGATAGGATACCTTGCCGTTCTGTTTCAGCGCAACGATGTCGCTGACGGAGAGGCTGTGTCCCACAAAATCGCCGGGGCGCTCGTCGTTGAAAATGTAGTAGAAGTTTTCAAGGATTCTGCCGGTATCATCGTCCGGGTACACCTCACGGGTATAAATGGCTTCATAGTTGGCCGGGTCAGGCGGTGCGGCCAGACTGCCGAGGCTGGCAAAACGCAGCTCGACCGGCGCGTCCCGGCGCAGTTGATAGATCGCCATAGAATCGGTGGGGCTGTTCAAAAAGCGCTGTTCCACATCACGGGGCGGGATATGGCCTTTGACCGCATCCCAATCCGGTTGTGTGATCCCGAACATTCCGTCATGCTTGATGATGTCCTCGGCCTCAAAAACCATTTCCTCGGCGTTGTCGGGATGGAGCATATAAACCGTGATGTCATGCTCCAGCAGCTCCAGCGCCCGGTCTTTGGAAAGCGGGAGCATATCGCCGTCCAGATACCCATAGCTGCGCATATCGTCCACCGTCAGCGTGGGGTCGGGCATCGGGGTGGCCTGTTCCAGCTCTGGCGAAGTTGGAAGTGTGCCTGCGGCACGAGAACCGGCCTCCTCGTGAACAACCTGATTGTCGTCCGATGACAATTCGAGTGAGTACAAAATCCCTGCAAACTTGTTTGACAAAACTTCAAACGGCACGGTCTTATCATAGCCATGTGTTTCGCAGATACGAATCGCAGCCGCCAAAAGAAAGTTTACATCATCGTCATGTACTGTTCCGCTTTCCAGAAGGTGTAGAGTGTCCTTGTCGTAAAGTTCATAGGCATATTTTGCACCATCTTCTGTTATGCGAAGATGCTTGCTCCCACCATCAACCGCATACCAACGCTCATTAGCGTCGAGTTCCTTTAAGGAAGTGTGACTTTTCTGAAATGCCTCAACTTCCAACAGCAGCTCATTCGCTCTGTGCGCGTATTCATCGCTCTGCTCAAGTGTTTCGGACAGGAAGCCTTTTATCTCATCTGCTCCTGTCAACAGATCTTCGTAGAAATGCTGGAGGCAATCTTCCTGACTTGCAAATTCGCTGAGAAAGGCAAGGCCATTCGCATCGAGATACAGCTCTGAAATGCTTTTTGCCAAGTCAGCCGCAGACATATTGCTGTTCTCTTTTAATTGGCTTTCCGCTTGCTCGGATTTCTCCACAGAAATGCCGCGCTCCCTGCAAATCTCCGCAAAATGCCGGTCAATGTCCGTAATCAGCTCGGAAGCCGTCTTGTTGATGGTTTCCAGACTGGCGCGAAGCTCTTTCAGCTCCTTGCCCTTTGACCATGTGGCGATATAGCCGAAGCTGTTTTCTCCCGTTTCAATGCCGTAATACTGGCAGACCGCATAGGAGATGCTTTCGGCCTCGACCTCCTCGGTGTTGCGACTCTTTTCTCCGGGGACAAGGATCGTCTCACCATCGTCCGCAAGCTCTGTCATGTGTTCATAGTCGTGGAGCTTGGCGTGAGCAATCTCATGGACGGCGGCGCATACCGTCTGCACCTCACTCATACCGGCGCGGATGGTGATGCTCTGCGCCTTAATGCTGAAAAAGCCATCTGTGTCATGCGCAACGGGCTTTATCTCTATCGGAACGGGAGAAGCGCGGCGCAGCGCCTCCATGAAAACCTCATACTGCTGCACATTGCCGCTCAGATCAGCGGCAAGCTGGGGCAAGGGCTTTCCCGCAGTCTGTGACACATCAAAGACGGATACCACCTTGAACATAGGGATTCGGATTTCCTTTTCCTCAATGATGGCCTTGCCATCCGCATCCAGCACCGGCGCATTGGTTTCCGGGTCGGTCTTGATTTCCTCGACCTTTTTCTTATAGGGAGTAGGAGCGATGATGCGGATACCTTTTTCGCCTTTCAGGACGTTCCTGCCGAACTGATCGCGCCACTTGTTGAAGCCCGCCACATGGGTGGCGTCGGGGCGCTGCATATAGATGAGCATGGTGTTGTTGACCGAGTAGCGGTGAAAGCGGCTCATGGTGGCAAGGTACTTCCGGTACTTATCGCTCTCGAACAGCTCCTTGATGCCATTTTCGATGCTGTCAACGATCTCCCGCATCCGGTCTTTGTTGGTTTGCTTTTCAGCCATGATGATCTCCTTTCAGAAAAAATAGCGCCCCTGCGCAGAAGAAAACACATCCTGCACAGGGGCAATTCTCCGCAGATAGAGGCCGTTTTTGCGCTTGCGGATAGAATGACGCAGCCCCTTGTGATTCCGCATGGAAAAAGCCTTGCGGCACGGGGCTTTTACGCCCTCTATTTGCGGAGGTTCCAGTATTGTTCACGCTTTCGTTTGGCGTCCTGCTTTCGGCGCTCCTGCTTGGCGCAGGCAGGACAATACTTGGCACGGTTGGAGGAAGAATAGACCGGCTTACCGCAGACGGCGCAGCGCTTTCCCGGCCTTTCCCGCATCACGTCGGCCAGCAACTCATGGTCGGCGGGAAGCACCGCGTTTCGGAACCAGTTGCACAGCAGCGAGTAGGAAATACCCTGTACGCAGACGCAAGGCTCTCCATCATCCAGCGCGAGGCAGTTGCCGTGATCGTAATTACAGCAGAGCTTCCGAATGAGCTTTTTGGAGCGGCGGAGCTGCTTGTGATCCATACGCGGCGTATCAGCCATTGTCGAACACCAGCTTATAGCCCGCGCGCTGCCCATCGTCCTCCAAAAAAACGCTGGCATCATAGGTTTTCCCGGTTTTTTCCGAGTAGCAGCCTTTCAGCGGGGCGCGGCCATTTTTCAAAAGCGCAGCGGCAAGAGATTTCGTCAGCGCCTTTTTCTTGGCGGTGAAAAAGCGGCTGTTTTTCCAGAGAACAAAGGAACAGGCACGGTTCTCGCAGAAAAAGCCTTTCGGTGATTCCGTTACCTCGGCCCCGCAGCGGGGACACTGGCCGACCACCTCGCGCCCGGAGGGGAACAGGACTTCCGCACCGGGGATGGGCTTGTAGGTCTGCACCAGCTCATTCAGCATGGCGGCGATCCCATCCATGAAGCTGTCCGGGGCGATTTCGCCGCGCTCGATCTCTTTCAGGCGGTGTTCCCATTCAGCAGTGAGCTGCGGAGACTGGAGCTGTTCAGGCAGAACGGTGATAAGCGCCGTGCCGGTGGAGGTGGGCAGCAGATTTGTGATCTTCTTGGACTTCCTGCGCTCCACAAAACCGGAGGACACCAGCTTTTCAATGATACCGGAGCGGGTCGCCGGGGTTCCGATGCCCTTGCGCTCGGCATCATCTGGCATATCCTCCTTGCCCGCGTTTTCCATCGCCGCCAGCAGCGTATCCTCGGTGAAGTGCTTGGGCGGCGTGGTTTTTCCGGTCTTGACCGATGCGGCAGATACGGAAAGCGTCTGATTCTCCGTTACCACCGGCAGCGCGGGCGCTGCCTCTGCCTGCTCCTGCTCATAGCGCTTCCAGCCGGGAGCAAGGACGGTTTTGCCCTTGGCGGTGAAGCTCTGACCGGCACAGTCCACCGTAATGACCGTTTCTGCGTAGCGATGTGGTTCATCCACCGCACGAAGCAAGCCCCTTGCCGCCAGCTTCAGCACCTCGCGTTCGCCCAGCGGCAGAGAGGCCATATCTACCTTTTCCGCGCTGATGGTGGGAACAATGGCGTGGTGATCGGTGACTTTTTTACTGCTGCATACCTGCTTGGCGCAGATGGTCGGCGGCTTCTCCATGCCGCAGACAGCGGCAGCGGCGGCGACAAGGCCGGGGACGCTGCCCTCCATATCGTCGGTCAGAAAGCGGCTGTCGGTGCGCGGGTAGGTACAGAGCTTCTTTTCATAGAGCGCTTGGAGATAGTCGAGGGTCTGCTGAGAGGTGTAGCCGAGAACGCGGTTGGCGTCGCGCTGGAGGGAGGTCAAATCGTAGAGCGCGGGCGCTTTCTCAGACTTTTCCTTGCGCTCCACGCTTTTGACGGTTACTGCCTTGCCCTTGCAGGCGTTGGCGATGGCGTCGGCGTCCTTCCTGTCCTTCATTCGGTCTGTCGTGGCGGGAAAGCCGCAATCGAGCTGAACGGTGTAGAACGGTTCTGCCACAAACGCGGAGATCTCCGCCTCGCGCTGTACCAGCAGCGCCAGCGTGGGCGACATGACGCGCCCAATGTTCAATGTGCGGCCATACGTCAGGGAGAAATACCGCGTGGCGTTGATACCAACCAGCCAATCAGCCTTGGCGCGGCACAGCGCAGATTGATGCAGGCCGTCATAGTCGCGCCCAGACTTAAGCTGCTGGAAGCCGTTGCGGATGGCATCATCCTCCATCGAAGAAATCCAAAGCCGCAGAATCGGCTTGGAGCATCCCGCAAGGCAGTAAACCGTGCGGAAGATCAGCTCACCCTCGCGCCCAGCGTCGCAGGCGTTGACCACCTCTGCCACATCCTCCCGGCGCACCAGCTCCCGCAGAATGTCAAACTGCTTCTGCTTTTCAGAGCGGACGATGAAGCGGAACGAGGTAGGAATGATGGGCAGCGCCGCCAGCGTCCATTTGGCATCATCGGCATTGTAAACGGCGGCGTCGGCCAGCTCTGCCAGATGCCCGAAACACCACGACACGATGTACCCGCTGCCCTCCAGATACCCGTCATGCCGTGATTTAGCACCCAGCACGGCGGCGATGCTCTGCGCCACGGAGGGTTTTTCGGCGATCACAAGGCGCATGGTGCAGCCTCCATTCTCTTTACGTCACGGTAGCAGGGGCGGATGCAGCTCTGTCCGAAGCGCTTGCAGCCGTAGCAGAAGTGTTCCTTGGCAGCGTCGGGAGGGCTGTCCTCCCGCGCTGCTTTCGGCTTCTGCATCATCAGGCGTTCCAGCGGATTGTTGGTGAAATATCTCATGCGTCTGTATCCTCCGTAGTATCCTGTTCCGGTTCGTCCTCATACGGCTCAAACTCATATTCGTCCTCGCCGTAGTCATAATCGTCCAGATCGGCGCTGCCTTTGGTCTGCGGCTTGGCCTTTTTCTGCTTGAAAATGTAGAACGCTGCACCGCCGCCCAGCGCGACGATCAGCAGAACGACAAGGATGCCGCCCACGCCGCTCTTTTTCTCCGGTTCCTCGGCGGCGGGTTCTGTCGGCTCGGTGGGGACTTCGGGCTTTGCCTCCTTGCCCACGCACTCGGTCATGTTGACCGCGCAGACGGGGCAGGATGTATTGACCGTACCGGCCACGCATTTTGTGGTGCAGGAGCAAGTGGCGGGCGTTTCTTCCTCGCCGGTCAGCGCCATCAGGTCGGCCTCATCTACCTGATTCAAGAAGTGGACGGTTTCTTCGCCCTCATCGTCGCGGTCAATAATCATGTAAAATACGTTACCATTCTTGCTTTCCAACGTAATGAACTGTTTTCCTGCCTTGGTGCTGGTGCCAATATCGTCGATCAGCGTCAGATTGCCGTCCGGTGTCAGCGCGTCGCTGCCGCCCGTCATGCTGCCGATGCTCACGGTGCTGTCGGCGGCGTCGGTAACGGTCAGATAGCCGCCGTACACATAGCCCACACGGGCGGGCAGCAGGATTTTTACCCAATCGCCGTCCCTGCCAATCACATCGACCACCGTGCCGTTGGGGAGCTGCGTAAACGCGGTGTTGTCCAGTCCCGCGCCGGTGCGGACATTCAAGTTGCCGCCGTTGGTCGTGACCGTGCCGATCTGTTTTGTTTCCTGTGCGTCTGCGGCGCTGCTTTCGGCGGTGGGCAGCGCATCATCAGGATAATCACCGTCGCTGGCAAAGGCGGAAACGGGGAGAATCCCGATACACAGGAGCATCAGCAGCAGGCTGATAAAAATGCGCGGTGTGTTTTTAGTCATGGTTCAACGCCTCCTTTTCCGAAGTGGCCGGTGCAGGCGCGGCCTGCATACGGCGGAACAGCTCGGCAAACTGTTCCATCGTCATGCCGTTCTCGCGCACCATGCCGATGATGTCGGTGTCCTCCAGCTCACGAATCTGCTTTTCCAGCTCGCGGTTGCGGCCTTGCAGATCGGAGATTTTGCATTTGTTCTTCTCCAGCTCTCCACGGAGCTTCATAATTTTCGGGTTCATATCGTTCACTCTCCTTTACGGCAAGCGCCCATAGCGGTAGAAATGGGACTGCCAATAGTTTGAATTTAAGTTTGCATAAGAGATCGGATCTCCGCAGTGGATCATCATATTGTTGCCGACGTAGATACCCACATGGCTGACACCGGGGGTATCATACGTTCCGGTGAAAAATACCAGATCGCCCGGTTTGACATTGGCAGAGGGTACGGGCGTACAGATATTGCATAGCCCCTGCGCTCCCAGCCTGCCCACATCCCAACCGGAATGATTGATGACCCAACTGACGAAGCCCGAACAGTCAAATGAGGTAGAGGGACTGCTGCCGCCCCAAACGTAGGGGTAGCCGAGATATTTTTCCGCTTCCTTGATAATGGCGGCGAATACCTCATCGTCCAGCGCCTCCGGGGGAATGTCGTAGTCGGTATAGCTGCCCTCCACATACTTGCCGATGTAGCCTGAACCGGGGAACAGGTCGGGACGGTTGCCGAGGGTGGCCATATAGGTGGCGTACATTCCGAGCTGTTCTTCGCTCATAATGTAAACGGGAACATGGGAGAGATTGAAGTTTTCCAGCGTGACCGTGCAGATGTAGTAGTCATACGGCACCTGATAGGTGTCCGTATGGGTGTTGCCGTCCGCGTCCGTCCATGTGTCGGTTTCTGTGCGGTAGCGGGTTTCCACCACCACATCCTCGGTCAAAATGTACTGGCGGTCAAAGAGCATCTGGAGCATACCCTGCACCTCATCCAGCGTCCATTCCCCTTGATGCAGCGCCGTAATCATGGAAATGAGTACATAGGGGTCATGCTCGATGGTGTCCAGATCAAAGTGGTACTCATCGTAGTCATGGGTACTTTCATAGGTGTCGAGGTAGCGCTGAAGCTCTGCTTCCATTTCGCAATACTGCGCTTCCGCGCCCAGCATATCGGCGTCCTGCGATGGATAAGTGCTGGCCGCGATCCCGGAGCCGACGCCATCCATTATCACCGAGCAGGAGGACAGGCCGTTGAGCAGAAATGCCAGCATCAGCAGAATTGCGGCGGCAATGGCAAAGCCGCGCCGGTGTTCCCACACATATTTGCCCGCTTTCTCAGCCTTTTCAGCGGCTTTTTTCGCGGCCTTGGCGGTATTCTCTGCCGCCTTTGCCGTAGTCTGCGCCGCCTGATTGTGCTTGGCAGCGGCATACTGCTTCTTAATTGCCTGCTTCTGCTGCCACTTGGAAACGGGATTGCTGGTGGGGCTGTCGATCTCTGCTTTCTTCTGGAGCGCGTCAATGTTGGCTCGCTCCAGCTTTCTCTCTGCACGGATGGCGGCACGATAAGGCTTGAGCTGATGGGCGCGGTGGGCAGACTGCACCAGCCGCCCGCCGCTCTCCACGGCTTGCTCTACCTTGTGCGCGGCCTCTACGCCTACATTGTCATCCTCGCTCTGCCGCACCTCACGGTGAACCTGAGAGAGAACAAAGTTGGCGGGGGCATCCTGCACGGCATGGGTCAGCTTTGAGGGCGGCTTTTTCTTATCCACTTCCTCAAAACGGAGCTGCGTTTTGACCTTGCCGGTGGCAGGATCAAAGCCGCGTTCCCTTTTGACCACGGTTTTCTTGGGGATTTTCGCCTGCGCCTTATCCGCCTTGGCCTCCGCTTTTTTCACCCGCTTGATGGGCTTTTCCAGCTTCGGCTCGGCAAGATTGGCATCGGAAAACTGCAAACGCGGTTCTCTTTTCATGCCGACGCCACCTCTTGCGGTTTGGTGGTCATGACGCGGTACAGCTCGGTGTCCTTTGGGAAGTGGTCAATGAAGGGCAGGATCGTGTTGCCGTAGAACAGCAGCCCCTCGCCCTCGCCGGAGTGGGTCACATAAGAAAGCTGATGCGGCGAAATGTTGAGCTGCTTTGCGAGAATCTGCC
>OLRT01001348.1_pt1 | contig 17225 bp, 13 predicted proteins | sample 1672021 | NCBI WGS metagenome assembly OLRT01 (sample SAMEA3136637, study PRJEB25190) | human gut metagenome | reverse complement strand
AACGTATCTCCATCAAAGATACCCGTGGTATCATCGATGCTATCCTGAGCGGAGCCATTCTGAGCGCTCCTACAAAGACAATTCCATACTTCAACTTCGAAGTTCCTACAGAACTCCCGGGTGTTGATGCAGGAATCCTTGATCCACGTGACACATATGCAGATGCTGCACAGTGGGAAGAAAAAGCAAAAGATCTTGCTGCAAGATTCGTTAAGAACTTTGCTAAATACGAAGGAAATGCTGCTGGTAAAGCACTTGTTGCTGCTGGTCCTCAGGCATAATTTCATAATTGAAAGCAATTTCAGGGGCTGCCGTTTAACGACAGCCCCATAATTTTATATGAAATGAGATGATAACAACATGAGTTGGTACAACGAAGCTATTTTTTATCACATTTATCCGCTTGGTCTTTCCGGAGCACCGAAGCAGAACGACTACAGTACACCGGTACATCGCCTGAACACTCTTCTTCCATGGATTGACCATATTAAAGCAATCGGCTGCACTGCCCTGTACATCGGGCCTCTTTTTGAAAGTGTCGGACATGGTTATGAAACAACCGATTACAAGAAACTGGATTCCCGTCTCGGAACCAACGAGGATCTGACAGCTTTCGTAAAAGTCTGTCACGAAAAAGGAATCAAAGTTATTTTTGACGGTGTATTCAACCATACCGGACGTGATTTTTTCGCCTTTAAAGATATCCAGAAGAACAGGGAGCATTCGCCATATCTTAACTGGTACTGCAATGTCAATTTCTATGGAAACAACGAATACAATGATGGATTTTCCTATGACAACTGGGGTGGATATAATCTGCTCGTCAAACTTAACCAGCGCAATCCGGATGTTCAGAATTATATCTGTGATGTGATCCGTTACTGGGTTTCTGAATTTGATGTAGATGGCATCCGTCTTGATGCTGCCGATGTCCTTGATTTTGATTTTATGCGTATGCTCCGTCGTACTGCTGAAGAAGTCAAGCCGGATTTCTGGCTGATGGGCGAGGTTATCCACGGTGATTACAGCCGCTGGGTAAACGGCGAGACGCTGCACAGTGTCACGAACTACGCGCTTCACAAGGCACTCTACAGCGGTCATAATGACCACAACTATTTCGAGATTGCCCATACGGTCAAATATTTACAGAATATGGGAAATCTCGATCTTTATAATTTTGTGGACAATCATGATGTCGAGCGAATTTATACAAAACTGTCCAATAAAGCGCATTTTACACCGGTTCATATTTTGCTCTATACTCTTCCGGGAGTTCCAAGTATTTATTATGGTTCCGAGTTCGGAATCGAAGGCCGCAAGGAACGCTCTTCTGATGACAGCCTCCGCCCAGCCCTTTCACTTGATGATTACGAAACTGCTCTGGGAGATAATCCATGTACTGCCCTTATTGCAGCTCTCGGACAGATCAGACAGCACACACCTGCATTAAGTTACGGAAGCTATGCAGAACTGCACCTTACAAACCGTCAGTTTGCATTTGCACGTGATCTGAACGATGTGCGTGTCGTTGTAACAGTCAATAACGATGACAATGCTGCTTCCATGGATCTTCCTGCTGGAAACGCTGTGGAATACATCGGTGCACTGTCCGGTCAGAAAGTCGCTGTACAGGATGGCCGTATCAACGTCACTGTTCCGGCAAACAGTGGCGAGATCTGGGTACCTTCCGGCGATATGCCTGAATATAAGCCATTTAAGGTTGAGATTTCGGTGAAAGAGGAAACAGTAACAGATGAAGAATCCATACCGGCTGATTCTGAAGCACCATCCTCCGCCACAGAACCGGTTCATTTCGATCCGAACAAGTCGCCGGAAGACATGTCTGTTGCGGAATTACAGGCCGCCATCCTTGCCAAAATGGCAAACAACGGTCCGATTAGCGATCAGATGAAGAAAACTGTCAATGAAAACATCTGGCATGATTCCCTCGTCAACTGGTTAAAGAGTTTCCGTTGATATTCTTTCCTTTTTGAGGCAATGCAAAAAAAGAGCTGCGTACCACCGCGCGATCATAATCTCGTCAGGTACGACAGCTCTTATTTTATAATTTTACGCTCTGTTATTCACACTTCCTGTCAGTCTCTGTTTCATTTCTCCACTGAGCATGGTCACAAATACACTGACTACAAAAACTGCGATGCAGCGATCGAGATAATCGGTCAGGAACTGAACTACAAAAATGCTTCCGGTCAGGCCAAGTGGTGTATGTGAAAGAAGCTGCACCAGAATTGAAGATCCGGAAGAAGTAACTCCGCCAAACAGCACTGCGTTGATTACAGAACTTACCACTGTTCCCGGGACAGTGATCATTGCAGCTGCCGCCAGCACTTTTACCCTCTTTACGGACAGTTTGCGAAATACAAGACCACTCATAATACCGGTGATCATTCCTACCGGTGCAAAATACAGGGAATAAATATCGACTGTCATTCCCATGAAGATTCCGCTGATCAGATTTGGAAGCATTCCAAACCATGGTCCCAGAAGTGCTCCGGTCAGAATCGTACCAATGCTGTCCAGATAAACCGGAAGTTTCAGAAGAAGTGCGATCTGTCCTCCGGCAATATTAATTCCGACTGCCAACGCTACCAGACAGATCTGATAGGCATTGATCTTGCTGCCGGCAGTATTTTTCTTTGTGTTATTTACGTTGTTCGCTTCCATGTTTGTGCTCATTTTTCTTCCCCTTTCACAGTTCATGCAGAAGTTTTAATTCCTCGTCGTTCCATTTGCTGCCATCTTCTTTCTTAAGCACACGTTCCATAAAGAAGCGAAAAAACTTCTCCGGATCCGTCTCTGTAAGAATATGACTGTTCGGTTCTTTTTTCCAGAAATCCATAGAATCTACTACCGTCTGTCCACGACAGATACCATCGGTTGCAACGGCTGTAAAGCTGTCAAATCCACTGCACATTGACCTGTCAATGAAATATGCCACTGCAAGTGGATCATTGATCACGCATCCGATAATGCCTTCCTGCACCCAGTGAAAATCCATATAAAATCCTGTGATCTTGCGGATGAACTCACCATTTTCTTTGTCGAGGCGGCACATATATTCCAGACGATTCGGTGTCAGCACGATTTCTCTGGTGACATCCAGACCGATCATATGAATGATATTGCCTTCTTTTTCAAAAAGATCATATACAATGGCAGCCGCATCCGGGTCACACCAGTAATTGTACTCCGCCACCGGTGAACAGTTTCCGTGACTTCTGAAATTGCCTCCCATAGACACCAGTTCTTCTACATTTCGGATAAGGTGTGGCTTCTTCGAAAATACTTTTGCAAGATTTGTCATCGGACCAAGAGCAATGATCGAGATCTTTTCTTTTTCCAGAATCTCTGTCAGAAAATCCACCGCACTCTGCTTCTCACACCCGCTGGAAACTTCCAGGAGAAAACTTTCCCCAAGTCCGTCCATGCCATGTGTATCACGTGCATCGATATATTCTTCCCGAAGTGGTGCATCTTCTCCGATATAGACCGGAATATCCAGTCTGTTTAACTGTCTGAGGACTTTTTTCGCATTGACTGCTCCCATATCAGAAGGTACATTTCCTGATACAGTCGTAATCGCCACAATCTCCAGCTCCGGAGAATTGACCGCAAGCATGATGGCAAGTGCGTCATCGATCCCCGGATCACAGTCTATAATAATTTTGCGCATAAAAAAACTTCCAACCTTTCCCTTTTCTATGTAAAAATCCTCCACAGAAAAGGTATCAACGATCGGAAGATACCTGAATGACCTAGTTTTTTATACTGGGAGGGTTTCGAACCAGTTATTTAATTTCTATGAAACTTTCTGTAGTATAACAAAAGAATTCCCGAAATGCAAGTCTATTTTGTAAAACAATCCTGCATTCCGGGTGTTTAGTTACTGTTCACAGATAGTATCCTGTGAACAGTAACAGCGTTTATTCTTATTCAAACAGTTTCTTTACCATCTCTGCATCAAATGTTACAGAAGATACATGATTGACTTCAATCTGATACAGTGCATTTGCTGCAATGTGCTCAGCCGCCTGTTCAAGATCACGGATACCGGTCGTATCGGCAAACTGCTCAATGACTGCATCCAGACCGTCCGGTGCCACCACACACTCTTCCGCTTTCAGGCTCATTCGTTTCAGGACTTTCGGAAGAGCAAATTTCGAAAAGATCACTTTCTTTTCTTCTGCTGTGTAATCCGGAAGTTCAATAACCGCAAAACGGGACATTAACGGTGCACTGATCTGTGCCTTGTCATTTGCTGTGGCGATCGGATATACACCGACGGTCGGAACCATACATTCCATATAGTTGTCTGTAAATCCGAGATTGTCAAGAAGCGTCAGAAGGACATCGGCCGGGTTGCCGTTTCCTTTGCCATTCGTCGCCTTGTCAAGCTCATTGATGATAAATACCAGATTTGATTCACCCGCCATAGAAAAAGCTTCCATGATGATACCCGGCTTTGCATTTGCATAAACACGAGAACTTCCTGTCAGCTGCTCTGGATCGTTGATAGAACTCATGTCAAGTGTTGTCCATGGAAGTTTCAGAATACGTGCCACAGCATAGGCAATCTGGGACTTACCGGTACCTGCCGGGCCTACGAGAAGCAGACCATATGCCGGAAGGGTGTGTGTACGGTTGATCTGGATGATCGTCTCAATGATTCTCTGTTTTACTTTTTCCATTCCATAGAGTTCTTCGTCGAGAATGCGGCGTGCCTCTACCGGATCAATGGATTCGAAATAATTGTTTTTCCACTGAATGTTCATCATAATGGACAGAGCTCTCTGTGCATGTCTCCGCTCTTCCTGCGAAACTTCATGAGAGCGTGCCACTGCAAGGTTTCTTCTTGCCCAGAGGCGGATGTTGTCCGGCATGGTTCTTCCGGCACAGGTCATAAAGTCCGTAATACTCTGTATACTGGTGAGTTTCATATCGTCACCATCTTCATCTTCCTCATCGTTTTCCGGAAGTTCCGCCGGTGCATTACTTGCAAGAAGTCGTTCGATCATAAACTGCAGGAATCCATCCTCTGCTGAAAGCTTCGTTCCGCCTCCAAATGCTGTCTCACGAATCTTATAAACCGCATAACCCTTTTCATTATTCTGTCCCGATAATCGTACACTGATATGATTTTCGCCAAGCCATTTTACAAGGCTCACAAAACGTGCATCGATCTTTAAGATATCTGCCGGAAACACGCCATCATCCTCTTTAAACTCGAAGGATGATTTCTGGTTTGGGTTGGAAAATACACCACAGGAATGATGTTTCCACTGACGGTTTCTGTTCTCAATAACCAGAATCGGTTTTTCTGCTGAAGGTACTTTTTCATTGGACTGGAACGTCGTATAAGTACATTCCGGATCTTTCTTCTCTGTTTTTGTATTGCTGAAATCAAATACTGGCATAATAAACTGTTACTCCTCTTTTAGTATTTATAAAATTCACCTGTACATACATCATAGATGCCTCGCGGTGTAATACGAATCTCCGGAATGACCGGAAGCGCCATAAATGACAGTGTGATAAATGGTGCGATTCCATCCGGTACACCCATTTCATGGGCTTTTTCAATCATTCTTTTCAGTTTGATGTGACTATACCGGAAACCGGCATCACTCATCAGTCCCATCACCGGTAATTCCAGTGTATCAAAAACCTTATGGTCTGCAATAAGCGTATAGCCTCCCTGCGTACGGATCAGTTCCTGTACCGCAAGTGCCATATCCTGATCATTGTCACCTATCACGATAATGTTGTGAGAATCATGTGAAACACTGGACGCAATCGCTCCGCCGCGGATTCCAAAGCCACTTACAATACCCACTCCCGTTTTACCGGTTGCTTTGTGACGCTCGATCACCGCAATTTTCTGATAATCCTCATCTGCCCGGAACACACCCGGTCCGTCAAATAGCTGTACTCTTTTACGGACAGTTGTAATCTCACCTTCCTGCATTTCAATTACATAAAAACTTCCGTCTGGTGATTCCAGTGTCAGATCATCTACTGTAAAGTTTCCGACATGAACTGTATTTTTTAATTCGGCCGGACATTCTCTTATCGTAATCTCGCTGTCCTGATTAATTCTCTGTCCGTTATAATAGACATCATAAATTGTCATATTTTCAATATCATCCAGAACCAGAAGATCCGCCTGATATCCTGTTGCAACTGCACCAAGTCTTCTGAGTCCATAGCATTTCGCAGAATTGATCGTGGCCATGCAAATAGCATCGATCGGATCCATGCCGAGCTTTATTGCCTTACGTACATTATGATCGATATGTCCTTCTTTTTCAATATCTTCGATATGTTTATCATCGGTACAGAAGCAGAAGCCTTCTCCGTTCATCTGATGACTGACAATGCCGGATACAATTGCCTTGAGGTTTCTTGCCGCACTGCCTTCACGGATATGTACCGTCATTCCACAGCGCCGCTCCTGCATTGCATAGTCAAAATCCGAACACTCATGATCTGTCGTGATTCCAGCCATCACATAAGCCTGCAAATCCGCTTCAGCCAGAAACGGTGCATGCCCGTCTCTCACTCTTTCTCTGAACAAATCCAGTTTGCTGTGCATGGCTTCATCAGCATTCACTACGGATATATAGTCCATTACTTCTCCCAGACCCAGTATCCTTCTGTTACCAAGATACGGTACCATATCCTGTGCAGTAATGGTACATCCATTGTCGTCAATTGCAGTTGCCGGTACACACGACGGCATCATCACAAATACATTTGCCTCTACATCTTCTGTCTGATCCAGGATATAATCAATGCCCTTTAAACCGGACACATTTGCAGATTCATGCGGATCCACAATAAACGTCGTTGTCCCATGGCGGGCAGCCACTGTTACAAGCTCTGCCGGTGTCACAAGGGTTGATTCCAAATGCAGATGACTGTCGATCAGTCCCGGACAGACGTACCTGCCTTCCAGATCAATTTCTCTTTTTCCTTCGTAACTTCCGATTCCTGAAATCAGACCATCTTCTATCGCAATATCCCCTTTCAGGATCTCTCTGGTAAAAACATTCACAATACGGGCATTTTTCAGTACAAGTTCTGCTTTTTCCAGTCCACGGGTAACTTCTGAACATTTTTGATACTTCTGTAACTTCATAAGCCCACTCTCCTTTTATTCTGCTTTACCTTGTTTTTAAATTCTGCCAGTGCTTTATGCACCTGATTTCTCAATCCAGCTTAATGCCTGCCAGCGCCTGTGCAAATGCATTATTTACCGGCTCTGCCGCCTCTTTTTGCTGCTTTTTCAAATATTTCTGCACGTCTCTTTTATTTACACCTGCGCCTTCTTTTGCACGTCTTGCCTGGAAAGAAGAAAGCTTTTCTTTATAGCCGCATGCACATACAAAAGTTTCTTCTTTTCCTTTGACCAGCATCTCCATACGTTTGTGGCACTTCGGACAGCGCGCATTGGTCATACGGGAAATAGTCTCTCTGTATCCACATTCTCTGTCCTGGCATACCAGCATCTTACTGTTTTTACCATTTACTGCAAGAAGACGTTTTCCACAGTTCGGACAGATTTTATTTGTCAGATTGTCGTGACGGAATGTACCTGTTCCTGTCTTTATCTCACCAACAATTTCCTCCGTATATTCCCGGATTCCGTCAAGAAATACTTTTTGCTTCAGCTTTCCCTTTGAAATATCGGAAAGTTTCTTTTCCCAGTCTGCTGTCAGCTCCGGTTTCTTTAAGTCTTCCGGTACCAGTTCCAGAAGCTGTTTTGCCTTCGATGTCAGATAAATCTCATTTCCACGTTTTTCCATAAGAAATGTATGATATAGTTTCTCAATGATATCGGCTCTTGTGGCAACAGTGCCAAGTCCGCCGGTCTCTCCCAGCGTCTTTGCCGCCTGTGAGTCTTTCGTCGACATATATTTTACCGGATTTTCCATCGCAGCAAGAAGTGTTGCCTCGGTAAAATGTGCCGGTGGTTTTGTCTTGCCGTTCGTGAGCCTTACACTGTCTATATGGATTTTTTCTCCTTGACGGAACACAGGAAGTTTCTGATCTTTCAGTGCACTGTCCTCCGTATCTTCTTCCTGCATGCCCTCCTCATAGACAGCTTTCCATCCGGCACTTATAACTGTTTTTCCATTTGCTGCAAAAGTCTGTCCTGCTGCCTTTGCTTCAAGAGAAGTCTGCTCATATTCAAATGCAGGATAAAGCACACTCAAGAACCGACGCACGACCATATCATATATTTTGCGTTCTTCGTTCGTCATATGATCAAGCTGTACAAACTGTTCCGTCGGAATGATTGCATGATGGTCACTGACCTTTTTATCATCCACAAAGCTTCCGTTTGTCTGAATCGGTTTGCTGATCAGTACTCCGGCAAGCTTTCTGTACGGGCCTGTTCCACAGGCTTTCAGACGTTCTTTGATCGTCGGTACAACATCCTTTCCGATATAACGTGAATCCGTTCGCGGATATGTAAGTACCTTATGATTTTCATAAAGCCGCTGCATAATATTCAGAGTTTCTTTTGCGGAAAATCCGTATTTCTGATTTGCCTCTCTCTGAAGCGTCGTCAGATCATACAGACCTGGTGCATATGTTTTCTTCGGTTTCTTTGCTACAGAGGTGATTTCCAGTACACCGTCTGAAATATTTTTGCGTATTTCTTCTGCACGGTCTTTCTGGAATGTACGGTAACTGCCGCTTCTGGTGTCTTTCCATGTCCACTGTATGCCACCCGCCTGCAGGGTAACACCATAATATTCTTCCGGCTGGAATTTACGGATCTCCTCTTCTCTTCTTGCAATGATCGCCAGTGTCGGTGTCTGCACTCTTCCGCAGGAAAGCTGGGCATTGTGCCTGCATGTCAGCGCTCTCGTGCCATTGATACCAACCAGCCAGTCAGCTTCTGCTCTGGCTACCGCTGCGCGATAAAGATTATCATATTCTCTGCCGTCTTTCAGATTATGGAACCCATCACGGATCGCCTTATCTGTCACAGAGGAGATCCAGAGACGACGGATCGGTTTGCGGCATCCGGATTTATCCAGAATCCAGCGCGCCACAAGCTCTCCTTCTCTGCCAGCATCTGTAGCAATAATGATATCCCCGATATCCTTTCGAAACAGTTGAGCTTTAACTGCCTGATATTGTTTGGAGGTCTGACGGATGACCACGAGTTTCATCTTCTCCGGCATCATCGGCAAAGTCTCCATATCCCATTTCACATATTTCTTATCATATTCCTCAGGATCTGCAAGCGTCACAAGATGTCCCAGTGCCCATGTCACCACGTATTCTTTTCCCTCTAGAATTCCGTTTCCCTTCTGGTTACAGTGGAGAACTCTCGCAATATCCCGTGCTACAGATGGTTTCTCTGCAATTACCAATGACTTCATAGATGTTCCTCTTTCTCAAGTTGATATTTTCTGAATTTTCTTTGATGTGAGTATACCATATCCCAACAAAAAAAGGAAGATAACTGCTCTTCCTTTCAATGATAATAAATGCCTGAAATATTTGTAAATTTTTGTCGGTCATGCTATGATAAACAAGAACGTAAGGGAGGAAATTATGTACTATTTTATCGTAAATCCTAATTCCCGCTCAGGAAAAGGTGCCCTGATCTGGAAAGGACTCGAAGGCATCTTAAATGAGCGAAATGTTGAATATAAAACATTTTTTACAGAATACAGAGGACATGCCGTTCTTCTGTCTAAGTCCATTACTTCCGATGCTGCCCCAGAAAACCCGGTAACCCTCATTGCAGTCGGAGGAGACGGTACGATTCAGGAAGTCTTAAGTGGTGTGCATGATCTTTCCTGCATCACATTCGGCTATATTCCTACCGGATCCGGAAATGATTTCTGCCGTGGCATGAAACTTCCGATGGCTCCCACCGAGGCACTTAATCTGATTCTTTCCGACTGCCGGCCTCATCCGATGGATGTTCCGACACTCACCTGCAGTACGGGAAGCAGTCACTTTGCCATAAGCTGTGGCATCGGTTTTGATGCCGGCGTATGTCATGAGGTCGGGATCACACCAATGAAAAAAGTTCTTAACCGTATCGGGCTTGGAAAGCTGGTCTATCTTTTTGTTGCATTAAAACAGCTTCTTTTTCTGAATCCTTCTCCTATGACACTTGTCATGGACGATGACAACGTGCAGCAGTTTTCCAAAGTATATTTTACTGCAGTCATGAATCAGAAATACGAAGGCGGCGGTTTTAAGTTCTGCCCGCATGCCATTCCATCTGACGGATATCTCGATGTCATCGTAGTCGACGGCTTAAGCAAGCCCAAAGTCCTGTGTTGTCTTCCGACAGCATTTTTCGGAAAACACACGATTTTTCATGGTATCCACATTTTCCGCTGTAAAAAAATAGATATCCACAGTGATCTCGCACTGCCGGTGCACAAAGACGGAGAATCCGCCGGAATCCTGAAAGATTTTTCCGTATCCATCGGCTCCAGGCAGGTGCGCATGATCTCATAATTTCCTGTAACGCGAAGTAATTTCCTATTATATAAAAAACTTCTGCCGGTCACTCAGCAGAAGTTTTATTTTGATTTTAGTTAAATCCGTAGAATTTCTGACATATTTTATACGCAGCCACAAACATCTTACGTCCGCCTCTTCCCGGCAGATTTGCCGCACGTCCGAGGATGCTGTAACGCAATTTGTGATAAAGCCACAGATCCTGCTCACGGATATAATCCAGCAGTTCTCTTTTCTTATCAAGCGCTTCCTGTGTACCGGCACGCACCAGCATAATGGAAGAAACTGTCGTGATGATATCCAGATAACTCAACATATATTTCTTCACATATTTATTATCAAACTGACAATTATGGAAGATATCTGTCATCAGTTTATTTACTCTGATCTGCTGGTCGATTCTTTTTATCATTACCTTTTCGTTTACAGACTGGTCATCTCTTCCGATAAAGTAACGATAAAAATTCACATCCAGATAATACATTTTCTTCACAAACGACAGCGGCTCAAATGCAAAGATATTATCCACATAGAATGTATGCTTCGGAAGCTCCATTCCGCATTCATGCAGGAGTTTGGTACGGTAAATAATCGAATGCATCAAAAGGTATTTTCCCTTCGACATATGCACGCTGTCCCATCCGAAAATCTCATTTACCGGCAGGCAATGACGGTACTGCATAACTTTCTTGCGGGCTGCCCCCTGCTTCTCATAAACAAAATTGCTGATCAGCATATCTACTGTCTCCGGTCCACGCACGAGTTCTCCCAGTGTATGCAGAATCTTTGCATAAGCTTCTTCATTTACCCAGTCATCGCTGTCTACAACCTTGAAATAAAGGCCTGTGGCATTACGGATGCCGGCATTGACAGCTTCTCCATGTCCGCCGTTTTCCTGATGGACAGCCTTAATAATCGTCGGATATTTCTCTGCATATGCATCTGCGATCTCTGCAGTACGGTCGGAAGATCCGTCATTTACTACAAGAATCTCCACATCTTCTCCACCCTTTAAAAGAGACTCGATACATTTTTCCATATATGCTTCTGAATTATAACAGGGAATTGCAATACTCAGTAATTTCATTTTCCTGGTTTCTCCTTCATGTATTTTATATATGCCCGGAAAGCAGACGGTATCGCATACTGCTTTTCAGACTGTTTCTTTTCTATAAAAATAAATGGTGCTTCCTTTCGTTCCTCCAGTGAAGACACACGGATGCGGTAACCAATCATTCTCCATTCTATGTGAGAAAAAATATGCTTTGCCTCAGGCAGCGTCTCAATATGAAGCGGCTCCAGATTCATCTCTTTTACCTTCTGAAGTGCTTCATCCATACTCAGATGACCTTCGACATTCGGCAGTTCATAAAGCCCTGCCAGAAGTCCTTCCTGCGGTCTTTTATGAATTGCAGTACGCTCACCGTCCTGAATCACAAGAACCGTTCTGTTTTCGATGGTTCGCTTTTTCTTTGGTGCTTTTACCGGAAGTTCATCAACCGTGCCATGATGATACGCCTTACACAATGCTGCAACCGGACATTCCATACACCGCGCCGGTCCGTTGGGTACGCACACCACTGCTCCGAGCTCCATCAATGCCTGATTAAAATCGCCGGGTGCCTCTTTCGGCATGATCCCCAGCAGTTTCTCTTCGACCTGACGGCGAACAGACTGCTTCATGATATCCTGACGATCCTCGGTGATCCTCGAAAAAACACGAAGGACATTTCCGTCGACTGCCGGAACCGGAATATCATAAGCGATCGATGCGATCGCGCCTGCGGTGTAACTGCCGATTCCCTTTAAGGCGAGCAGCTCATCATAAGATGCCGGCAAAACACTTCCGTATTCTGCGACAACGACCTGCGCTGCGCTCTGCATATTCCTTACCCGATTATAATACCCCAGTCCTTCCCACAGCTTCATAAGCTTCTCTTCGGGGCATTCTGCAAGAGCCTTCACATCCGGAAGTTCTCCGATAAAACGGAGAAAATACGGCTTTACAGCTTCTACTCTGGTCTGCTGAAGCATAATCTCCGACACCCAGGTATAATAAGCATTCTTCTGATCTCTCCACGGAAGGATCCGTTTATTTTGTCTGTACCAGCTTATAAGCGGCTGTACAATCTCATTTAGCATAAAATCCTCCGGATCTGATGGAATATTGTTACTGAAAACAATGCCAGATTATTTTTCAATACTGCTTAAGTATAACATAAATCCTGCCAAAAGACAGTTGATTTTTTTTATTATAACAGATAGAATATCAGACATGGTAACATAAATAACACTTCAGATGAATTTATCGAAAGGATTTTTACTATGGACAGTATCATTTTTGACGTAGACGGTACTTTGTGGGACTCTACAGATGTCGTAGCAAAAGCTTGGACTGATTATCTCCGGCAAAAAGAACAGATAGACCTTACCATCACAGCCGGTCAGCTCAAAACACTTTTCGGAAAGCCCCTGGCTGAAATTGCAGCTCTGGTCTTTCCCGAATATCCGGAGAATGAACAGCTTCGCCTGATCGATGGCTGCTGCGAGGCAGAACATGCACTTCTTCATATTACCGGTGCACCTCTCTATGAGGATCTGGAAAAAGCCCTGCAGATTCTGTCCGCACAATATCCTCTTTATATCGTCAGCAACAGTCAGTGTGGTTATATCGAACTTTTCCTTGAAAAAACCGGATTCGCCAAATATTTCCAGGGACATCTCTGTAATGGAGATACCGGTCTTGATAAAGGTTCCAACATCCGCCAGATTGCTGATCAGAATGGTTTGAAGGATCCGGTCTATGTCGGTGATACAATTGGAGACTTCGAGGCATGCCGCAAAGCCGGAGTTCCGTTTGTCCTTGCGGAATATGGTTTCGGTGAGGTTCCGGAGCCGGATATGCGGATCAGTAAACCAATGGATCTCATTACACTGTTTTGTTAATGAAAAGACATTATAAACTATTTACTCTTATACTTAAGGCGAAAAGAGCATGGAAGATTCGATTTCTTCCATGCTCTTTGTTTGTGTCGTCAGAAATTTGTCTCTGAATTTTATGCAATTATTATTTCTTCGCACACTTCGTTTTCAGATAGTATACCAACCATCCGAGAATTGCAATCAGTACAATGATATAAATAATTTCTGCTACAAGGCTCGTCGTATAGCTGTCTATAAGGGTTGCCACACCAATCAGAAGAAGTGCAACGCCTGATCCCCATGTCATTTTTTTCTCATCGTATTTTTCTTTGCGGAGCTTTGTGTTACCGCCCTTCAATAAAATATCACCATGTCCTGTCAGAAGCATGATTCCGGCAACCAGTGCGATTACGGCCAGAATAAGGCCAAAAGATTTATCCATCATAATTATTCTTTCTCCTGTTTTTTAGTAGAAGCAGACGATCGGCACATCATACTGTATCAGATCATACAGAATACCGGCATTTTCCGGTGGCATGTTGATACATCCATGTGAACCGTCTGTCAGGTAAATATCGCCGCCGAACTCACCTCTCCATGAAGCATCATGGAATCCGATTCCGCCATCAAACGGCATCCAGTATTCAACCTTTGATTCGTACTCGTAAGTACCATCTGCTTTCATTGTTCCTCTGAGTACATCCGGGCTCTTCTTATAATAGAGCGTAAAGATACCGGCATGTGTCTGGCGATCTGCGTAACTCATATTACCGGAAACGAAATCAGATTCAAAAATATCTGCACCGTTCTGATAATAGTACATATGCTGTTCGCTTAAATCAACTTCAATATAAGTATTACCAAGATCATTTACTCCGTAAGCATTTGCTGTCTGGGAGAAGACCGGCTCCCTCGTCGTCTGTGTACCGGACTGGATTTCCTTACTCAGCTGTGCTGTCTCCGCACTCTGGTCGATCTTCCATCCGTATACGGAACTGGATACATAAACGGTTCTGCCGCTTGTCGTCTGGAATTCTCTCTCCGTACCGACTGTATCATAAGTTGCTGCAAGCTGTGCCACGTAATCAGCCACATGCTGCTGGAAAGAATTATCATCCCATACAAGCTGTCCCTTCTCGTCAAACTGCAGCCAGTCTTTGATGGTATTGCCATCGAGCGTTTCTGTACGGTCACCAAAAGTATAGGTAATACTTGCTCTCGTATAGTTATTGCATGCTTCCAGAGCAGACTGCAGTGCCTGATCATTCTGTGTAACATCAGCGCTGACATATGCTTCCGGTGTATCTGCAAAATTAACACTTGTCTGTCCGGACTCAACAGCCGCATCCAATACCTGATATGCCTGCTTGATATTAAGCTTGCTTCCTTCCGTCTCCGGAACGATCACAAACTGTCCATCCTGAAAGGCCACATATGCATTCTCCGGTGCTGTCTGATTCTCTGCCTGGGCACAGTTCAGTGATTTGAGCTGCTCCTGAAGTTTGGTCTTATTGTAACCTGTATTCTCGGAAACAGTATAGCTCTTCTGTTCATACATGCCCTTAATCCACTCATATGGCTTCTGCTGCTGCAAAAGTTTCAGCACTTCTCCGGTAGAAAGATACTGGTAATCAATCTGATCTCCGGCGATTGTCTGTGGATCCAGTCCTCTCGAAGAAACTTCAATAGAATAATCCTGAAATTTCTGCTTAAACAGGTTTTCTACTTCATATGCAGTCATCTGCGAACAGTTCACACCATTGATCCATGTTCCCTCAAAAAATCGATCTGAAAAATAATAACTTGCTCCTGCATAAGCGCAGCCACCAACCACAAGCACCATCAAAAGCAGAAGGCCAAAGATACGCCCGCCCTTGTGTTTCTTCTTATGCCGTTTCTTTTTCTGCACCGGCTGTTCATCCATATCATCCAGCGGAACATATACAACAGGACCCGGTCTTGCCGACTTATGTCTCGCCGGATGCGGTCTCTCTTCGTACACTTCTCCTGCTTCATCGTATGACTCTGCATCATCTGTGGATTCTTCGTCATCCTCTGCTGCTTCTTCATCTGTGGACAACTCTTCGTCCGGCTCTGTATCCTCATATTCTTCTTTTGAATCATCATACTCGCCCAGATCATCCAGGTCTTCTTCATCGTCCGGCGGATCTGTCAGTCTGTCCATAACCGCATCAATCTGCTCTTCCATATCTGTGCGCTCATCCGGTGCCCCTTCACCGTCAGATAATCTATCCTTAATTTCTTTGTTACTCATTTATTATACTCTCCTGAATATCAATACCTGCGTCCAATCTTCCATATCATAACATTTTAAGATGATTTTCCTGTAACGTTTCCATTATAACATACTTCTGTATTTTTGCATCTTAAATTATCTCTTTTTTTATTCTTTTTATAAACGTTTCCGGGCATACATAATCTGGCTTCAAAAGACAGAAAAACTTCCGGGAATCTGCATCCCCGGAAGCTTCTGTGCTGTCCGGATCGAATTCCTCTGCCATCAGCACAATCGCCCCCCGCGCCTTACCGGTACGCTTCAGCACCGGAAGGCTGTTTTTATCCTGTTCGGTCCATACAGACTCATCCCAGTCCAGAACAAACTTGAAGTTCTTATTATCAATCTTTTATAGAATGTATATAGTTCCAGTATAATAAATGAGCAAAATAGCAATTATTTTCCGCGTTTCGAGGATTTTTTTGTGCATTTTTGACAGTTTTAAAACGCAAATTGAGGTAAAAAAGACCCCGGACAATTCCGTCAATCTATATTATCCATTGCCTGAATCATCCGGGGATTTCATTATTTACCTATATTCAGATTAGTTTCAATTTCTATTTTTCGATCAGAAGGCTTTTTCCTGTCATGTCTGCCGGCTGTTCCATTCCCATAAGCTGGATCAGTGTAGGAATGATGTCTGCAAGGCATCCGTTCTCTCTTAAGGTATATTTCGGATCTGCATTTACGAGGATAAACGGAACCGGATTTGTTGTATGAGCGGTCCATGGCTCACCTGTCTCATAGTCGATCAGCTGCTCTGCGTTACCGTGGTCAGCGCAGATGAACATCTGTCCGTCAACTTCTTTGAGGGCTTCTACTGCTCTGCCTACGCAGCCGTCAACAGTCTCGATTGCTTTTACTGCTGCAGCCTGTACACCGGTATGACCAACCATATCCGGGTTTGCAAAGTTGATGATGATCACATCGTATTTGTCAGATTTGATCGCATCTACAAGTTTGTCGCAGACTTCCGGTGCGCTCATTTCCGGCTGAAGATCATAGGTAGCAACCTTCGGAGATTTTACAAGGATTCTGTCCTCACCTTTGTTTGGCTCTTCCACACCACCGTTGAAGAAGAACGTAACGTGCGCATATTTCTCTGTCTCAGCGATACGAACCTGTGTCATATCATGAGCTGCAAGGTATTCGCCAAATGTATTCTGAAGAAGTACTTTGTGGAAGGCAACCAGTTTGTTCTGGATTGTCTCATCATAGTCTGTGAAGCAAACATATGTGAGGTCAAGTTTCTTTGCTCTCTCGAAGCCTTTGAATTCATCATCGCAGAATGCCCTGGTAATCTCACGTGCACGGTCAGGACGGAAGTTGAAGAAAACAACGGAATCTTTGTCCTGGATCTTTGCAACCGGTTTGCCGTCTTTTTCGATTACGGTCGGGAGTACGAATTCATCTGTCTTGTCAGCATCGTAGGAAGCCTGAACTGCTGCTGCAGCGTCTGTGCCTTTGACGCCTTCGCCTTCTGTCA
>OLRT01001347.1_pt1 | contig 17229 bp, 17 predicted proteins | sample 1672021 | NCBI WGS metagenome assembly OLRT01 (sample SAMEA3136637, study PRJEB25190) | human gut metagenome | reverse complement strand
TCGTTGCCAGTTCCTTCTTTTTTTTTATGTCTTTACATGATCCTTGACAGGTCATACTATTGTGGTATGGCTTTTTTTCTGATATGCTTTATTACATCATATAAAATAAAGATAATTTTGAGTTGCTATTATTTGATGTTTATAAACTTTCTGAAATTATTTGAATATCTTGACTTTTTGTATGAATTATTATTGGAAATTAGTAAAAAAAAGACCTCTTTTCGAGGCCTTTATTATTACATTTTTACTGTAGATTTAACTAATTCAACAACTTCTTCAGAAGTAGCACAATCTAATGCTTTTTCTACTAAAGCTTCCATATCAGCTTTTGATACGCTCTTAATTAATTTTCTTTGAGCTAAGATTGAAGTAGCTGACATAGAGAATTCATCTAATCCTAAACCAAGTAATAATGGAGCTGCAATAGCTTCACCAGCCATTTCTCCACACATACCAGCCCATTTACCTTCAGCATGTGCTGAATCGATGACATGTTTTAATAAGTTTAAGATTGATGGGTTGAATGGTTGATATAAATAACTTACACCAGAAGACATTCTGTCTGCTGCAAATGTATATTGTACTAAGTCATTTGTTCCTACTGAGAAGAAATCAACTTCTTTAGCAAATTTATGAGCTAATACAGCAGCTGCAGGAATTTCAATCATGATACCAACTTGTAATGTATCACTTACTTTAACACCTTCAGCAACTAATTTTTCTTTTTCTTCCATTAAGATTCCTTTAGCTTTACGGAATTCTTGTAAAGTAGCAATCATAGGGAACATGATTCTTAAATCACCATAAACTGATGCTCTAAGTAATGCTCTTAATTGAGTTCTAAAGATATCTTCTCTTTGGAAACATAAACGGATTGCACGAACACCTAAGAATGGATTCATTTCTTTTGGTAAATCGATAGCTTCGATTTCTTTATCTCCACCGATATCTAATGTTCTAACAACAACAGGTTTACCTTCCATACCTTCTAATACTTCTTTATAAACTTCAAATTGTTGTTCTTCAGTTGGTAATTCAGCAGATTCCATATATAAAAATTCAGTTCTGAATAATCCAACACCTTCACCACCATTTTCCTTAACACCTGCTAAATCTTTTGCTGAACCAATGTTAGCAACTAATTCAACTTGATGTCCATCAGTAGTAATTGTTTTTTCATTAACTAATTTCTTTAATTCTTCTTTATAAGCGATGAATTCAGCACGTTTAGTTTCATATTCTTTAACAGTTGTTTCATCAGGATTGATCATAACTGTTCCTTCAATACCATCAAGAACAATTAAATCTCCATCTTTAACTTCTTCTGTAATTGTTTTACAAGCAACAACTGCAGGAATTTCTAAAGAACGAGCCATGATAGCTGAGTGAGAAGTTCTACCACCAATATTAGTAGCAAATCCTCTAACTAAGTTTTTATTTAATTGTGCTGTATCAGAAGGAGTTAAATCATCAGCGATAATAACAACTTCTTCATCAATTAAAGCAGGGTTTGGTAATGGTTTACCAAGTAAGTTAGCTAATAAACGACGAGAAACGTCTTTAATATCAGCAGCTCTTTCTCTAAAATAATCATCATCCATCATTTCAAACATTGCAATGAAACTATTTGCAACTGCATCTAATGCAGCTTCAGCACATAATTTTTCATTATTGATTTTGTCTAAAACTTGTGTTTTTAATTCAGGATCTTGAAGTACTAATGCATGAGCATCAAATACAGCAGCTTCTTCAGCTGATAAGTTTTTAGAAGCAGCTTCTTTAATTGCTTCTAATTGTTTAGCTGTTTCAGCCATACAATCTTCAAATTTTTTGATTTCAGCTGCAACATCTTCTACAGTGTTTTGTGTTACAGTTAAATCAGGCATAACTAGTTTGTATGCTTTAGCAATTGCAATACCACTAGAAGCCCCAATACCTTTAATCATAGTATTAAACACCTCCATATTTACATTCCAATTCTAACCTATTTTTATTGAAAAATAAAGATATTTTCATTGTACGAAAGGACTTTTTAAGAAAAAAAACAAGTATTTATTGAATTGTTTGTCTAGACATGATAAGATGTTATCGAGGAGGAGTTTGCAATGAAAGTTATTATTGTTGAAAATTATGAAGAAGCAAGCCAAGAAGCAGCAAAAATTTTTATTAATCAAGTAAAGGAAAAACCAAAAAGTATTTTAGGATTAGCTACAGGATCTACACCTGTTAGAATGTATGAATTATTAAGAGAAGATCATGAAAAAAATCATACATCATATAAAGATGTTAAATCATATAACTTAGATGAATATTTTGGATTAGATGCAAGTCATCCACAAAGTTATCATTATTTTATGTATAAAAACTTATTCAATGGAATTGATATTAAAGATGAAAATGTTCATGTTCCATGTGGACAAGGAAATATTCAAGAAAACTGTGATGAATATAATAAAATGTTAGCTGAAAATCCAATTGATATTCAATTATTAGGAATTGGTTCAAATGGACATATTGGATTCAATGAACCAGGAACTGATTTTAATTCAAAAACACATTATGTTGATTTAAAAGAAAGTACTATTAAAGACAATGCAAGATTATTCTTTAATGGAGATGAAGATGCTGTTCCAAAACAAGCAATCTCTATGGGAATTCAAAATATTATGGATGCTAAAAGTGTTGTTTTAATTGCTTGTGGTAAAAATAAAGAAAATGCTGTTAAAGGAATGATTGAAGGACCTGTAACTCCAGAATTACCAGCTAGTGTATTACAAAATCATAAAGATGTAACTGTAATTATTGATAAAGCAGCTGCAGCTTTATTAGAAAAAGAATATTAAAATTAATGAGGGAGAAATCTCCCTTTTTTTTGTTTAGGTTGAAATTTTTATCATTAAACTGTAAGATTATATTACTAATATAGAAGGTGAAAATTATGAAAAAAATAAGACTTAAAGAATTATTTAATATACCTAATTGTTTATGCTATTTAAGAATACTACTTATTCCTATTTTTTTACATCGCTATTTTTTAGCTGGAAGTAAAGAAGATTATTATATATGTGCTACTATTTTAATTATTTCAGGTCTATCTGATTTTTTAGATGGCTACATTGCAAGACATTACCAAATGATTACTGATTTTGGGAAAGTTATAGATCCAATCGCTGATAAATTGACACAATTTACGGTTGCGTTTGTTTTAGTTTATACGTATTCATGGATGTGGTTATTACTTCTTATCATTGTTTTAAAAGATGGAATGCTGGCTTTAGGGGGACTTTATTTATATGAAAAAGGAGCAAAGGTCCAAGGAGCTTCATGGTGGGGGAAAATTTCTACTGCTATCTTTGATGTTGTCGCAATCGTATTAATTGGAATACATATTCCAAATTCTATTTTTGCAACTATTTCAATTTTTGTTTGTATTATGTTGATGTTATTATCACTTGTTTTATATGCTAAACAACTGTTATCAATTTATAAGGAGCTTAAGAATGAATAAAAGGCAAATAAAGTTAAGTTGTTATTTAGAACAATTAAATATAGAGGTTGTTAAAGTAGAAATGATTTTAAATCAATTAAATAGATTAAAAAATAATCAAGAGATAGCTAATTATATAATTGAAAGGGATCTTTTAAAAACAAAGTGTCAATTAGAATTATCACTTGCTTCTTTGTGTATTATTCTAAGAAAAATGTGTGAAAATCAATTTATTACTTTAAATCAAGAAAGAAGAAAAGATATTAATAGTATTATCCATTCAAATCGTTTTGATTTTTTTGAGGACGATAAAGTTTATGTTTTTTCACAAAAAGGACAAGAAGAAGTCAATATCATTCAATTACTAGATTATGCAAAAAAGATATTTAAAGAAATCGTATGATTTTTTTGGACATCTTTTTTATTTTATCCAAGATAAAATAAAACGAGGTGAATAAAATGAATATTAAAAAAAATTGTGGTATTGTTTTGATTGTTTTGGGAATCATCTTAACGTTAGATCGAACAAATGAATTCAAAGGTATTGTTTCAATTATTGTTTATTATATTCAAGAATACTGGCCTTTATTCATTACTTTTTGCGGTGTTTCATTGCTTGCTACACCACAAAAAACTAAAAAGAAATGAAATAAAAAATACTGATTTTATATAGCTAAATGAATTGAAACACGATAACAAAAATGATAATATGTATAACGTATTAATGGAGGAAACAAAAAAATGAAAAAAAGACCTATCGTATTATGTATTATGGATGGTTATGGTATTTCTGAAAGCATTAATGGTAATGCTGTAAGACTTGCTAATACACCTAACTTAGATGATTTAATGGCTATGTATCCAAACACAACTATTTCAGCTAGTGGTATGCCAGTTGGTTTACCTGATGGACAAATGGGAAATAGTGAAGTTGGGCATTTAAATATTGGAGCAGGAAGAACTGTTTATCAATCATTAACTTTAATTAATAAAGCTTTAAATGAAAAAACTTTCTTTGAAAATGAAAAATTCTTAAAAGCAATTCAACATGCTAAAGATAATGGTTCTAAATTACATATTTGGGGATTATTATCAAATGGTGGTGTTCACTCATCAAATGAACATATCTATGGTTTATTAGAATTAGCTAAACAACAAGGTTTAGATAAAGTATATGTACATGCTTTCTTAGACGGAAGAGATGTTGCTCCTGATAGTGGCGTTGATTTCGTAAAAGAATTACAAGAAAAAATTGAAGAAATCGGTGTTGGACAAATTGCATCAATTTCTGGTAGATACTATGCAATGGACAGAGATAAAAGATTTGATCGTGTTAAATTAGCTTACGATGCAATCGTATGTCAAGAAGGTGAATCTTTCGAATGTCCAGTTCAATATGTAAAAGATTCTTATGCTAAAGATGTTTTAGATGAATTCGTTATCCCTGGTTACAACAAAAACGTTGAAGGAACAATTGATGATGGAGATTCAGTAATCTTCGCTAACTTCAGACCAGATAGAGCAATCCAATTAGCTACAGTAATCACAAATCCTACATTCTATGAAGGATATGTACCTGAAAAACAAGTTAAAGATTTAGAATTCGTATGTATGATGAAATATGCTGATAGTGTTAATGGAGAAATCGCATTCGTTTCACCTGAACTTACAAATACATTAGGTGATTACTTATCAGCTCAAGGTTTAAAACAATTACGTATTGCTGAAACTGAAAAATATGCTCACGTAACTTTCTTCTTTGACGGTGGAGTTGATAAAGAAATCGAAGGAGCTACTCGTGTATTAGTTAATTCACCAAAAGTTGCTACTTATGATTTACAACCTGAAATGTCAGCTTATGAAGTAAAAGATAAATTAATTGCTGAATTAGATAAAGATATTCATGATGTTGTAATTGTTAACTTTGCAAACTGTGACATGGTAGGACATACTGGTGTTATTCCTGCAGCAATCAAAGCTGTTAGCGTTGTTGATGAATGTATTGGTGAAGTATATGAAAAAGTTCTTGAATTAGGTGGAACTATGTTAATTACTGCTGACCATGGTAATGCTGAAGAAGAATTAGATGCAGATGGAAATCCATTCACTGCTCATACAACAAATGTTGTACCTTTAATTGTTACTAATTCTCATGTAGGATTAAAAGAAGGCGGAAAATTAGGAGATTTAGCTCCAACAATGTTACAATTATTAGGTTTACCAATTCCTGAAGAAATGGATGGAGAATCTTTATTAAAATAATCAATAAGTTCATATTGATTTCATTTTTAATAGGTATATTAAGTGGGTGTAGTCATACTACATCCACTCATACTATACAGAAAGATTTATCAAAAGATCAAATCATAGAAATCAATTATGATGATGTTTTAAAGAAAATAAATCAAAAAGAAGATTTTGTTTTATATGTTGGAAGACCTGATTGTAAAGATTGTCAAGAATTTGAACCTTATTTAAAAAAATATTTAAAGAAAAATAAAGGAGTTTATCTTTATTATTTCAATATTAAAGAATATCGAGATCAAGCGAATAGTCAAGAAGCAACAAAAAAAGAAAAATCTCGATATAACCAAATGAGAAAAAAACTTGATTTTTCATGGACACCTACTTTAAAATTAGTGATCAATGGGAAATTTGTAGATCAATATACTTTTTTAGATGAAGATTATTATTCATTACCAAGTAAAAAACAAAAAGAAAAGAAACAGGATTATATTGATAAACTTTCATCTTGGCTAGACCAAATATACCAAGATTAAAAGAAAGGATTGATAAAATATGAAAAAATGTCCAAAATGCCATAAAAATATACCAAGTAATGCAAAAGTATGTCCTTATTGTGGAACACCTCAATCTGGCTATCAACCAATGAAACGTACCCCTAAAAGAAAATACGCATTCATTTATCCAATTTTGATTATTGCACTTGTTTTCTTACCTATGGGAATTTCTTATTTCTTTGCATTTAATGCATTATCTGATAGTGGAATCAATCAAACAGCAACATTAAAAACATATACAAAATCAAATCAAGAAACAGTTATATATCAATATGATTCCTTAAAAGAATTTTCAAAAAATGTTAAAAATAGTAAAAAATATGTCAATAAGATTAATAACATGGAATCGTCTTTAGAAAAAATAGTTGGAACAAAAAATATGGATTCAGAATATTTGTTTCAAATAACAGATAATAATAATCTTTATGTATCTGTTCAATATGATATTTCTTTAGATAAACAAAATACAATGAGTATTTCTTATGATTATGATTTATCAAAAGAAAGCCAATTACAGTTTGAATATCATTTAAATGATATTCAACAATTAGATGATGGCTATCAACAATTAAATCAACAAGTTACAAAAATAAATCAAATCATTACACTATTTAATGAAAAAGATAATCAAGAATTAATTCAAAAAACATTAAATGATTTAAAAAATAATGAAGCTGAAATTTCAAAAGAAACACTTTCTCATTATGGAAAAGGAATGACACAATCAAAAGGAAACGATCAATCTTCAATAAGAATATTTAATTATAAAGATACATATCGTTTAAAATTTTCTTATGATTCAAATTTAAATTTAGAAAAATTTATATAAAGCCAAGAAATTGGCTTTTTCTTTTTATGTAAAACAAGTATAATAGGGATAATTATAGGGGAAAAGTAGGTGAATCGATGAGAAAAATTGCAGTTTTAACCTCAGGAGGAGATGCACCAGGAATGAATGGGGCTATTCGTGCTATTGTTCGTGTAGGAATAAAAAGAGGTTTTGAGGTTTATGGTGTTTATGAAGGATATAAAGGATTAGTAGCAGGGAATATCAAAAAATTAGGGTATAGTGATGTTTCTGAAATATTATCTAAAGGGGGAACTATTTTAGAATCTTCAAGATTACCTTCATTTAAGGAAGATAAAGTTCAAGAACAAGCAATTCATCAGCTTAAACAAAGAGGGATAGATGGACTTGTTGTTATTGGGGGAGATGGAAGTTATAAAGGAGCTTTAGCACTTAGTCAAAAAGGAATTGATTGTATTGCTATTCCTGGAACAATTGATAATGATATTAATGGAACAGATGAAACAATAGGCTTTCATACAGCACTTTATAACATTATCGATGCTGTTAATAAATTAAGAGATACGTCTAGTTCACATCATCGCTGCTTTGTTGTTGAAGTTATGGGAAATCATGCAGATAATCTTGCTATTTATTCTGCAATTGCATGTGGTAGTGAAATTGTTATTACAGATAAAACAGAGTATGATGAAAATAAAATTATTGAAGAACTTAAAATATGTGAAGAAGAGTATCATAAAAAACATGCGATAATTATTGTAAGTGAAAAAATATTAGATGTTGAAAAACTAGCTAATCGTATTAGCGAAGAAACTGGATATTCAGGAAGATCAATTGTTTTAGGACATATTCAAAGAGGTGGATCACCTGTTCCTGAAGATCGTATTTTAGCATCTAAAATGGCAGAAGAAGCCATTTGTTTATTAGAAAAAAGAAAAAGTGGTTTATGTATCTGCATGAAAGATAATCAAATTATATCTAAAAATATTGAAGAAGCTTTAATTGAAAAAAATGAAAATCAGGATCGTTTATATCAATTATTTTTAGACTTAGCTTAAGGAGAAGATATGAAAAAAATATTATTTAGTGATATTGATGGAACAATTGCTAAGGACAATTTACCCATTACTTATAAAGATCAAGAAGCTGTAAAAAAATTAAGAACACAAGGTCATTATTTTTCATTTTGTACAGGAAGAAATATTCAAGAAACAAAACTTGTCACACCACATTTTGAATATGATTATCTTGTTTTAAATAATGGAGCAATGATTGTTGATCAAAATGATCAAGTTCTTTATCGAAAACAAATAAAAAATGAAATTGCTAAAGAAATACTTAAAGAAAGCTATCAAAAATATCCTTATCTAAATTATACATTTTTTGATGGTCAACAAACATATGGATATATAAATCAAAAAACATGTATTTTAACAGAAAATGGTTATCAAGAAATAGCAGGTGATTTTTTAGAAATATTAGATCATACTCAAGATGATATTGATATTGTATGTGCTTTTCATCCACAAGAAAAATTAGATGAAATACTTGAAATTCAAAAACAAATCCACCAAAAATATGTAGGTATTCATGCAACACTCAATGTTGTTTATTTAGATATTACAGTAGATTGTACTAAAGGAAGTGGACTTAAAAAGCTTTGTTCATTATTGGATCAAGAAGTGATTTCTTATTGTATAGGAGATTCTTATAATGATTTAGATATGTTTGAAAAAGCTGATCATGCTTATACTTTTAATCGTGTAGAAAAACAAATAAAAGAAAAGACAGAAAAACAAGTTGATTATGTTTATGAAGTCATCAACGATATGTTAGAAGGGGAATAACAATGAGTTGGCAAGATAAATTAAGACAAGTAGAACCATATGTAGCAGGTGAACAACCAAAAATCAACAATATGATTAAATTAAATACGAATGAAAATCCATATGGTCCATGTAAACAAATAAAAGATATTTTAAAAGAAATCGATATTGAAAAATTAAAACTTTATCCAAATAGTGATGGAGAAGAATTAAGACATGCTTTAGCTAAGTATCATGGTTTAAAAGATGAACAAGTTTTTTTAGGAAATGGTTCAGATGAAGTTTTAGCACTTACATTTTTAACATTTTTTAATGGAAGTAATCCAGTATTATTTCCAAATATTTCTTATTCATTTTATCCAGTTTATTGTGATCTTTACCAAATGAATTATAAAGAAATTATTTTGGATCAAGATTTTAAAATGCATGTTGAAGATTTTAAACAACCAAATTCAGGAATTATTTTTCCTAATCCAAATGCACCAACAGGATTACTCGTTTCATTAGATTTCATTGAAGAAGTTTTAAAAAGTAATCCAGAAAGTATCGTTGTTGTAGATGAAGCTTATATTGATTTTGGAGGACAATCATGTGTCCCACTTATTCATCAATATGAAAATTTAGTGGTTATCCAAACGTTTTCTAAATCAAGATCTTTTGCTGGAGCTAGATTAGGAGTAGCTTTAGGAAATAAAGAAGCTATTTCTCATCTATATGATGTGAAAAATTCTTTTAACTCGTATCCTATTGATTATATAACTCAACAAATTGGACTTGTTTCTGTTTTAAATAGTCAAGATATGAAAGAAAAATGTCAAAAAGTAATTAAAACAAGAGAATATACAAAAACGAAACTAAAAGAATTAGGATTTGTGGTTCCAGATAGTTATGCTAACTTTGTATTTGTAAAACATCCAAAGATTGATGGGGAAGAATTATTTTTAGCACTTAGAAAAGAAGGCATTATTGTGCGTCATTGGAATAAACCATTGATTGATCAGTATTTAAGAGTTACGATTGGAACTGACCAACAAATGGAAAGATTCTTTGAATTTTTAGAAAACTATTTAAATCAAAAAGGATTGTTATGATTTTTTCATAACAATCCTTTATAAAAAAGAAGCTATAGCGATTGCTATAGCCTTTATTTTTCTTCTGTATGATGTAAATCTTCTTTAATTTGAGTTGTAGAAATTTCAGGAGTTCTTGGTAAATAAATAACTTCTACACCCTCATCTTTTAGATAATCAAATTTACCTTTCCAATCATCTCCAATAACAAAAGTATCAATATGATATTCTTTAATATCTTTGATTTTTTGATCCCAATTTTCTTCAGGAATAACTAAATCTACAAAACGTACAGATTCTAGTAGACCTTTTCTTTGTTCATAAGAGAAATAACATTTTTTATCTTTTTTCAAACGTGTAAATTCATCAGTTGAAACAGCAACAATTAAATAATCACCTAAAGCTTTCGCACGTTTTAATAAATTAATATGTCCGTAATGTAATAAATCAAATGTACCATAAGTAATAACTCTTTTCATACCTAACCCTCTTTTACTTTTAATAATACTATTTTCAAAATTAATATCTGTAACAGACTTTGTTAGCTCTGTTTTTCGATCACGATTCATTAATGCCTTGACTGCTTCATTTGGACTAACTTTACCTTTAACAATAGCATCGACCATGGCAGTAATTGGCATTTCTACATCATATCTTTTAGCAAGTTGCATTGCAGCAGGTAAAGCGTTTAAACCTTCAACGACCATACCAACTTCTTTTGTAGCGTCATCAACATTGTAACCTTGTCCAATTAATGTTCCACATTTAAAGTTACGACTATGCACGCTTGTTGCTGTGACAATCAAATCACCAATTCCGGCAAGACCATGGAATGTTTGTTCAAGGCATCCCATTGTTGTTCCTAAACGTGTCATTTCAGAAAGACCACGCGTAATAAGGGCAGCACGAGTGTTATCACCATAATTTAACCCATGGGAAATACCAGCTGCTAAAGCAATGATATTTTTTAAAGCACCACATAATTCAACCCCGCGGACATCAATGTTTGTATAAACACGCATGCATGTATCTTGGAAAAGATTTTGTACTTTTTCAGCAACTTCTAAATCATCACAAGCTGAAACAATGGTTGAAGGCATATCTCTTACAACTTCTTCAGCATGGGTTGGACCTGATAGAGCTACAATTTTTGCTTGATTTCCTAAAACATCTCGAATAATTTCAGACATTGTATAAAGACTATCTTTTTCAACCCCTTTAGCAAGATCGATTAAGATTTGCTCTTTAATATAATCTTTAGCTGTTTCCATTGTACTTCTCATAAAAATGGAAGGAACAGCAACCACTAAATACTCGCTATTGCATACTTCTTTAATATCTGTTGTAAATTCCATATCATCAGGAATTTCTAATTCAGGTAATTTTGGATGTGTTCTGTTTTTTTGAATATATTCAATTTCTTGAGGTAAAGCCGACCAAACCATCACTGAATGATGACGATTGCATAACACTCTTGCGACAGCCATCCCCCATGTACCTGCGCCTAAAACACCAACTTTATACATGATAAATAACCTCCTATTTTTTGATGTATTTCATTTTTTCATTTTTTATAAAAACCCAATGATCATCATTTGAATCATCTTCACTAAAATGATAATCATCGATCACAATTTCTTTTATTTGTTCAATATCTTCAATATGATGTTCAATCAAATAATTGAGTATCATTCCTCTTGCTTTCTTTAAATACACGGCATTTCGTTTAAAAGTATGCCCATTTCTTATCACAAAATCAAGTTGAATGATTGGAAGATCAAACATTTTTTCATATTCTTTCGTACTTAAAGAAAGAATAACATCTTCATTTTTTAAATAATCATTTAGTTCTTTATACCAATATTGATATAAATTTATTTCATTTAATTTATGTTTCATTTCTAAACGATGATAATTTACAGCATCATTATAACGTAAAATTCCATAAAGTGGAGAATTAATTAGTAAATGCTTATCTAAATAATCCCATTCTTCTTTTTGATAATTCTTTAAATCAAGCTGTTTAAAAACAACGCCATTAAATAAATTTATGGCTGCAAAAGTTTCCTCATTATGAAAATAATCATAAATTAATGAAGATTGTTTAAAAGAAATTTTCATAAGATCATGAATTTGATTAATATCTAATTCTTTTAATTGTTTTCTTAAAGATTCTGCTTTATTAAAAAACAATGGTGTTTGTTTTTCAATAGGAAAATGCTTTTCTTTTAAACTTTTTGCATCAGCAATTATAATTTTCATAGACTTCACCACATCCATTATATATTAAAATAAAAAATTATGATATACTACATTCGGTGATAAAGATGAATACAACAATTATAGATAAGATATTAATTCATATGCTCGATATGGAACATAGTCAAATTATTTACTCTGATCAATTTATTGATTTAATAGAGGGAACAACTGAATATTATGATAAAAAAATAGAAAAATGTTTAACGAATACAACCATTAAAGAACTCGTTGTAGGAAGTGAACATCATTTATTACAAGCAGCTAGAAATATGATCATTGATGATGAACAATTTATTGTTGAATCTAAAAAGATTGCTCAAGATCTATTTGCTGTCAGCAAATATGTAGAAGAAATGCCTAATAGTAATTTAATGTTTGTTGAATGTAAAGTAGATGGAGAAAAGATGATTCTCATCATGAAATTAAATTATAAAGTGACACCTATTTCTATTGTGGAAGAAGTAGATGGTAAAAGATTTATTAAATTTGTTAATAGACAAAGTCTTCCACCTAAAACTTCAGCTGTTGAAGAAGCAATTATTATCAATGTTGATAAAAACACAGTTTCTTTAATTGAAAAAAGATTTCAAATAGATGGGAAACCAGGCTATTATCTTAATGAACAATATATTAAAGGTGAACCTAAATTAACAGATAAACAAAAAATGAGTATTGTCAATAAAGTCGTTAAAAAAGTCGATAGTGAATATAATGTTTTTGAAGGTGATCCTACAGCTATGGTCAAAAAAGAAATGATTGATTTAGTGATGGAACATTTACCATTAAAACCAATGGAAATTGCGAAGAAGGTCATGGGTGATGATTATAACGCACAAGAAGAAGTTGAAACGATTATGAGAGATCTAGGAATTGAAGAAGATGATGAAATTGTTAATGTCCCACTTTCATTAGATCGTATGTCAAGATGTAAATTGGTTTTAGATGATGATCGTATTATTGAATTAAATGTTGAAGATTATTTAAATCATGAAAATATTACAACCGAAACAGATATGTCAGGATATTCAACAATTACTTTAAATAATATTAAGGATATTAAAATTAAATAAAGACAATAAGTTTTCTTTATGATAGAATAAACAGGCATATAATGAAAGGAAATAGATAAATGAGTAAAGTAATTAAATTAGGTAACTATAAAGGAATTGAATTTAAAGTAGAAAAAGTACCTGTATCTAATGAAGAAGTTGAACAACAAATTCAAATGATTTTAACTCAATCAAGTCAAACAGAAGAAAAAGATGGAGATACTGTTGAAAACGGTGATATCGCTACAATCGATTTTGTTGGTTTAAAAGATGATGTTGCTTTTGAAGGTGGAACAGGAAATGATTATGATTTAGAAATTGGTTCAGGATCATTTATTCCAGGGTTTGAAGAACAAATGATTGGTATGAAAGTTAATGAAACAAGAGATTTAAACTTAACTTTCCCAGAAAATTATCAAGCAGAAGATTTAGCTGGACAAGATGTTGTTTTCAAAGTAACAGTTAAAAAATTATCTGTAAAAAAAGAAGCTGAATTAAATGATGATTTTGTTGAAGGTTTAGGTGTACCTGAAATTAAAACAGTTGAAGATTTAAAAGCTTATATTAATGAAGGTTTACAACAACAACATGATCAACAATATGAAGCACAAAAAGAAAATACAATTTTTGATGCTTTCATGGCAGATAGTGAAGTTGAATTAGATGATGATGCAATTGATGAGGCATTAGATAGACAAATGTCTTATATGGCGAATCAAATGATGGCTCAAGGAATTCAATTAAATCAATACTTACAAATGACAGGTATGGATGAAGAAAAATTAAGAGAACAAATGAAACCATCTGCTACTCAACAAGCTAAATTAGAAGCTTTAATTGATGAAATTATTGCTGTTGAAAATATTGTTGTTACTGAAGAAGTTTTAGATGAACAATTAAATATGGTTGGACAAGCTAATCAAATGACTAAAGAACAAGTATTAGAAAAAATTGATTTAGAAGGATTCAAAAGAGATTTATCTCGTATGCAAGCAAGCCGTATTATTGTAAATAATGCAGTTGAAAAATAATGAAAATTCCACGATATAGTGGAGTTTTTTATTATACTGTATAAAAATAATTTTTTCGTTGATATTTAGTTTGGTTAATGCAAAATAGGTTGAGTAATTAAAGAAAAAGGGTAAAAATATCTATCTGTATTAAGGGGATTTCATTTTTTATGAAAATCATTGTTTTGGGAGCCGGTAAAGTCGGAAAAACACTTATTAAACATATGTCAAATGAAGATCATGATATTATTGTTGTTGATCAAAATGCAACTAAAGTAGAAGAAGTTGTAAACCAATATGATGTTATAGGTGTTGTAGGTAATGGTAGTTCATAGGATATATTAATGGAAGCAGAAGATGCTAACCTTATTATTTGTGTAACTACTTCAGATGAATTAAATATTTTAGCAGGATTAATGGCTAAAAAAATGGGAACAAGACACACTATTGCACGTGTTAGAAATCCTGATTATTCATCACAACGTGATTTTATGAGAAATCAATTAGGTTTTTCAATGATCGTTAATCCTGAACTTGAAGCAGCAAGTGAAATTTGTCGTGTTTTATCTTTTCCTTCAGCTGTTAAAGTGGATACTTTTTCAAGAGGAAAAGTTGAGCTTGCTGAATTCTTTGTGGAAAATCATAGTCGTTTAAATGGAGTTGAATTAAATCAATTACATAAAATTACAAAAACAAATATTTTAGTATGTGCTGTAAGTCATAACGAAGATGTAATTATTCCAGATGGAAATTATGCTATTAAACCAGGTGATCATTTATATATTACAGGGACACATCGAGATTTATCAAGATTTTGTTTAAATATCGGTGTTATCACAAATCGTATTAAAAATGTTATCATTGTTGGTGGTGGAAAAATTGCTTATTATTTATCTAAACAATTATCTACTCAAGGAATTAAAGTTAAAATTATTGAAAAGGATAAAAATCATTGTCAAATTTTAGCGGAAAAATTACCATATGTCACAATTATTCATGGTGATGGTAGTGATGATGAATTATTAAATGAAGAAGGTATTGAAAATACAGATGCTGTTCTGGCACTTACAGGATTAGATGAAGAAAATATTGTTTTATCATTATCCGCAAAAAGCTTATATCATAAAAAGACAATTGCGAAAGTAACAAGAATGAATTACACAGGGTTATCAGATGTGTTAAAGGTTGATAGTATTGTTGCACCAAAGAAAATTGTTGCTAGTCAAATTATTAGATATGTACGTGCTAAAATGAATAAAGATCATGATTCAGCTGTTAAAACACTTTATAAAATTGTTGATGGTGAAGTAGAAGCTGTTGAATTTAAAGTAACAGAACATTTTAATTATTTACAACAACAGGATTTGTGGTTGTTGATTATAGTAAATGGCCATTACTTTCACAAGTGATTATTCTTGTTTTAACTTTCGTTGGAGCAAGTTCAGAATCAACAGGTGGAGGAATTAAAACCGTAAGAATAGTTTTAATTTTAAAAGCTATTAAAAGAGAAATAGATAAAATATTACATCCAAAGAGAATACAAAGAGTAAAAATGGATGGAAAAGTAGTTGAAGAAGAAGTAGTTTCAGGGGTATTATTATTTATTGGATCATACATAGTCATATCATTAATTGCTATTTTTATAGTAGCTTTAGATGGATTTGACTTAGTAACAACTACAACATCAGTTATTGCGACTATAAGTAACATAGGTCCAGGATTTGAAATGGTAGGAGCTACAGGTAACTTTGCAGCTTTTTCACCTTTAAGTAAGATTGTTTTATCTTTCTGTATGTTAGCAGGAAGGCTGGAAATATATCCAATGCTAATTTTATTTAGCCCATCAATTTGGAGAAAAAAATACTAATTTATAAAAAAATCACACAGCTATGGCTGTGTGATTTTTTATGCATAAAGGGCAGTTTCTCTATATTCCTGTGGAGTCATATTTGTATATTTTTTAAAAATAGTACTGTAGTAACTTTGATTATTGAAGCCCACCTCCAGTGAGATATCCAGTAGAGTCATATTAGTATTTTTTAATAAATCCTTACTTCTTTCTATTTTATAATTATTTAAATAGTTAATAAATGTCTGACCAGTTTCTTTCTTGAACATACAGCAAAAATAGCATTTGTTTATTTTAAATTTGTCACAAATATCATTAATTGTAATTTGCTTGGCATAGTTCTTATGTACATAATCCAGTGATTCTTTGATTATTGGTGATACATCAGAAATTTTTTCACAGGAGCATGTATTCTTATATGATAAAAATAACTTAAGGAGCTTAATAAAGTAAGTAAGGCCTTTTTCACAATTAATATAATAAAAAGTATTATTTTCCTCTAATTGGATAGTGTAAGGACCAAGTAAAAGAAAAGTAGCAGAGTTCTTATTGTTGTTGGCAAAAGGAATTGCTACTATTTTTAAATGTTCAGAGATAATTTCTTGTGGTGAATTTAAATCATTTTTAATAATCTTAGCATTATATGTTTTAACGAGAATTTCAATGATTTTAGTTGAGGTAGTAAGAAATAGAAAAACAAATTTACTATCTAATAAAATGTTAAGTGAATTAAGAAGTAAAATTTTTAGCAAACTTTTATCTTTAAAAATGAAAGACTTTGAAAAATTTCCATCTTCTGATATTTATACTAGACTGACAGTTGATGCAGAAAATGTAAAAACATTATTTTCAGAGGACATACCTGTTATAGTAAATGATATAATGAATATTATTTTTATGCTTGTTGCTATGTTTATAATAAATGTAAAATTGGCATTTATAGGAACAGCAATAATAATAGTATTTGGGATAAGTGAGTTCTTTATAATAAAAACATTAAAAAACATTCAAAAGGAAACTGTGAAAAAAAGGGATTTACAAAGTAAAGAGTATTCAGAAACATATAA
>OLRT01001340.1_pt1 | contig 17272 bp, 20 predicted proteins | sample 1672021 | NCBI WGS metagenome assembly OLRT01 (sample SAMEA3136637, study PRJEB25190) | human gut metagenome | reverse complement strand
TCCGTGTAAATGTTGAAAAGTCAATCAACCATTTCAAAGATAGTTTCTGCATTGCAGATCGTAAAACACAGAATGAGAAAACACTTCATGCTGATTTACTGCTTGCAGGAATTACCCAGCTTGTTACTGTGCTTGTCGCTGATAAGATTCATCAATACCAATACATCCGGAGTTTGAAGCCTTTGATTGCCTGATTATTAATATGCATACAATCTTTTCTTCGCAGTTTATCTGGGAAGTCTTTTAGTCATGTTCAAATTTAGAAGTACCTATTTTTCATCTTAAGAATCCTGCGTTGCAGGATTCTTACCGCTTTTTAGTCAGGATTGCGAACTTGTTTCGCAATTACCTATCTGGACATCGTGTCCAACAGCAATAAAAAAAGGGCAGCTACAAATCTCTCGACTTATAACTGCCCTGACGCTGTAATTATTTTTTCCCTCTTGGGTGTTCTTTTATAATTTTTTGTTCTTCCTTAACCCATTCTTTTTCATATTCTTCCTTATGTACAAACTTTCCTCCACTTGCATATTTTCTCATAAGCCCAACTTCAAATAATCCATCCCAACGAACATGAATATGCTCAAAATGATGATAATTAGATTCATCTGTACATATTGGCAAAACTGCCTTTGTTTCTCCTGCTTTCATCAAATGATATGGATATTGGCATTCCAATACAATATTATTCTGCTTAATTTTATCTGACTCTTTATTCCAACACATAAGCAAAAACTGCACACTATTAAATTTAAACAAGTAAGAAACTGCTAAGTCCTCAAATTTTTCTATCTCAATATTATCATTCAAGTAAACTTGCCCAGTATTATAATCAATATTTCTTATTGTACTATTGGCATACAAAATAGGGTCTTTACACCAACGTAGCTTTAAATTTCCAAACATAGCATCTGGAACAGGCGAGACATTAACAGCCACTCCACACATAACAGTCACATTATCTTTCGGAACATTATCTTCTTCATTCATAAGGTAATGAATAATCTTCTGTTCAAAAAAGGAACAATCCCATTTATGTGACCTCATGTCATTAAACGCATATTTCAATAACATCTTCTGTATCATCACATAGTCATATTCCACCTCGACCAAATCATCTTCACTATATTTTTTAGTAAAATATTTAGCAATAAAATCTTTGGCATAGCTATCAATGTATGAAATTCTTTGATTGTTGTAAACAGCACAAACATCTTTAACCATTGGATCAGATTCATGCGATGTGTGTCTGGCATTATCAAATGTGATATAGCACTCCGGAAATAAATCCAAAATTGCGCATGAAATAATATGTTCCTTCGTTCCTTTTGCTTCATTTCCACAATATGCACACTTCATATTCGTCCCTTCCTTATTCAGCTCTATTTTGAAATTCCAAGTTTAAACATTTTGCCAATCTCTCTTTTTCTTCTCCTACCACTTCCTTCATAACAGCACTAAAATGGCATTGAAATATTTCTTCAAATTCATTAAACCTTAATATTCTTATTTCTGACTTGTCATGGTGTTTACAACCTACTACGGAGATACTTTTTCCTCGTTGTTGCTGATCTGTTGGAAGAGGAATCTGCAATGAATAGTTTCCAAAGTTCAAGCAAAAATACATATATGGTCTATTACCAGACATATCCTTCACTCTATACAATTCAGCATTAGTACACTTAAACCTTTCTGGTCCAGGTATGAATTCCTCAAATCCACACACATTTATTCCATCAGTTTTTTCCTCTTCCCTACTTACTGCATATAACATTGCATAACAATGTACATATTTTTCATATTCCTCAAATGGTAAAATAGTCAAAGCCATTTTTAACAATGAAAAATATACAAGTTGTGGTATATATCGTTTTCTTACTAATTTAAGAATAAATCCATCCTTTTCCGGAATCAACACACTATTTTCTTCATTCGATTTTATCAATGCCTTAATATCTTCACTAAATTCTGGTAAAATTGCATCTTCTTTATTTATCTTTATTTGAGAATGTTCATTTGAATACCCAATACTTCTTTTCTTTCCATAAACTTGTGAAACAATTTTCAATGGTAGAACAAATTTACCAAAGCTATCCTCACAAGTATTTCCAAAAGCAATATTACACTTTTTACACTCTCTATATGAAAACAGCCATCTATTCCCTACCATTTCAGAAATTGCATGAGCCGATTTATCAAATACAGTCTCATCCTCTCCCTTTCCACAAAAACGACACATATGTTTATCGCCATCTTCTAAATATATGTGTTTTTTTGTATCATCATCTAAAAAGTCATAAGATAATATTTTTTCATATGCATCACTAAATTGCATTTTATTCCCTCCATTTCACTAAAAATATATTACAAAATAAAGATACTACAAAAATCTGTGCAAAGAATTTGCCCTTCTCTTTTCGTTCTATCCCATAGCAACGCCTGAAACAAAACATCCCCCACACTCTCCAGTCTTACCATCCCATACTCTTTTTCTGCAAGCCCTTCAACTTGCATATCCTGCAAAGCAGCCTCTTTCCTCGCCACCAGACAATGCGTATATAATGCCATGATATACTTATCCGACATAAGAAAGGCATATGTTTCATTTCCCTGATGTATATATCGGCACTTTTCCAGATTTTCTTGCGGTATATCAAAATAACATCTGACTGTTTCCGGATATACATCTCCATTATACTGCGGCTTTAGCTTCTTTGCATACCTTTTGATTGTTGCAAATATATTATTTCTCTCTACGGCTGTCTTTGTTCGCTTGAATACAGGCTTTTTTCCTCGCAGGTCCATATAAACATTATTTAGGATAGTCTTTCCGGCATACTGCTTGAAATCACCTATCCGCAACAAATACGATAACACCTCCAGCAATTTCTCTTTTGATGTTATCTCCTGATACAAATAATCTCCAAATTCAATATGATCCAGCTTCAAAGGGCAGCTCCCCTTCGCTATCTCACGCTCCATTACCCTGTTAATATCTCTCATTGATTCCATCTATATATCTCTCCTTCCCGCTTCTGGACATCGTGTCCAAAAGCACAAAAAAGCAGCTACAAGTGTTTCACTCATAACTGCCTTAACGCTGTTACCTGATTATTCTATTCCTGCCGTTTTTGCAAATCCGGTTTTTCTATTCATAAGTTCCTCTTGTTTCTCCTTTGGCAGACACCGGAATATCTCATGATATCCCATTCCTGCCATCGGTGTTCCTTTTGCCAGAAGAAAAAGCTGCGTATCAAACCATTCCTCCCACAAGTTCTCAAACATGCTCCGGCTATCCGTAAAGGTTATTGTATCTTCAAAACCCTGTGGCGGTCTATAATACTGTAACTTAACAAATCCGTATCTTCCCGCATCCACGACAAGTATATTCTCAATCTCATACAGCTCTGCAAAAGCATCTGCAACCTTTCTGCATTTTTCCCTTTCACTGTCTGTAATGTATATTTCTTTCACAATTAACCATCCTCCTGTTTCAAAACCACACTACCTGCATCTATATCCTCAATCTCCAGAAATAAACCATTATTGTCTTTACCATTTACATACTTTATGGTGCATACACGCACCATATTATTATAAGTTCCCTGCCATTAAAATACAAGTTAGGAAAGGAGTTGCCTGTATGATTAAATATGATCCCCTTTGGCAAACGCTTAAGGCTAAGAACATCAGTCAGTACCAGCTCATTAAAGATTATGGCATTGACAAAGCACAGCTTCAGCGGCTCCGGCAAAATATGGTAGTAAAGACCATTATTCTGAACAGGCTATGTCAGATACTTAACTGCCGGATTGAAGATATTATGGAATATGTTCCAGATGACAAGTAGAGGTATTGTTTATGATTGATTGACAATGCCTTTTTTGTTGCCCTTTTTTCTTTTACACCTTTGGACATTGTGTCCAGAAGTGTCCTGCTATTACTTTTATTATCTCCGTAAATATAACGATAATCCTCACAAAAACAATAATACCACCAATCAGACCTCCAACGATACAATTCAGTGCCAGTATTCCCATACTTCCTGCAATTCCAAAATTCTTCGGCACAAGAAACATACACATTTTTCTGATACCATAGGGACATCCTACCAAAATCCAATAAAAGAAATAATCAAACCCATCTGCTTTATTACAAACCGGATAACAGGTAATCATCCAAAGAACAAGAACGCATATCGGAATAATTATTTTAAACAATGCCTTTTTCATGCCAGCCACCTCCATACATATCATGCTGCACTTCCTGCTGATAATAATGATTCATCGTTGAGGGTGCATTATAAAGAGCAGTAACCATATATGCCTTGATATTGGTTATTTTCGTATTTGTATCATGCATACAGCCAATCACATACTCCAGATGTCCACTGTTCAGCTTCAGGAATTTAGATTTTACAAGCTCATAGGGATAATCCTCTCCTGCAATCCGGATCGTTGTACGTTTTACACATACAACCTCACAAATAACCTCAAAAAGCTCCTCATATAAAGCTTTGTTCTGCCAGTCATCATACTTCATGTGATGCTCATATTCGATGTTATCCTTAATCAGTTCTATGTATGCATTGACATCATCCATCAAATCAATCCTTTTTTCTGACGTACTTTCATTACCAGATTGATTGATAGGATTGGTATAACTCATATCAGTATAGCTCTGGTTAGTTTGATTATAGTTAGTATAAATAGGGTCTGCTTTATGAACTTCTGCAAGTTCACTTTCTGAACCTCTAGAAGTCTGCATTGTGAACTTCTGGTGTTCTAAATCCTGAACCTCTTGAAGTTCAAATTCTGAACTTCTGGAAGTATGATTATTAGACCTCTTGAGGTTCAGTTTTTGAACTTCTGTGGTTTTATCAGCATTATCGGACTTTTCTTCTGTTTGCGCATCAGTAATTGTAGAAAAATTCTTCACATAGATTATGTCCGGCTTTCCAAGTCCACGGCGTTTCTTTTCAATCAGACCGATTCCGTTTTCAGTATCAAGCTCTTTCATAATCTTAACGCAGGTTGCTTTTGCACACCCCAAATCTTCCATAATGGCATCCACCGTATAAATAATGTACGCCCTGTTTTCATCATCCAGCCACCCGTTTTTCATGGATAAAGACATTCTGTCAAGCATCAGCCCATAGAGGAGCTTAGCATCACTGCTAAGCCCCTTAAATCTCTCGTCTTTAATCAAAAGTCGGGGAACACGATAAAAAGAGAACTGCTCTGCTTCAATTCCGTAGTAATAATCAAAGTTTATTGTATCGCCCACTTTACCGTGCCTCCTTTACTGCTTATTCGACGCCTTTCCGGTGTTCCATTCTTCCAATAGCTGATAGATAATATTTTCTATATCTTCACTGGAATAATCCTCCGTAAAATATCTGCTGATTTTATCAGCCTTGATTGTAACTTTTCTTTCCTTTGGCTTTTCCTCCGTCAATATCAGTCTTACCATTGGCAGAGTCAGCTCGCCGTTTTTCCCATATTCCTTTAACTTTGATGATTGGGTAGTCGATATAGCTGCACCCGTTTCTTCAAGAATAACCTGCACCCATTCCTGTGCCTGCTCTGTCAGAAAAGATATGTCAACACCCTGTATCAGACCGATTTTTTTCTTATCAACCATATCCAGCAATTCATCTGACAGACGGGCAAGCCATATATAACGCTGAACCGTCTTTCCACTCTCTCCGGCTGCTTCTCCCACTTCATCAAGACTGCTTCCATTTCCTTTTTTGCCCTGATTCTTCATGGCTTCATACTTCATGGAATAGGCTTTTGCCTTTTCACTTGGTAGAATATCTTCCCTCTGGATATTAGTATCTACCATAATCACCGTAGCTTCATCATCATTGTAATCTCTGATAAACATAGGCATGGTGGAAAAACCTGCAAGCTCACAGCCATGTTTTCTGCGGTGTCCGGCGATTATCTCATAACCGCCCTCTGCCCTCGGTCTTGCAATACCAGGCATAAGCACACTATAATTTTTGATACTCTCCACTGTCTCCTGCATTTTCTCATCATCCAGCACCTTAAAAGGGTGTCCTCTGAACTCATAAAGCTCTGAAAGAGGTATCTCCTGCACCTGATCGGTGCCTGCTGTCATATCCGAAGCACCGAATAAATCATCAAAACTGTTTAGCTTTACCTTTGCCGCACTTCCTGCCTTATTCATTGCCAAGCACCTCCTCCGTCAAAGATTGATAGGCACTTGCCACTTTTCCCTTTGGGTCATGCTGATAGATACTGACGCCCTCCGCCGAAATCTCCGCAGCTCTTACGGAAATCGGAATACTATTCTCAAATATCCTTACTTTGCTTCCATAATTCTCAATCAGTAATGCACTGATGTCCTTTGCATAATTTGTTCTGCTGTCAACCATGGTCAGCAAAATACCCTCAATAGACAGCTTCGGATTTATCTGACGCTTTACCTTACCAATGGTCTTGATAAGCTGTTCCAGACCTTTCACTGGCAGATATGCCGCCTGCACCGGAATTAAGATACTGTCTGCACAGGCAAATGCATTTATGGTTATCATGCCAAGTGAAGGCATACAGTCAATCAGGATATAATCATATCTTTCTTTCACCTGCTCTATGTAGGAACGCATCACAAGCTCCCTGCTCATGACATTTACCAGAGATACCTCCAGACCGGATAATTCGATATTGCCCGGCATAAGGTCAATTCCTTCCTCATGCCTTAAAATCCCGTAATCATCTTCCATTTCCACATCATTGATGATATTCGCCATCACAGTCGCAAGAGTTTCCTCCAGCTTGTCCGGCTCTATAAATCCCAAACTTGCAGTCAAACTGCCCTGTGCATCGGCATCTATCAGCAGAACTCTCTTACCCTGCTTTGCTAGTCCTATTCCTAAATTGCTTGTTGTGGTAGTCTTTCCAACTTTATGTGAAGCTTCACATAAAGTAGCTTATGCATAGTAGGTAATTATGGAAAGTTGGAGAACAGAAACCTGATATATTCAGCATTTCTTTCTCCAATTACTTTGCATAATTAGGTGTTGCTATTTACCGAAGTTTTTGAGCCAATTAAGAAGATCATTATCTTCCTGCCATGATGGCATTTCTCCGTCTGAAGGACTTTGATAAGCATTTTCAAGAGCCTCACGTTTCATTTTTTCATCTGCTCTGGCGTAAACTTCCGTGGTTGATACATCCGAATGTCCAAGCAGATCTCGGATATAGATAAGGTTTATCCCTGACTGGAGCAGGTGCATTGCCTTTGAATGGCGCAAACAGTGTGGAGTCAGTTTGGGATCAACATCTTCATGTCCGGAAAGATATGCCTGTTCAGCATATTTTTGAAGGATGTAGGTAATCCCGGCACGAGTCATTTTCTTACCTGACCTGTTGGTAAATAAAGGATGGTTTCGGTAGAGTGCAGTATCCAGATGATTCTCAGCTATATATTGTCTGATAAGCTGTCCTGTAGGCAGCATTATAGGTACGATCCTGCTTTTATCACCTTTTCCGGTTAGTTTCACGGTTACAGTATCCGCAAGTGTGATATCACAAACCCTTAAATCAACCAGTTCCTGTACACGGCATCCTGTATCATACATAAGCGTCAGCAAAACACTATCACGACGACTGGAGAGAGACATAACGTCTGGTTGTTCCAGAAGTGCCCTTGTCCCTTCAAGAGACAGATATTTTATCAAAGGCTGTTCCACTTTTTTCATGGGTATGCTGAGGATCTGCTGGCACTGTTCTATTTTTTCAGGGCATTCAATGATGAGAAAACGAAAAAAAGAGTGTATTGCCGCCAGACGCTGATTTCGGGTAGCCGGTTTACAGTTACGTGTTTCTTCAAGCCAGTTCAAAAAGCGGTTTATCAGTTCACGGTCTAAAAGCTGAAGCTTTACTTTATCAGGTTGTATACTTTCCTGTTCTTTACAATAAATAAGCAAAAGAGAAAACGTGTCCCTGTAAGACAATTGTGTGTTTGCTTTTATACCCCTCTGTGAAGGGAGGTATGTGGTCAAAAATCTTGTAAGGTAAAAACCAAAATCATATTTCTTCATTTTGCACCTCCGGAATCACAAAAGCACATTTTTCCTCTATTGTGCTTAATAATTCAGGATAAACTTCAGCAGTGAGCCGAAGATATCTGGAAGTGGCACTGACAGATTTATGACCCATATATGTGGAAAGCATAGGAAGCATCGCAGTGAGATCGTTTCCCCCGGTTACCCATTTTTGCAACACGTGTACTGCGAAGGTATGACGCAGATCGTGAAGTCTTGGTCCCTGACCTTTTCCACCATGGGAAATCCCCATCACTTTAAGATAAACACGGAATTTCCCATAGATCGTATTCGGGCTGATCATTGTATGATCCGGTGCCATGAAGAAATAATCTGTATCTTTGTCCCACCAGATTTTATCTGCATATTTTTGACAGGCCTGTGTAAGGGATTCGGACATGGGGATCAGACGATTCCTATCCATCTTGGCTCCTTTTATTGTCAGGATACCATCTGTGAGATTTACATCTTTTACCTGCAGCTTTAGAGCTTCGGAAACGCGTAATCCACATCCATACAGCATCCTGAAAATAACAGGCAGACAGTTTTGTATGTTTCTTCTGTCATCACAAAATTTAGTGTTATCAGCAGCTGCAAACAATGCAATTATCTGCTCATGCGTAAAAATATATGGAACAAAGGAGGCAGTCCATATACCACGTTGCTCAGGTAAAAAATATACCTCATAGCCAAGAGTGTACAGGTATTCACCAAACTGCCTCACACATGTCAGTCTGTGGGCACGGCTTTTACCTGCCTCCCCTGCTCGGGGAGCTATCCAATCCTCTGCGAGTTTTTTGGTGATACAGACTTCCGTCAGATCATAATCGTTGCTGAATCTGCAAAAACGGGACATTACTTTCTCCTCGGATTGATATTTAAATCCAAGATTTCTTTTGAAAGATATGAAATTTTCTGCAAGTTCTTTAAATATGCCGCTCATTTCAGGTGCTTTATGCTCAGTTTTCATAACCGGATACCTCCAATGCACAGTTTCTAAGCTGTTCAATATCAACCCTTAGATAAGCCATGGTGGTTTCAGTACTTGAATGTCCAAGGATTTCGGAAATGACCGGAAGAGGAATCCTGTTTTCCAGAAGTCTTCCTGCCAGACTATGTCTCAGTGCATGCGCACCGTGATGACGCCCTTCCGTTTTAATTCCAGCCTTTAAAAGATGCCTGTGGACAGTAGAGCCGACAGCAGATGCTGTAAATTCATGTATAGGTGCCCTGTGTCTGACAAAAATATGATCCGAATTACAAGTCGGACGACCGTATTTCATGTATTCGATAATGGACTCACCTACATCTTTCAGAAGAGGCAGTTCTATTTGTTTTTTTGTCTTAACCTGATAGAAACTGATTTTATTTGTTTCCCAGTTAATGTTTTCAAAACGTAGATTTGCCACATCACTAGCTCTTAATCCGAGCCTTGCAATCAACAGGATAATTGCATAATCCCGCTTACCGCCGGGATTGCCGAGATCGATCTCCGCTAAAGTTTTTGAGACTTCTTCTGCTGTATAAACAGAAGGAAGTGTGCTGTTTTTGTTGTAATGAATGCAGGGGATCCTCTTATAGGTATCCATGTCATAAAAACCATTTTTAAAGGAATATTCCAGAAAAAATTTTACTGCTCTAAGTGTTGCAGCTGCAGTCGGTTTTGAAAAACAGGATAACGCTGCGATAAAATCATAAATTACAGAAATAGTGATTTTTTCAAATGAGCAGCACCCTTTTCCTTCCAAGAAATCAAAAAATCTTTCCAGATAAAGCTGTGTTCGTAGAATACTGTCTTCCTTGATGTTTATGCTCCTACGATATTTGTTGTAGCCTTCTACTGCCGGAAGAAAGACTTCCGGGAACTGGTATTCACGCTTACGTTCTTTGATCATAACGGAATTGTTAAGCTTAAAATCTGAAAGCATTTCCATGAATCTTAAAAAACATGGTTTCTTATTTCGAATGTCACTTGAAAGATGGTAGTGGTCTTCAAGAAATGACAACGCAAGATCCATGGAAAAATAGATTTCATTTTTTCCTGCAGCATAAGTTTTTAACTGATTTGTGATGCACTTAAAGGAGTACACAGTTCCTTTGGAATATTTTGCAGCAACAAGCCAGTCATAGGTCTGTTGGATGAGTTCGTCCAGTGTTTGTTGTTCTTCCATAATTACCTCCATGATATTTATTGACCGTGGTCTATAATAATCATGAAGTTTTATGCAAAGTTGCACAATCAGAAAATGGCAGATTTATGGGATGTGCGGCTATGAACTTTTCATAATAACTTACTTTCCATAACCGACTCCGCCTTTTTGATTTGCGATTGCTATTATTTTACACATGATACATTCTCCTTTACTCTCTGCTAACTTTCTGCTACATTAGTCTTTTTCACTTCTACATACGCTCTGTAAAACTTCTTTGTCCCTTTATTCGGGTATAAATCTGAAAACTCTGTCACTTCGATTTTGGAATTTCTCTGCAAAATCTTCCCAAACCATTTAATATCATTCTTTGTTCCCATCAATCGAACTTTTAACATCAATCTGCTCCTCCAAACAGGGCATACAGTTTCCGGTTATAGGTTGCATACTCCGGATACCGGATTTGTATTGCCTGCCAAAAATATGGTGCATAGGCACAGCAAAACAATTCTTCCACTGTGTACTGCCTGCACTCGTTAATCTGCTCCTCTGCGTCCGTGTAATCATCCACGCTTGGTGTGGCATTGCAATATAGGTTAAATGCCATTCTGACTACTTTCACGCTTCCGCTGGTCTGCCAGCCTTCATGCAAACATTCTGTTTTTACACAGCCTGTTTTAAAATCATAAATGCGGTTCGCATTTCTTCTGGTATCATCGTTAATGCCAAGGCAATAGCAAAGTGCCTTGTGGTACACATCCTGATACCTTACCTCTTTCAATTTCTCATAGTAGAATTTCTCATGTGCTTCGCTAATAAAAATAATGCTCTCTGCGCCTAACGCTGTATTGTTCATGTTCTGAACCTCCTTTTTTTTAAATAAAAAGGACTCTACTAATTGTTTTTCACAACTAATAAAGTCCTAAGTTTCATATTCATTTCTAAATTCGTGCTAGGGATTTCTTACTAATTTTTGTTCTTAGTAAATTCTTAGTAAATTGCTCCCTCAGAGTCCAAAACATACTATAAATTCAAGGTTTTCAGCGTTTTCGGAAAATACTGCCGTGGCAGACAAATAACACACTTATCACTATTTTTTCCTCCTGTCATATCTCGGTCAATTTTGATTTTATCTAGGTTTTATGCGGCTTTCCGCCATTTTCACATTTCAAAATATTTTTCTTTTTTCGGCTTTTCACAGCATATTTCGGTGTCTTTTTCCCATAAAACCGTGTAAAAATCTGTGTAAAATCACCCTCAAAAACCCGTTTTATACAGTTTCAGATTTTCCGGCATTTGACTATTGTCCATGGCAGATTACACTGAAAAAATATATGTGGCACTATGCCACAAATTCCTTTATTTATGCACGTTTGCGTCCCCTCAAACTGTGTAAATCTGACTTTCCTTCAGCTCTTTCTACTGCCATTGTTGCTTCCTGTGCCTTGGCCAGCTTTTCCATTTCTTCCTTCGCATCATCCAATTTCAAATGTGTATAAGTATTAAGCGTTACGGAGATGTCACTATGTCCCATCAAATACTGAAGCACTTTTGGATTCATACCAAACTTTGCCATATTACTACAATAAGTATGACGGCATACGTGTGGTGTGATCTTTGGAAGCTGAATGCGATAAATGCGATTATACTTTTGCACTGCATGCTGAAAATATTTCTCCCAGTGCATGGCCACCATCGGCTTACCATCCTTGTCAAAACAAAGAAAACCGGAATAGCCATCAATCATGGGTTCCACCTTAAGCTTAGGTCTCGCCTTGATAATATTTTGAAAGCATTCATACACATCATCCTGCATCGGAATCACTCTGGTACCGGCGTAGGTTTTTGTTGTATCAATGTAAACCAACGTCCCGGTCTTCTGAAGCTGATGATCGATATTGATGGTTCTATTTTCCATGTCCAGATCCTTCAGCGTCAAACCTGTAAACTCCGAAATACGCATCCCTGTTTTAAACAGAATATACATACCATCATAATATTTACAATAGTGCGCATCATTTTTAATAAATTCAAGAAAGGTTTTTTCTTGTTTCTTTGTAATGGCCTCACGAGTGACCGCGTCATTTACCAGTACAGTTGCAAGCTGAAATTCAAAAGGATTCTTCCTTAATATATCATCATCAACTGCCAATTGGAATGCAGGTCTCACAACACCTCTGATAGAGTGAATTGCTGAATAGCTTTTCTTATCCACCTGCTGTAATTTGATGAGCCATTCTTTTGCATCGGATAATCTTACTTTATCGATTCTCCTGTCTCCGAATGGATCCTTCTCAAGCAGATTCATCACTGTTCCATAACCTGCTCTGGTTGTATGCTTAACGCCTGTCTTTGTCGCAATGTACTTGCTGACTAATTGACTAACCGTTAAGCCGCCTCCATCAGGAACAATCATATCATCCAGATCTCTATTGATAAGCTTCTCCTGGTCTCGTAAAGGTGCATTATCTTTTTTTCCGTATGGAACGCTATCTGTAGCCACCAATCTCCAGCTGTAAACTGATTTACGCTTTCCATTGGCATCAATATATCTATATTTATAGCGTCCATCCGCTTCCTGGCTCTCTCCTGTGCGAAGAATGCGATTCTTACTATCGCGCCTCTTTTCGCTCATTGAACATCGTCTCCTTTCAAAATCGAGGGAGCCAAGTACATGATATTCATTTACATAGTATGTATCCGACTATGTAAAATAATACTACCACATCCCTGGCTCTTTTGCTACAAAAATTTTTATAAATTTCTGTAAACTAAATCACATTCATCTGACTGTCCATGTATTTCTCAAACTGCTCCCGTTTGATCAGTGCCCGGTTCCCATTCCAAAGGACAAAATCCTCATCTGAATGCTCCTGCACAAACAGCTTCAGCTTCTTGTAACCGATTCCGAAATACTCCGATGCTTCATTTAATGTCAATGTGTACTTCTGCCACCAAGGCAGCTCTTTCTTTTCGTTACCGCTCATCTCAGGTGCGTCTCCTTTCCAATCCAGTTCCGTCCCAGAACCTTTCTATCTTCCTAAGCACCTTTTGACGAGATAATTCCGGTAAATGCTGAAAAAAGATTAAAAAGCCTGCATATATCTGAATTGAATCAAATAAATCTGGGATACCCTAATACATGAATAATCAAAACAATCACAAAAGGCAAGAGATTTAGTACAGATATCTTTGTTTTATGTTTAATTTCAGTAATTATTTTTCTTATTTAGCTTATAAAACTTGATTTTTCCATTTATTAAGCATATAATATTCTTAGGAAAGGAGGCTACAAATCATGTTATGCCAGTTTTCATTTCAGAATTTTAAGTCTTACAAGGGAGAAACAACCTTAGATTTTCAGGCAGCCACGCTTCCTGAATTCAAAGAAACATTGATCGCAGAAGAAAAGGCAACTGACCTGTTACCTGTAAGTGTTATATATGGACCAAACGGAGGTGGTAAGTCTAACCTTCTCCAGGCTCTTTCATGCGTAATTTCCACTATCGTAAAGCCTGTACATGAACTGGAAAAGAACCGACAGAATCTCATCCTTCAGCAAAAGGTTGATGCAGTACCATTCCTATTCGACCAGGATTCAGCAAACGAACCCACAGAGTTCCGTATGTTCTTTAGAATTGCAAAAAATGAGTATTGCTACTACATCTCTCTCAAAAACGACGAGATTATTTCAGAATCATTATACCGTAAGTCAATCACCGGCAAGAAGTCTGCCACCATCTTTGAGCGCGAAACAGACAATATCACACTTGGTCCTTCTATAAATAAGAAAAGCATCAATACAAGTGTCAATCCAAAGATGCCATATCTCTCCTTCCTTGCCATCAACTATGACATTTCGGTTATTAGTGAAGTCATGACCTGGTTCGAGAGCTGCATTATCCGTAGCTATGCAAATCCAATAGTCGAGCATCAGATCATGCTTGCAAAGGATGCACCTTACAAGGAGCAGTTTATTCGTGCCTTAAATGACATGGACATTGATATTACAGACTACCGCTATGACGAAGATAGTCATCAGCTTTTCATGAAGAGAAACTTAGGCACTGCAGAATACGAGCTTCCATTCTCTGAAGAATCCGATGGAACAAGAAAGCTTATTGCTGCTCTTCCGGTTATTCTTCTCGCACTTCGCGAAGGACGTATGGTGATCATTGATGAATTAGATGCAAAGCTCCATCCAAAACTTTTAAAGTATGTAATTTTCTTATTTAAAAATAAGGAAATTAATCAATATGGTGCTCAGCTCCTTTTTACCTCTCATGATATGTATACTTTAAAAAATACTGTGTTCCGCCGTGATGAGATTTGGTTCGCTGCGGAGAATAATGCACATGAGAGTGAAATCTATTCTCTCCACGAAATTCGTGGTGAGGATAATGACAGAATCAAGAATACCGCAGCTTATGACAAGCAATATCTGGAGGGACGCTACGGAGCAGATCCATATCTATCCAATATGCTTGGAGGTGAATTTTAATGAGCCTAAAACCACCTAAAAAAAGCGATCTTGACAAAAGTTGGATGAAAGCCAGACGTGACAAGCCAAAGAAAATTCAACCAGAATATCATCTCATCATAACCGAAGGAACCGACACCGAACCAGCATACTTCGGAGCCATGAGAGATATCATCAACAGCACCTACTCTGACCGTATTCAGCTTGGTGTCCACGGTGCCGGTGATAATACACTAAGCCTTTTTCAAAAGGCAAAAAACATGGCAGCATCCTCGGCCAATGGATATAAGCATGTATGGGTTGTATACGACACTGATGATTTTCCAGCTGACCATATCAATAAAACTGCAGAGCTTTGTGTTTCTGAATCAACCGAAGAGACCACCTATCATGCCATCTGGTCAAACCAATGCATAGAATTATGGTTCCTGCTGCATTTCAGTTTCATGCAGTCCGATCTTCACAGAACATCCTACTGGCCAAAGCTCACGGAAATGCTTACCTCTCTCGGAGTTGGTGAATATGTAAAAAATCGTACCGACATGTACCAAATTCTCCTACCATACATGGATGCCGCTATTGCAAATGCAGAAAAGCTTGACAAAATCAATAAAAATAAACTACCGTCAGCTTCTGCTCCCGGAACAAAAGTATATGAACTCGTAAAAAAATTAAAACCTTATCTATCTTAAAACAAAGCCTGCCGGAACACATATCATTCCCGCAGGCTTTTCCTATGCCTTATACAATCACTCTCTCTTCCCAAAAGCCAGACTAATCCATCCAGCACCAGACTTCAGTTTTCCCCATCCTTTCACAGCACCCTTACCATTTTTCACTTCTACAATAGTAAACACGCCAACTCCGGTAAACTTCCCGGTCTTCGCTGTATCCGTTCCTGCGCCTTTCCTGATATTCAGATCCGGAACACTAACCTTCACTGTAAATGGACAGTCTGCATTGCTCATTCCGTCTGCCTCCCCCGACATTACTGCCGGATATATCTGCTTTCCATTCCAGTCATAAACTTTATAGCCCGGATGCTTGTCAGCCATCGCCTTCGCATTATCAAATATGAAATACGCACCAATCTGTGAAGCCGCATCTCCCCAGGTCTTCCTTACTCTGTAATACTTGATCACATCCGAAGTCTCACCGGTCACATCGTACTGCGTCAGTTTCCATTTCTCTATAATACTGCAGAGCTTTTCTACATAAGTAAAACTGGTAGCATAACCACCGTCCTTAATGATCTGCACTGCTTTCTTATAATCTGAGCATCCTTTCAGCCCGTCATATCGGAACTTCTCTACATTCTTAGCGCCGAGCAGATAAGCACTGTGATCCGCAATGGAATCCTCTACATTCGCATATTTTCTGAATTCCGCTGTGACTGTCACATAGCTTCCATCTGCCTTCTGCTCCTGTGTCTTCTTTTTATAAATGCTTACACCATCCCAGACCGAACCACTCCAGGTATTACCGGAAAGTGACTTCTTCATTCCAAAACAGTTATTGGCTCCCAACGCAAGCTCACTCTTTCCATAACCTCTCTCCAGAATAAACTGAGCCATAGACACTGAAGCAAGAATCCCTGATTTTTTCTGATCTGCGGTAAACAGGGGGCCAACCTTTGCAAGCACCTGTTCTTCTGTCAGCCCCTGAAATTTCCCGGCCTGCATCCCTGATGGAATCACTTCCACATTTCCGCTACCAAGTCTTGAAGTGACCTTCGCAGCCAGATCTCCCAGTCTCGCATAAAGCCAGTCTCCAGGACAGCTCTTATTCGCAAACCACCGGTGTACGGTAATGAGCATTTCATCCGCCTTCGGCTGATAATTTAGAGACTTATTTTTATCACCAAACCAGAGTAGTTTTTTCTTTCCATTTCTTCTGCAGATATCCTCACACAGATCAACCAGACGGTCATAAACCACCTGATGCATAGCATACGGTTCCGCCTTGTCAGAAGCACATTCAATCGTCACTGCCCTCTGATCATTCGCATTACTGGACGTACACCAGGAGCGATTCTTCTCTTCCACATACAATCCAATCCGGCCATTCTTATCAATTCCATAATTCGAAGAAGCCTGAGTAGAAGATTTATGAAACCAGTCCCCAAGACCTTCTGCTGTACACTGACCTACTACACAATGCGGTGATATTCTGTCAATCCGCTTCGTTCTCAGTCCGGAATGGTTCGGACTGAGCAGCGTGTACGCCACCAAAGAACTATTACTGTATCCCATAATCCCTCACCTTCTTCCTCATCCTCTGATGCATCATCGGAGTCTCCTTCACTTTTATCATGCAGCTGTTCCAGCACATCTTTCATCTTCTGCGGGATCGGCAGCCCCAGATGCCCTGCATTCTCCAGCAAACTCACACCTTCATTTGAAATATAGAAAAAGATCACCGCTGTCCTCAGCACGGATCCGTTCCCGATCACGGACACATCCAGAATATTCGCCATTCCCACCAGTAAAAAGATCAGCACCTTCCTGCAGATTCCCCGGAATCCCACCTCACTGGAAAGCGTATGGTCCGCAAAAGCACACATCACCC
>OLRT01001339.1_pt1 | contig 17273 bp, 14 predicted proteins | sample 1672021 | NCBI WGS metagenome assembly OLRT01 (sample SAMEA3136637, study PRJEB25190) | human gut metagenome | reverse complement strand
TCACAGATACAAAAGATTACAAAGAAGCAATGGAAAGAGCATAAAGATGAGAAAGACACTGTCGGAGGGCAGTGTCTTTTTTGTCTAGCTAAAGAACTAATTTGAAAGTATATGGTTTAACCTTGACAAAGTCTTAAAATAATATATACTATCAATTGATAGCGAATGCGGCGGAGGTGATTAACATATTTCTTAGTATACAATCGAAAAAAAGAGAAGTTATTATTTTTCTGGAGCAATTAAAGGAGTTGTTAGGAAATGAAGATTTCAATATGGATACGGATTTAACTATGATTAGTAAGAAAAAACAAGGAGATGATCAGAAATATTCAACTCCATATACATTATTGGATCTCGATTATGATACAGAAGATATAGTAGAGAGATTAAAAGAATTGACAGTAGAAGAGTATTCAAAAACTAAAATAGATAAAGATGATTTAAATCCTCCATTGTTGTTTGTTTTTGGAAAAGATATAAACAGCAGACTTATATATGTTAAATTAAAAATAAAAGAAAATCCGCAGAAACATGTTCTATGTGTATCATTTCATTATGCTAAAGATAATATGATATTTCCGTATAAATAGAATGAGATATCAAGGGAGGTAGGACAATGAGCACAAATGCAATGAGAGCCATCACAATAAAAAAAGTTAATATGAATTGTCCAGTATGTGATAAAGTGCACGAGGTCGAGGAAAGAAAACGCAAGACCTCAATCACAATAAAAGGGGAAGAAGTGACATACGAAGAGAAATTCTATTTTTGCGAAAATGCCGATGGAGAAGAAAACGAATTTGAAACGGGAAAAATGATCAATGAAAACCTTCTAAATGCGAGAAATGCATATAGGGTAAAGATGGGACTCCTTACTTCAGATGAAATAGTCGCGATAAGAGAAAGTTATGGATTATCACAAGTTGATCTCGCAAAATTATTGGGTTGGGGTGAAGCAACAATATCACGTTATGAGAGCAAATCTATTCAGGATGAAGCCTATGATACGATGCTGCGCATGGTAAAGGACAATCCACTCCAAGCATTAGAGTTTCTGAAAAAGAATGCTGAAAAATTTACTACAATAAAACGTAGGGAGATTCGCATTAAAATTGTGGAGAAATTAGATGCATATGGAAAAGAATTCCTTACACGACAGACATTTGAAGGAGAATATGTTGATTTTGAAGAACCGTCAGATGCCAATGGATTTACAATATTGAATATTGATAAAATCGAGGCAATGATTTCATATATTGCTGAGAGAGTCGATAATCTATTTAAAGTTAAACTTATGAAAATGCTGTGGTATTCAGATGTTTTAGATTTTATTGAGAATGGATGTTCAATGAGCGGCATGGTATATCAACATGAGCCTATGGGAGCACTTCCGATTGGACATTATAGTTTAATGAATTTGGAAAATTTGAATGTTAAAGAAGAGATGAGCTATAATTACGATACGATGCTTCATGTATATCCAACTGCTAATATGGACTATTCTGTATTAGATGATAAGGAAAAGACTATATTAGATAAAGTTGTTGAAAAGTTTGTTGATTACAAGGCAAAAGATATTATTGACTATATGCATGAAGAAAAGGCATATATTGAGACAAATCCAGGAGAAATTATTCCGTTTAGTTTAGCAAGAGAAATTAGAAAATTCTAAAATAAGTAGCCGAATCCGAACTGGGATTCGGTTATTTTGTATATATTTGGGAGGGTAATATTATGCCATATGAAAAAGGTGGACGAGCAGATAAAAAAGGAAATAAATACGAAATAAATTGCATTGTATATGAGCTGCTAAAAGTATTGGATGGATCTAATTATAGTGTTGTAATAGAAGCCTTGGGTGAAGATGAGAAGGGAACAGATATTTTGGTTACGAATCATGAAGGTAAAAAGGAGCATCAGCAATGTAAAGCAAGGAATGGAAGTAGTGACAATTGGACGATTTCGGATTTGAAAGCAAGAAAGATTTTTAATGCGTGGAAGATACAATTAGATAGAGAGTGTGATAGGAAGGTTGCGTTAGTGAGTCCTATGACATGTTCATTTTTGGTGGACTTGAATGATAGAGCTAATAATACGAGTGGCAAGGCAGATGAATTTTATGATTTTCAAATTATGAATAGTAGCAAAGAATTCCAAAGTTTTTATGAAAATTTTTGTAAGGAAATGAATATAGAGATTGGACGAGAAAGTGGAATTTTAAAAAGTATTGATTATTTAAAAAGAATTTATTATAAACAAATTTCGGAATATGAAATTCAAGAACTCATAACTCAAAACATTCAATATCAATTTAGCTCACCAAAGGACATGGTATACGATGCGTTTGTGTCGATGATAGTTTCTAAAGATATTTTAGGAAGAGAGCTTACACAAATTGCATTAATAGATTATATAGAAAAGAAAAACATAAAGTTTCAACTTAGGGAAGATGACGGAAGAATTGGTTTTAGAATTAAAGAGCTTAATCAAGAATATCGGGAAAGCTTTAGAACACTGCAGGAAGGGTTAATACATAGAAAAGAGTTTGACAATTGTATTAAGTATATAATGGATGGAAAGGGAGTGGTGATTACTGGTAATGCAGGCTATGGAAAAAGTGGATGTACAGAAGCTATTTTGAATTTCTGTGAGGATGCTAATATTCCATGTATAGCGATAAAACTGGATAGAAGAATTCCACATAAAAACTGCAAAAACTGGGGAGAAGAGTTGGGTTTACCAGGATCAATTGCGTATTGTATTCATACGATTTCAAGGAATGAAAATGCGATAATTATATTAGATCAGTTAGATGCATTGAGATGGACACAATCAAATTCAAGTGAGGCGTTAAGTATATGTATGGAATTGATTCGTCAGGTAGAATGCTTGAATTATAACAGAGCTAAGAAAATAAGTATTGTTTTTGTATGCAGAACATATGATTTTGAAAATGATAATAATATAAGAGCTTTGTTTGAGAATAGGGAAAGAGAGGAAGAAATCTGGAAAGTTATCGAGATAGGCAAGTTTGAAGAGGAAACAGTTGGAAGGATTGTTGGAGATATTTATAAGGATTTGTCAGTAAAACTGAAAAATTTATTACAGATTCCCAGCAACTTATATATATGGCAGCATTTGGACAAAAAACAAATATATGGAGAGTGTTTGACTACAAGCAATTTGATTGATAAATGGTTTGATCAAATATGTAAAAGAAGTACAGAGGTGGGAATAAGTAGCAAATTAGTAGCAGATACAACAAATAAAATAGTAGATACTTTAGATGGTATGGGGCGTTTGTTTGCACCTAAGATGATAATTAACATTGATATAACAGGTCTGGAATACTTAATATCAGCAGAAATAATTGTATTGCAAAATAATAAAATCGGTTTTGTGCATCAGTCTATTTTAGATTATTTTGTCTCTAAAAGGATGATGGAAAAACAATATGCAGGGCAATCAATAGAGAATATTATGGGAGAAAAAGAAAAACAAACCCCTGGAAAAAGATACCAACTACAAATGTTTTTACAAAATATTTTAGAAGTTGATACAGAAGAATTTGTTTTAATTGGAGAAGAATTATTAAACTCTAATAATGTAAGATATTATATGAAATTTGTGTTCTACGAATTAATGGGACAGATACAAAAGCCGGATGAAAATATTATTAAATTTTTTTTAGAGAACTGTGATAACGTAATTTGGGGTAAATATTTAATTAATAATGTTGCCTTATCAAGAAAACAGTATGTAGGTATTTTGATGGAGAATGGTATGTTAGAACGCTGGTACTCTGAGAAAGATAAAAAATCACAAGTATTTAAGCTATTGGTGAGTATAAGCCCTAAATTGGGAAATAATGAGATTGAATTTATAAGGAATCATGCATTTGAGGATAGTGAGAATGACAAAGAATTTATGAAATGTTTCTTGCATGATATTACCGAAGAAAGCGATGAAATGTTTGAATTGAGGATGCTATTTTATGAACACTATCCAGAGTATGCAGCAAATGATTATGTTGACGTAAAAACAATGATGCTTAAGTTTGAAGAAAGAACTTTGCGATTATTATCATTTTGGATTGATAAGAAGATTGATAGTAAAGGAAAAAATGTATATCGTTATGAAGAAGAATTAGTTGATGGAAAAAACGATTTTATGGTAAAAAATGAAACGATGATTCTTGATAGATTGCTGAAATATGTTCCAAAAGAAACTGGAACAGGAGTAATATATAGCGAGTGGTCAAACAAATATTTACATAAAAGAGGTATTGAGAGAGCCTGTGTTGAACTGATAAAAAAGGCTAATATTGTTCTTTGTTCGAAAAGACCAGAAGAATTCTGGGAATATTATAATCCATATATGGGTAAAGGGTATACTGTTTTTAATGAAATAATTTTACACGGTTTAGCGTTTATGCCATCAAAATACAGCAATCAGATAATTGAATATATCAGCTTAGATTTTGATAATAATATTTTTGACTATACTAGTGGTAAAGACAATTATCTGGAATCGGTTAAAGAAATTTTGAATGTACATACAGTAAGTTGTTCAGAAGAGGTATTAAAGAAATTAGAAGAAAAAATCTGCTATTATAAATCACCAAATGCAGTAAGGTGGTATAGGGGAAGAATTGAACAAAATAAAACAAAAGAGTCTGCTCCAGTTTATTGGAGCTTTTGGGGAGATCTACAGTATGAACTATTGCCCTGTCTGCCAGAAGAACGTATTAGCGAGAAGTCAAGGGAATTATTAAGAATTTTAAGAAGAAAATTTTATAATGGAAAATCACATTATTATTCTTATAATGGACATTATGGAAGTGTAAGTTCTCCAGTATCAGGAAAGAATATAGGAAAGAAACAATGGCTTCAAATAATAACAAATAATAATATTAAAAACAAACAACATTCAAAATGGACAGAAGTACCAGGTGGGTTTATTGAGAGTTCTTTGGAAATGTATTCCAGTGATTTTCAAAGAAAAGTAAGCGAGAATCCACAGGAAATGATACAACTTGTGATGGAAAATAAGGAAAAAGTACTTACTGGGTTTGTGGATGCATTGTTTTTAGGGGTTGAAGTATCAGAAAAGATAAAGGAAATAGATTTTGAAATATTAGAAAAGCTATTTATTACATTTCCATGTAATTTAATATCGCATAGAGCTATATATTTCTGCGAAATTATAGAGAAAACAGAAAAGATATATTGGAGAAAAGACATATTGATGCAATTAAAAAGAATTGCTATAGAACGCAAGGAACCAGAATTTGAGATAAATGAGAAAATAAAAGATTGTAATGAGTTCAGAAGTCACTCTCTTTATTGTGGTAGAGGAAGCGCTGCGCGGGCAATAGGGCATTTACTATGGGAAAACAAATCTTTACTTATAGAATTTAAGGATGTTGTAGAAAAAATGTCGTTAGACATAAATCCTATGATACGTATGGCAGCATTAAATATATTATTTCCATCATATAATATTGAGCGAGAATGGGCGGAAGAAAAGATTCTGCAAATATACGAATCTGATATAAGAACTTTAAGTTTTTACGATTCAAAGGAAATGTTATTTTTGCTATACCCGAAATATAAAGAGAGAATATGCAGTTTAATAGAAGAATGTTTTTTATCTGAAGATAAAGAGATACAAAGCCTTGGCGGTTATTGTATCTGCGAATTTTATATTCGATATAATAAATTTGAAACAATTATATTAAATATAGAAAGTAAAAGTGAAGAACAGATAAAAGCGATATTAGATATGGCAGTGGTATATCTGGAAATTGAAGATTATCGTAAGAAAGCCAAAAGAATAATTTTGCAGTATATAGATACAGAGACAAATATAGAATCTTCTATATCCACAATTTTTTATAATAAAGCTGTTGATGCAAATAGAGATAAAGATTTTCTAATTGAACTTATGAATTCAAAAATAAGTAGAAGAATAGTATATGCCTTTATGCATTATTTGGAAAAGTCAGCGGGATCAATTGTTGAGTATGCAGATATAATTTTTGAATTATGTAGTAATGTTTTAAATATGAGTGAAAAGGACCTTAGAGGAAGTTGGGGAATTGACCGTGATCTTTCGAAATTGATTATCTCTTTATATGATGAAACGAGTAATACAAATAGAAGAGCAGATAAAGTCATTGCAAATAGATGCTTGGAATTATGGGATATAATGTTCGAACGGCAATTAGGTTCAGTAAGAGAAATCAGTAAGAAGTTGATGGATCGATAAAAAACGTTCGTATGAAATATTAGAAAAAGACACTGACGAAGGTTGGGGTCTTTTTTAGTAGGATTGAGGAACAGGATTGAAGATAAAGAGCCTAATCTTTAAGCATAAAATATTTTCTGATATAAACGCTATTCGCGAAATAACTGAATATTTGTGATAATATTCAGCCAATATTACGAGTTGTGTAGACAATATAAAAGGCATATAATGACCTCACACAAAGGAAAGAAGGAGGTACAAAATGAGAGGCAGTGAAATAAGTCTTAATTTACCTGAAATGAAGAGATGGACACCTTTGACCAGACTTTCTGATACAATGCAGATTAAAGCTATGGATAATGGGGAACTAGTATTAGGTGTGGAACTAAGAAAAAGTATGACTGAGAAAATGCAGGACATGTGGAAAGTAGAAGTTTATGCAACAGATGATATGAAAGTAATTGCAATGCAGCCAAATAAAAAAGGAAATTTTAAATTTCCGAAAAACGGAAGAAGATCTTTTAAGGAATACGTTTCTGAATTAAAAAGTAAAGGATATAAGATTCCTGCGATATACGATGTTGAATGGAATGAAGAGGTTCAATCTTGGGTGGGAGTTTTACAGGAAGTAGCAGAGTGTCCGGTCTTGATAAAGCGGGGAAGAAAAAATGGCAAATAGAATTTCAATCTACGAGGAACTTCAGGTAGAAAAATATTTATATGATCTGTATTTATTATGGGGTAGAAACCTAGAAGAATCAATGTGCATAAGTGAAGGTTGGATTGTGTATCTAGATGGAAAAGAAAAATATCGGTATGATATCGGAGATGCAGAATATTGGCAATATGTACAGGAAAATGTAAAAAGACGTTTTGCAGAGTTAAGGACTGTAAGAAATGAACGAATTCGACTTGAAAGCAGAATGTCTCTAAATCAAACATTTGGAGATGCTGAAGAAGAAATCGGTGTATTAGTACCAGCAAAAACAGGAGATTTTGTAAATAGTATCGCATTGTGGGATTATGCACAAAGATTAGGAGGAATTAAATATGAAGTTTTAAAACTTATGTATGCAAAAGAAGAGGACTATGACATAATGAGAATATTGCGCTTGGATAGGGAAGATTATTATGAAATAAAACGGGAGCTACGAGAAGATTTTGAGAGATACCTGTATGAGGAATGGGATGAGAAATGATGAAAAAGACATGCTTTGTAATATCACCAATAGGAAAGAATGGAGATGATATACGAAAAAACGCAGATGAAGTTTTGGAGTATATTATTAACCCAATATGTGAGAAATATGGATATTCTGTAATAAGAGCAGACAAAATGGCGAATAGCGGACTGATCACAAAGGCTATTATTGAGCAGATTATATCTTCTGATTTGGTTATTGCCGATTTGACAGGAAGTAATCCAAATGTTTTTTATGAACTTGCAATCAGACATTCCTATCGCAAACCAGCAATTCAAATTATAAAAGGAGCAGTAGATATTCCTTTTGATGTAGCGAACGTGAGAACGGTATCTTATGAGACGACTTTAGCAGGTGCGGAAGCTGCAAAAAAGGAAATTAGTTCTATGATGGAATCGATTGAAAGAGGAGATATCGTACATAACCCAGTTAGCGAAGTTGGTACGATGTTAAATATTTCTGAAAATAGTATGAAAGAAAATAAAGAAGCGTTATCTGCTTTACTTATGGAAATTCAACGGATTCCTGAGAATTTTAATACTTTAGAGAAAAATATAGAAACAAGGTTGTCTCAAATGGCATCTACTATAGTAGAAACAATAAGAAATGAACAAATACAGGATAGTGGAAGTCCAGAAAATAAAATGTTAGAGATATTAATGAATAATCTTATGCAAAATCCACAAAAAGCAATGCAGGGAGTGGATGCTTTGATGAGGCTTCAGGAAAAAATGAAATAATAAATAATGATCAAGCGGCTGTTAATAAAAAAATTTTGTTGCGGTCGCTTTTGAATGGTATGAGAAGGCTATATTACTAATGTCGCCTATTATGCGACGCAGAACCATCTCAAATATGTTATTATAGGAATAATAAAAATATTTCTTTAAGGGATGGAACAATTATGGCAGATCAGAAGCTAATTGAAGCAGTTGGAAAGTATATAGATAAATACTACGAACCGGCAAAGGATGACATCAAACTTGATAAAGAAATGTTATCGGTGTTTGATAAGATAACAGAATTTCGACAGAAAAAAGTACAGGAAAAGGCGGCAGAATATAATCCAGAATCAGAAGCTTATGAACTAGGTGAACCTGCAGTGGAACAGTTTGATATATCCACAATGAAGAAGACAAAGATAAAGAAGGGAATGTCTTCAACTTTACCGAGTAGTCGTAATCTTGATAATTTGATGAATCAGCTCGAAGAAACTTTTTCACAGAGACTTCTTCGGATGATTGATGAGCGTGGAATGACAGATTCACAGGTGTATACAAAGGCTTATGTAGACCGCCGTCATTTTTCAAAAATCCGGAAAGATATCAATTATGTGCCAAATAAGAAAACGGTATTAGCTTTTACAATTGCTTTGGAATTATCGTTGGACGAAGCAAAGGATTTACTTGGGAGCGCCGGTTTTGCATTATCTCGGAGCTCTAAAACAGATATCATAGTAGCATATTTTTTACAAAACAAAATATATGATATGTTCGAAATTAATGATGTTTTATATGCATATGGACAGCCGGTATTTGGCTGAATAATATATTAAGCAGGCGCAATGTCGCCTGGTATGCGACCAACCCAGTTGGTTCTGTAAATAAAATGTGAGTAACAATAAATAGTAAAGAGACTTGTTTAACAGGTTATGAAGGAGGTTACCACATGAATACAGAATTAACTGAGTTGGTTTTTATTTTGGACAGAAGTGGATCTATGAGCGGATTGGAAAGTGATACAATCGGTGGGTTTAATAGTATGATTGCCAGGCAAAAAGAACAGAAGATTAAGGCAAATGTTACAACAATACTGTTTGATGATGAGGTCGATATTATCCACGATAGATTTCCGGTGGAAATTATAGAACCTCTTACAGAAAAAGAATATTTTGTACGTGGCTGCACAGCTCTTCTAGATGCGGTTGGAATAGCCATTGAGAAAATTGATAATGTACAGAAACATCTTCCAGAGGCACACAGAGCGGGAAAGGTACTCTTTGTCATTACGACGGATGGTTTGGAAAACTCTAGTGAGCATTATACGCAGGAACAGATCCGGAGAAAAATTGAAGCCAAAAAGGAATGTGGATGGGAGTTCCTTTTTCTGGGAGCCAATATTGATGTAGGAAGAGAAGCTGAGAAAATTGGAATAGATAGGAATAGATCAGTGACGTACGAGAATGATTCAACAGGAATAGAGTTAAATTTTAAAGCAGTGGGAAAAGCAATTTCAAGGGCAGTAGCAAACAAAACAGCAGAGATGGTGGATGACAATTGGGCTGATGAAATTCAAGCATATAAAGAACGAGGAAAAAATAATGGATGACATCATGAAAAGGCAAATAGAATTTCTTTTTCTGGATATGGAATGGAATCAGGAGCCCGGAAGCACAGAACTTGAGGGAAGAGAAGCAATTCAGATAGGTGTAGTTGCAGCAGATAAGGATTTACAACAGACCAAAATTTTTTCCAGTTCTGTGCGCTTGAGCAATTTAGAAATTTTAAATGAAAAAACAGTCAGACTTATTCATATGTCAGTAGCAAATATTATGCAGGGAAAATCAGAAGAAGTAGTTTTAAATAAATTCACACAAAATTTTCCGACATATAATTATATTGTAGTATGGACTAGAGATACTTATGAACTATTTAAAAGGGATATGAAAAAATATAAAATTCCTTTGAAAAAACATAGAGTAGTGATTTTGCAGGAAGTACTAGGAATTGTTGCGTTTAATGGTGAAGGAAAAATGGGGTTTGAAAGTGCTTTAAATTGTGCGGGAATAAAGTATGACGCGAATAACCTGCATCATTCAAAACATGATGCCCAATATCTGTTTCAGTTATTTGGTAAGTGCTGTAAAAAATACGTGGAATATACGGCATTGGAAGATCGTATGGTAATTACAGCAACAGGAAAAATCCACAAAGAAAATTGCAGGTATATAAAAGATACACCAGTAAAAGTCCTCTTAATGAAACCAAAAAGTGCTGTTTTTAAGGGATTTACTGTATGTAAATTTTGTGGAACCAAAGATATATGGAATAGATTGGAATGGAAATGTGAAACAGTAAAAAAACAGAATCGTAAACATTATAATGAAATGCAATATTTACCTCTTACGGAAAAGAATATAGGCGCGATCTGTAAACATTTTCAGGTGTCATATAGTATAGGTGAAAAAGTTGTTTTTGTACGTACTTCATTTACAAGTTGGATTGTATGCCTTGATGGAAACGCTGTGTCAAAGCTTTTTCATGAGAATTATAAGCCATGTAAAAATGAATATTCAAAAAGATCTAAATTGAAAGGAATTGAAGGATATCATGTGCAAAAGATGCCTTCATCCAATTTTTATAGAGTAATTTGTTATATAAAGAAACACGATGACAGTCTTATAAAACAGTGGGGTAAAAGAAACAGAATAGAGAAAATTTTTGACCAGATTGAGGAAGAACTAGAAAAAACTAAAAATCAGATTTCCTAAATATGACATTTGAAAAGTCGAATAATCCGTTTGAAATTGTAATTGAAGATAAAGTACTGCTATGGTACAATAAAAACAAGCAATTTACCAAACAATTTCGATAATAAAGAGGGAAAATATATGGCAGTATCATACAACGGATTATGGAAATTATTGATCGATAAAAACATGAAAAAAGTTGATTTGATGAACCGTATTGAAATCAGCAGCAGTACCATGGCAAAAATGACAAAAGAAGAACTGGTGTCTCTAAAAGTCCTGGAAAAAATCTGTGCAGAACTTGACTGTGACTTTGGAGATATCATCCATTATGAGAAAAAATCAGCTAAGGATGGTGGACAGTAATGGAATACAGTGCAGGGCTTACATCAAAATTATTTTGGTTGCAAGAGTCCAGGAAGACAGCGGAATATATTCTGAAGGGGTATACCAGAGCAGGAATGAAAAAAATTGCCTGGGAGGAAAATATCTATCAGGTGAAAGCAGAATATCGTGCCTATGAGGTGTTGAATGGAACGTACCGAAGGGTATCAGCCTTGCCGGAAGCAGTATTACAGGCATTTATCACTTGTGATGTAGAAACCGCAAAGATTCTGAATCTGATTGCAATTCTGATGGACAGCAGATTATTTTTTGAGTTTTTATATGAAATATATGACGAGAAGATTCGTTTAGGGGAAAAAGAGATCACAGACCGGGATCTGAATGTCTTTTTTGCAGATAAGGCAATGCAGAGTGATGTGGTTGCCGGCTGGACTGATACTGCAGTACGGAAGTTAAAACAGTGCTTTACCAGAATGATGTTTGAGGCAGGATTATTGGAAAGTAGTGCAAAACCAAGAACAATCAAGCCAATTCATATTGATTACCGGACAGAAGAATTACTGACTGCAAATGGGCTTGGAGAATACTTGAAGGCAGTGAAGGGAGTCTAAGGATGGCAAGATTAAGTTTGGAAGAAAGACTAAACCGGATTGAGGATAAGATTTCTGAAAAGTCTTTCCGTGAAAATAAAGGACTTGGAAATGAAGTCGGATATTATGTGTTTGATTACGATCCGAGAGCGGAGCTGGAAGTGCGCAATCATATCGCATATTTAAAAGATCGAATTAACAACGGAAATAAAGACTTTAAAATCATAGAGTTTGACCTGTTTCATACGATGATTCAGGTGTTGGAGGAAGAAGGGTATCTGGAAGCCTTCTTTGATCTGGAAAAAGACAATGGCTTTTTTGATATGGCAGACAGTCTGGTAGAGACATTGGGATTGGATGAGACAAATGAACTGAATCTGATTATCTCAAAAATTCTGCAGGAAGATCTGACAGACAGTGTGATTTTTCTGACAGGAGTTGGAAAATGTCATCCGATCATTGCTGCTCACAATATATTGAATAATTTACATCAGGTGTTTGATAAAGCACCAGTGGTTATGTTTTACCCTGGAGAATACAGTGGTCAGGATCTAAAACTTTTTGGATCCATTGATTCTAAGAACTATTATCGGGCCTTTAGGCTTGTGTAAACACGAAGGAGAAAATCGTATGCAGATTAAGGATATGTTTGAAAAAAGGATTGAACGAGACATTAAAGGTGTAATCAAAGTTGGTCAGTCTGATGAAGAAAACGTATATCAGGAATTGGACGAATATGTAGTAACAAAAGAACTGTTAAAGCATTTCCATGATTTTTTCGATAATTATGAAAAAGGGATCAATAACAATACGGATAAAATGGGTGTCTGGATTTCCGGTTTCTTTGGAAGTGGTAAATCTCACTTCTTAAAGATTCTTTCTTATCTGTTAAAAAACAGTGTGGTAGAAGGAAAGAGAGCTATTGAGTACTTTACAGATGGAAAGAAAATCGATGATCCGATGCTGATTGCCAAGATGACCAATTCCGGAACCATTTCTTCAGATGTCATGCTCTTTAATATTGATTCCAAAGGATCTGCAAAGGTTGGATCAGGGAAAGAAGCCATCGTGGAAGTATTCATGAAAGTGTTTAATGAAATGCAGGGATACTGCGGATCTATTCCGTATCTTGCAGAATTTGAACGCCAGCTGGATAACGAAGGAAGATTTGAGGAGTTTAAAGAAAAATTTCAGGAGATTGCAGGTGCACCATGGGAGAAAAAGAGACAGGCATTTGCAGTTGTACAGGATAAAGTTGTAAAAACTCTTGTTGCCATGGACTTTATGAGTGAGGAAGCTGCCCGTAACTGGTGTAAAAATGCCAAAAGTGGATATGATCTCAGTATTGAAAAATTTGTATCTTTAGTTAAAGAATACTGCGAGAAAAAAGGATCGAATCATCATGTTATTTTCCTTGTGGATGAGATCGGACAGTATATTGCCGATGATACCCAGTTGATGCTGAATTTACAGACCATCGTAGAAGATCTGGGAACTGCTTGCAGAGGAAAAGCATGGGTGATCGTTACCAGCCAGGAAGATATTGATTCTATCACAAAGACAAAAGGAAATGACTTCTCAAAGATTCAGGGACGTTTTGATACCAGATTATCCTTGTCTGCATCCAATGTAGATGAAGTTATCCGTAAACGTATCCTGGAGAAAAATGAGATTGCAGAGTCTGCATTGAAGCTGTTATATGAGCAGAAAGAATCCATTATCAAGAATCTGATCACATTTACGTCAGACACTGCAGATAAGAAATTATATACAGATAAAACAGATTTTGCAGATTGCTATCCGTTTATTCCATACCAGTTCAACTTACTTGGACAGGTACTGACGGCCGTGCGTACTCATGGAGCCAGTGGAAAGCATTTATCTGACCAGTCCCGTTCTATGTTAGCACTGTTCCAGGAATCTGCGATTCGATTAAAAGACAGCCAGGAAGGTGTACTGGTACCGTTCAGCTATTTCTATGATCCGCTGCATAAATTTATCGACCATCAGCACAGCCAGGTCATTACCGATGCAGAGGATAACAGCAGACTGGACGAGTTCGATGTAGAACTGTTGAAAGTGCTGTTTATGATTAAATACGTCAAAGAGATCAAAGCAAATGTAGATAACCTTACTACGCTGATGATCTCTAATATTGACGATGATCGTATTGAAATCCGTGGAAAGATCGAGGAATCCTTAAAGAAACTGATCCGGGAGACACTGGTACAGAAAAATGGAGAAATCTATATCTTCCTGACCAATGAAGAGCAGGAAATCAATAATGCCATCAACAACGAATCAGTAGAAATGGGTGAGATTATCGGAGAGGCTTCTACCGTAATCTTTGAGGAAATCTTTACAGACAAGAAATATCGTTACAGCAGCCGGTATTTGTTCCCATTCAATCAGAAAGTAGATGATCGTTACTTCAAGGGAAATCAGTCCAATGATATCGGAGTATCCATTATCACACCATATGGGGAAGATTATCCGGATTCTGCTCTGCGTATGCTTTCTGCACAAGAACATAGTGTGATTGTAAAATTACCGAACGATAGTACCTTCCTGGATGAGATTACCGACTCCATTAAAATTTATAAGTTTTTGAATAAAAATGCTTCCGGTGCAAGAGGAAGTTTTGACAGTATCCGTCGTGCAAAAGAAGATGAACGTATTGAAAAGAAAGACCGTATCCGCATCTTTATTGAGGATGCCCTGAAACATGCAGATATCTATGTGAATGGAGATAAAGCAAATATCTCAGCCAAAGAGCCGGCAAGTCGTATCAATGAAGCACTTGGCAAGTTAGTAGCCATGCAGTATAACAAGCTGACCTACATGGAAACAGCTCCGGAGCTTTCTGATATTGCTGCAGTATTCAATGGAAACGATGGACAGCTTTCATTCCTTGGAACCAGTGATACAACACCGAATAAATTAGCACTGGAAGAAGTGATTCAGGTCATCGGTCTTAATAATGCAAGACACATGAAGACTTCCCTGAAATCTCTGCAGGATAAATTCGGGGCAGCTCCGTATGGCTTTGATCCGAAAGACGTGCAGTGGTTGGTTGCTATGCTTTTCAAGATGGGAAGAGTATCCCTGACCTATAACAGCCAGAGTTTATCTATGCTGTCCAATACTAAAGATGAACTGGTACGTTACCTGACAAAACGTGAATTTGTCGAGAAACTGCTGATTGATATCAGGGAAAGAGCAACAGACGGACAGATCCGTTCCGTAAAAGAAGTATTGAAAGACTATTTTGGTTTCTCCGTATCTAGTGATGATGACGATACTATTATGAGAAACTTTAAGAATAAAGCGCAGGATAAACTGGAAACATTTGCTGAGATCATGATTGAATATCGTGTAAATCCAAAGTTGCCATGCAAATCCTTAATGGAACAGGCGAAGAAAAATTTGGAAGAACTTCTGGCTATCAAAGAGCCGGTAGAGTTCTTTAAAACAGTAGATAAAAAGCGTGATGATCTGTTAGACGATGCAGATGATACCGCACCGGTATTTGACTTCTTCAAAGGTGGTCAGAAAAAGATTTTCGAAAAAGCATTGGAACAGATCCAGATGTTTGAAAACAGTAAGACATATGTCCGAGAACAGGAAATTATGGATAATGTTGCCCAGATGGAAGCTATTGTGACAGCAAAAAATCCATTTGGACAGATTCAAAAACTGCCAGATATGTCTATGAAATTCGTACAGCAGTATGGAACTTTACTGGAAAAAGAAGCAGAAGAGATGCGCCCAATCGTGGATGATGATCTGGAAAAAGTGTTACATACACTGGATGAAAAAGAATTCGCACCTGTATTCAGAGATAAGTTCGTAAATGCTTTTGCAGAATTAAAACAGAAACTGGATACATCTCATGAGATTGCGGCAGTGAAGAATATTAGACTAGAAAGTGATACATTGAAGCTTCGCTGCATGGATGAGATCACAGAGTATGAAGAAGCACATCGTCCAAAACCGGTACATCCTGTACCTTCGGTAACACCACCTACAGGTGGCGGTCATACAGAACCACCGAAGCCAGTAACACCGCCAGTGCAGCCAAAGCCAAAGAAACGTAAGAATGTATCTATCAGTAACGTGGCAGGTGCGAGAACCTATTTGATTGAAAATGAACAGGATATTGATAAGTTCTTGGCAGAGATGAAGAAAAAATTATTAAACGAGCTGGATGAAAATACGATTATTACATTAAGCTAATCATTCCAGTGGGAGGAAACAGTACATGAACAAGAATGCGATAAAGAAATTTGCCATAGAAGCAAGAAAAAAACTGATTGATTCTGTTACAGATAAAGCCGGTATGCTTGGAATTACAGAAAAATCATGCAGTGAACCAATCACAAAAGGATCAGACTTTGAAGTATACCGGACCGTTGCAGGAACAGAAGTAACATTGAATAAAAGACAATGTGAACAGAGAAGACGACTGGTATCCCAGATTGAATCCCGTGGATTTGAGGCTGTTGTAGAAGAAGTAGCTTATACCTGGTTCAACAGAATCTGTGCGATCCGTTTTATGGAAGTGAACGACTATCTCCCAAACAGAGTTCGTGTACTTTCTTCCGAAAAAGAAGGGAAGATGGAGCCGGATCTTGTGACACAGGCACCGGATGTGGATTTAGACCTGACTGCACAGGAAAAAGAAGAGATTATCAACTGGAAAATGAGTGGTACGTCAGAAGATACGGATAAACTGTACTGCAAATTATTCCTGAAACAGTGTCATCAGTTACATGATATCCTGCCAGGACTTTTCGAGACGGATTCTGACTATATGGAATTGTTGTTTGGTATTTCCTATACCAATAAAGATGATGTGATCTATATGTTGGTAAATCCAGAGACAGGTATTCCAGAAGCTGATTTTAATGTATCTACACTTGATGAAGAAGGTAATCCAACGGGACAGGTGGAGATCATTGGATGGCTGTATCAGTATTACAATACAGAATTAAAAGATGATACATTTGCAAAACTGAAAAAGAATGTAAAAATCACGAAAGAGCGAATTCCGGCGGCAACTCAGCTTTTTACACCGGACTGGATTGTTCGGTATATGGTAGAAAATTCTGTAGGAAGAATCTGGATTGAGCACTTACGGGCAGTGGATCCAAGTACAGATGAAAAAGCAACTGCAGAAAGATTTGGATGGAAATATTACCTTCCGGAAGCAGAACAGGAAGAATCCGTTAATGTAAAACTGGCAGAAATCCGTACCACATACAAAGATTTGAAACCGACTGATATCACCTGCATTGATCCATGTATGGGAAGTGGACATATCCTGATTGCAATGTTTGATGTACTGATGGATATCTATGAAAGTGCCGGATATGACAAGAGAGAAGCAGCATTTGAGATTGTAGAGCATAATATTCA
>OLRT01001334.1_pt1 | contig 17340 bp, 14 predicted proteins | sample 1672021 | NCBI WGS metagenome assembly OLRT01 (sample SAMEA3136637, study PRJEB25190) | human gut metagenome | reverse complement strand
GAGAAAAAACAGCTTTGCGAATTATGCTGCAAAACAAAAGCACCGTTGTGGTGCTTTTGTTTGATTATTTTTGAGACATTATCAATTTCGGTTGACAGTATGAAAAACACAGGAATCAAAAGATTCTGATTCCTGTGTTTAATAATAATGCATAAGTTGCAATAAAATTCAATACAAAGCTAACGATTCCTGTAATCAAGCATGCCTTTGCTTTATTAGGAGTCGTTCTTCTTTTCATGAAGAAGAAGATAACACCCATAAAAGGGAATAGGAATGAAATGATACATAATCCAACAGAGGCACGATCTTCTTCATAATAAGGACTAGTATAGCCATTACTAGAAGCATAGTCTTCCATATTTGTGTAGTCTGTTCTATTTTCTAATCTCACAGGTTCTCCACAATTAGGACAGAACTTTGTACCTGCCTCTAATTCTTTACCACATCGTGTACAATACATTTATTCACCACTTAATTTTTCATCAATAGCTTTTGCTGCTTTTTTACCAGCACCCATAGCAAGAATTACAGTAGCAGCACCAGTTACAACGTCACCACCAGCCCATACGCCTTCTTTAGATGTATGGTTAGTTTCTTCTTCAACGATGATACCACCCCACTTCTGGCAATCAAGACCAGGAGTAGTCTGTCTAATTAATGGGTTTGGAGACTGACCGATTGCGATAACAACTGTTCCACAATCAATAGTGAAGTTAGTACCTTCTTTTACAACTGGTCTTCTTCTACCAGATGCATCTGGTTCTCCTAATTCCATTTCTACACATTCAAGAGCTTTAACTGAACCATTATCACCATGAACAGCAACTGGATTAGTTAATAACTTGAAGATAATACCTTCTTCCTTAGCATGATGTACTTCTTCAGCACGTGCAGGAATTTCAGCATCACTACGACGATATACGATATATACGTTCTTAGCACCAAGTCTCTTAGCAGTTCTTGCAGCATCCATAGCTACGTTACCAGCACCTACAACACATACTGTATCAGCTACTTTTACTGGAGTAGGATGTTTAGGGAATTCATAACCCTTCATTAAGTTAACACGAGTTAAGAATTCGTTTGCAGCATAAACACCATCCAGGTTTTCACCTGGAATACCCTGGAAACGAGGTAAACCAGCACCAGCACCTACGAATACAGCATCATAACCACTTTCCTGTAATTCATCAATTGTGATAGAACGACCAACTACAACGTTTGTTTCAAACTTAACACCTAAGTCTGCAACACCATCAATTTCAGCCTGTACTAAATCTTTTGGTAAACGGAATTCTGGGATACCATAAGATAATACACCACCCGTTTTATGTAATGCTTCAAATACTGTTACATCATAACCACGTTTAGCAAGTTCACCGGCACAAGAAATACCTGAAGGTCCTGAACCTACAATAGCCACTTTCTTACCGTTCTTTTCAATCTTAGTTTCAGTTGGTTTACCATGATCTCTATGGTAATCAGCAACGAATCTTTCAAGTCTACCAATGGCAACTGATTCACCCTTGATACCTCTAATACATTTACCTTCACACTGGTTTTCCTGTGGACATACACGACCACAGATTGAAGGCAAAGCATTTTCTGTAGTGATGATTTCATAAGCTTTTTCAAAATCACCATTCACTACTTCCTGAATAAAATGAGGGATAGGTACATTTACTGGACATCCATCCACACAGCGAGGCTTTTTACAGTTTAGGCAGCGAGCTGCTTCTTCCTGAGCCATTTCTTTAGTATATCCTAAAGCAACTTCTTTAAAGTTAGTTGCACGAATTTCAGGTTCCTGAGAAGGCATTTCTACCTTTACATTTGACATATTAGGCATATTATTTAACCCCCTTCATTAAGTTACACATACGGTCTGCATTGCTGTCAACAAGATGTTCTTCTTCCTTGAACATTCTCTGTCTTGCCATTAATTCATCAAAGTCAACATTTAAACCATCAAAGTCTGGTCCATCAACACAGGCAAACTTGATCTTACCATCAACAGTAACACGGCAGCATCCGCACATACCAGTACCATCAATCATGATTGGGTTAAGTGAAACCATTGTCTTAATATCTCTAGGCTTAGTTACTCCAACAACTGCCTTCATCATTACAACTGGTCCAATTGCAATAACTTCATCATACTTTTCACCCTTATCAAGTAAATCAGTTAATACATCAGTAACAAAACCTTTTGTACCTACAGAGCCATCATTCGTTGCGATATATACATTATCACAGAATTCTTTAAAACGATCTGCCCATAATACATACTGTTCTTCACGTCCACCGATGATTACATCAACCTTAGTACCAAGTTCTGCTAGTTTTCTTAACTGTGGGAATAATGGTGCACTACCCACACCACCAGCTACACCGATTACGTGATCCTTCTTTTCAAGATGAGTAGGGACACCAAGAGGACCTACGAAGTCAGTGATATAATCTCCTTCTTCTAACTTAGCAAGCTGTTTAGTAGAGTAACCTACAATCTGATAAATTATTGTGATTGTTTCCTTTTCTCTATCATAATCAGCAATTGTAAGAGGGATTCTTTCTCCATCTTCTCCTACACGTAAAATAATAAACTGACCTGGTTCGCATTTTCTTGCAACCATTGGCGCATGTACTTCCATTAACTGTACAACGTCATTAAGTACTTCTTTTTTTACAATCTTATACATATTCTCAATCCTTTCTGAATCTTATTTAATATTATCACATATTAGGTTTCTATTCAATGTCGCTTCATAGTAAATTAATGCGCTACCATGTGGTATTTTCAAGAATTGAGAGATTGTTGACAGATATAATTATTTGTGGTTTAGTTGTATGAAACAAGGAGAATATTTATGAGTAGAAGAGTTATATTTTTTGATATTGATGGTACTTTATCTACAGAAACAGACTTTACTGTTCCTGAAAGTACAAAGAAAGCAATCAAACTAGCTCAGGATAATGGACATATCCTGATGGTAAATACAGGACGTACTATTTGTATTATAGAAGATGTAATTAAAGAATTAGGATTAGATGGTTATATCTGTGGTTGTGGGACTAATATCTACTATCATGGTAAAGAAATCTATCATGCTAAACTTCCTTCAGAATTAAAGAAAGGAATTGTGAATAAAGCTATTGAATTAGATATTGATGCCGTATTAGAAGGTCCTGAATCTATTTATTTCCCTGAAACAATTAAGACAAAGACAGTTCAGGAAATCAAAGAACATTATAAAGATATTAAAGTAAATGTTCCTGTATATCATAAAGATGATGAACCTAATTTTGATAAGTTCACTGCATGGTATACACCAGAAGATGATATTGAATCATTTAAGGATGCATTTAAAGATGATTTAGAATATATCCAGCGTGCTGAAGACTTCATTGAAGTAGTTCCAAAAGATTGTTCTAAAGCAACAGGTATTCAAACATTTATTGATCTCATTGGTGCTTCTATTGATGATTGTATTTCTATTGGAGATTCTACAAATGATCTACCAATGTTGACTTATACTAAGGAATCAGTAGCTATGGGCAATTCTAATCCTGTTCTATTTGATTATGTAACGTATATTACAACTGATATTGAAGATGATGGTATCTACAATGCCTTAAAACACTTTAACGTCATCTAATCAAAAAGCAGCCCGTCTAGGCTGCTTTTTGAAATGATACGATTTTTTCTCCATGGAATGAGACTTGTCCCTTTTGTCCTTCTAGATATTCATGAGGTTTTGTTACTTTGAGTACAATTTCTTTACCAAGTTCTGATTCAAATATGATCTTATCTTCAAGGACTTCTTTTACAATCACATCTTCAGTGATGTAGTATCTTGTTAGGAACAAATATAAGAACAACAATAGTAGAAAAATAAAAAGCACAAGATTCACCTCTTTCTTATACAATTATTGTAACAGAAAAGATGTGTAATACTTGTGATTTTTTGACTTTAAAATAATTTTTTTTGAATACCCACAAACCACAGGTATGCTATAAACACGTCTTTAATAAGTTCCTCTTAAACAGTATTAGAAACAAAGAACAAACAAAGATAAAAAAGACTGTTTCTGCAGATTATGGGTATTCAAATAATTTTTTTATGAATGGGATTTTCAATACAATATATAGAATCAGTACGCCGCTCATATTCAGAATGATATCATCTATATCTGCTGATCCAACCTTCCAAATATATTGAATGACTTCTACTCCTACAATCATAAATAAGAAAAAGAAGAAATAAGGTTGAAATGAACGCATTGGTTTAAATAAGACATATACAAAATACCCAAAAGGCATAAACAACATGACATTCCCAATCATATTCAGAATGATATTCTTAATAGGTAATGTATGTCTTGTATAAGCTGTGTAATAAAGAAATATTGTCTTTAATGGGCTGATATTCACACTACTTATAACTTTAACATGTCTTAATGCTGGATTAAGGAACAATTGATAAGTAAGATTTATAAGGTAGATGATGAATGCGATACTATGAAGTATATAAAACATTCTTCTTTTATTTTTTACTACATTTCTTGCACCATAAGCGTAACCCACCAAACCAATCATCTGAATAATAACAAGTACAAATGTCTGTGTAATAGAAAACTTGATTGTATAAGAAATGATATCTATTAATTGAATAATGAAAGCGACAGCTGCAATGAGCAAGAATATATAACGTTTATGTTTCATGACAGTGTCCTCCGACATGTCATTTTAATTTGTTCACTTGTGAGTGTCAATAAACAATACTATTTAACATAATTTAACACAAAAAAAGAGGAAAGCCGTAAGGATTTCCTCTTAGTGGTTTTAAGAATTATTTCTTAGCGAATGGAGATTCGTAATCGTAGATTGTTTCTAGGATAGCTTCCATATCTTTAACCATAGGCATTCTTGGGTTAGCAGGAGTACACTGGTCTTCGTATGCGTTCATAGCGATTCTATGTACTGATTCTTCCCAATCAGCTTTGCTGATGTTCTGTGACTTAACGTTTACAGCACCACCAACTTTTACCCATAACTTTTCAACAGCCTGTGCGAACATTTCAACACCTTCTGCATCAGTCTTTGGATGTAAGCCGATTAATTCTGCTAATTCTCTATATTTCTTATCTGCCTTATAGTCTTCGATCTTTGGCCAGATGTTTAACTTAGTTGGAACTGTACCATTGTATCTGATTACATGTGGTAATAACATACCGTTAGTACGTCCATGAGGAATATGCCATTCTCCACCGATCTTATGAGCTAATGAGTGGTTCATTCCTAAGAATGCGTTAGCGAATGCCATACCTGCGATTGATGCAGCGTTATGCATCTTAATTCTAGCATCAGGATCACCTTCAAGTACTGACTTTTCAAGGTTTTCGAATACTAACTTAACAGCCTGTTTAGCCCAACCATCAGTGAAGTCAGAAGCTAAGATTGAAACATATGCTTCAATAGCATGAGTTAATACGTCGATACCAGTATCAGCAGCGATTCTTGGTGGCATAGACATAGCGAATTCAGGGTCAACAATTGCGATTGTTGGAGTTAAAGCGTAGTCAGTTAATGGATATTTCTTGTTTTCCTTAGTATCAGTGATAACTGCGAATGGAGTTACTTCTGAACCTGTACCTGAAGTAGTTGGGATACATACTAACTTAGCTTTCTTACCAAGTTCTGGGAACTTGAATGCTCTCTTTCTGATATCCATGAATTTCTGCTTGATGTCGTCGAAGTTAACTTCTGGATGTTCATACATTAACCACATAACTTTAGCAGCATCCATTGAAGATCCACCACCGATAGCGATGATTGTATCAGGCTGGAAGCTCTTCATGATTTCAAGACCCTTAAGAGTCATATCTAAAGATGGATCTGGTTCAACGTCGATGAATAAGTCAACGTCTACTTTGTTACGTCTTCTTCTGATAACATCTTCGATCTTTCCTACATAACCAAGGTCATACATACCTCTGTCTGTAACGATCATTGCTTTCTTCATTTCCTTCATATCTCTAAGATATCTGATTGAATTTCTTTCGAAATAAATCTTTGGAGGAAGTTTAACCCATTGCATATTGTTGTTACGTCTCCCTATTCTCTTAATATTTAGTAAGTTAATAGCACTTACGTTGTTTGATACTGAGTTATGACCATAAGAACCACAACCAAGTGTTAATGAAGGTAAGAATGCATTGTATACTGAACCGATACCACCGAATGTAGATGGAGCGTTTTCAATAATACGGATAGCTTTGATTCTCTTACCGAATGCTTTAGAAATTTCATGATTAGTAGTATGGATTGCAGCTGAATGTCCTAAACCGTTGAATTCAACAGTCTGAGCAGCCTTTTCAATACCATCTTCAGTAGAGTTTGCTTTGATCATACCTAATACTGGAGAAAGCTTTTCTCTAGTCATTGGTTCGTTAGGACCGATTTCCTTAACTTCGCAAACTAAGATCTGAACATCATCAGGTACTTTGAAACCAGCCTGTTCAGCAATCCAAGTAGCGTTCTTACCTGGAACGATGCTGTTTAATCTAGCTTCATTTACGTTTTCACTGTATGCTGTTGCACCGAACATGAACTGTTCAAGTTTCTTCTTTTCTTCTGCATTACAGAAATGTACATGATAACGACCAAGTTCTTTCTTGAATTCATCATAGATTTCGTGATCTACAACAACAACCTGTTCAGATGCACAAATCATACCGTTATCGAATGATTTTGATAAATAAATATCGTTTGCTGCCATTTTGATTTTACAAGACTTTTCTACGTATGCAGGAACGTTACCAGCACCTACACCTAAAGCAGGTTTACCACAAGAGTAAGCAGCCTTAACCATTGCGTTACCACCAGTAGCTAAGATAGTAGCAACACCTGGATGATTCATTAATGCACTAGTTGCATACATAGTTTTCATTGGTAACCACTGGATTACGTTCTTAGGAGCACCAGCTTTTACTGCAGCATCTAACATTACCTTAGCAGCCATAACTGAACAGTCATGAGCACCTGGGTGGAATGAGAAGATGATTGGGTTTCTAGTCTTCATAGCGATTAAAGACTTAAAGATAACTGTAGAAGTTGGGTTTGTTACTGGAACGATACCACAAACAACACCAACTGGTTCAGCAATTTCAGTGATACCAGTAAGTGGATCTTCACTAATAATACCTACAGTCTTTGTATGACGCATGTTGTTAGTAACATATTCACAAGCGAATAAGTTCTTAACAGCTTTGTCTTCAAATACACCACGGCCAGTTTCTTTTACTGCAGCTTCTGCAAGAACACCGTGCTTATCAAGACCAGCAACTGACATCTTTGCTACGATGTAGTCAACAGTTTCCTGGTCAAAACCTTCGAATTCGTCTAATGCTGTTAATGCGTTATTAACTAACTCATCAATGCAAGCATCAGTCTTTTCTTCTGTCCATTCTTCAACTTTCTTTTCGACTTTCTTATCAGCCATTTTTATATCCTCCATTGACCAAAATATTTCTTTTTCATATTTTGTAAGTTCACTATACATGACTTCTTGTGAAAAAACAAGCATACTTTTGTGAAAATTTACACAATTTGTAGAATGCATTTACTGAAAACGTTTGCAGTTTAGGGATATCCGATTAGGTGTTTTTTTGCTTAGTTTTTATCAAAAATTTAAATTATAATTATTTTTTATAGTGATAGATTACTCTCAAAATTGTGAACGTTTACTTTTAAAGTCTTTCACTAAATATTTCCACTGTCTTTAGTATATCTCTTGCAACATTCATCTTATCCTTAAATAAAGCACTCATACTACCAACTGACTTGAAAGGATCCTGCAATAAGACCTTCCTATCTTCAATGAAACCATTCTTCACAATATAATCTACAATCAATTCTACAAAGTGAATCTGTCTAGAATTCAAGCTCTGATCATCTAAGAAACGTGAGAACTCAGCCATAGCAGCTTCTCTATCTAGTCCTACAATCTTTCTAATTAATCTTGTGATAGGTGTATCACCAAAGTGTATTCGATAATCGTCTTTACTACCTAAGTCTATCCATAATAAGTTTTCTAGATGTTTCATTTCATCTGGAGTGATCACTTGATTATGTCTGAGCTTATAGATAGCTTCATCATCCTGATGCTCTTTTAAATAATGCTGGACTTTTTCTTTATAGTTCTCTAGTCCTTCATCATTATAGAAAGCATCATTCACCTTTGTTTCAATGATTTCATCAGTAAAGTGTGTATCTATAGGCTTTACCGGATCATCTTTTGTTAAGTACTTAATAAGTCCTCTAATCTTCTCACGTAATACTTCCAAATCAAAGTAATTGGCAGTTTTCCAATAATCAGGATCTTTTGCACATTTCAAATATTCAGCATTTCTTGCAATATCAGGAGTTGCTTGTTTTTTATAAAGTTCATTTGCGATGGCAATGACATTGTTGATAACTGAAGTAGCATTATAATGATTTAAATAAGCCATCTCAATCATATACATCTGTCTGTCAAAGAATTTAGCTTGTGTATCTTCGTCATGAATCACAACAAGTGAAGATAATTCATCCTTGATATAGTGTGTATCCATTTCATTGAGATTTCTCCAGTTATCTGGATTTTTATATTGGTGTACATACTTCAAACGCAATTTTACATTAAAACTATCTTCATCGAGTGCTTGAATATAACCTGACATTTCTTTGATCTGTTTGTTGATTTCATCAACATAATCCTGGTCTGTTGCATTCTGTTCAAGTGCATAAAGAATATCAACACGCAACTTATAAATACGTTGAGAAAGTGATTCTACAATACCAGATTTTTCAGCATTCTTGTTTACTCTGAAATATTCCATATTTCCTAGGTAATCAAATATTAAGAATTCTTTCTTGTCGTCTCCTGGACCAAACAAATCTTTTCTAAGTCTTGTACCTCGTCCAATCATCTGCCAGAACTTCGATTTACTTCTTACCTTCTTAAAAAACACAAGATTAACGATATCTGGTACATCTATACCTGTATCTAGCATATCTACACTAATAGCTATTTGAGGATAACTGTCTGTTTTACTGAATCGATCTATCGCATTTTGTACATATTTTGTATTGAATGTAACAACTTCAGCGAGCTTCCCTTTATATTCAGGATAGAGTACATCAAATCTTTCCTTGATCTTATGTGCGTGATCTTGATTAGCAGCGAATATAATAGTTTTACCTATCTTATCTCCTCCTTCGATTTTAATACCATGTTCCATTAATTCTCTGATTACAGTATCAATTGTATCTAAATTAAAGATAAATTTGTTTAGTAGAGATGATTCGATTGTATCAACATCAGGGAAAAGTGTATCAAATTCTTCCTTCTCCTCTTCCGATAAATCATCATAGCAAATACCTTCTTCTAAGAACTTTAGTTTTGTTTCATAAGAATGGTAACTGACTAAATATTTATCTTTTACAGCTTTTTCATATTCATAAGCATATGTAGGAACACCTGTCTCTAAGTCAAATATAGAATATGTATTCATACTTATACTGTCTTTAGGTGTTGCAGTCAAACCTATGAGTAAGGCATCAAAGTAATCAAATATATCTTTATACCTGTTATATATACTACGATGACTTTCATCAAGAATAATGAGATCAAAGTGTCCTGGTGTAAATAAACGATTTCCATCTTTTCTTCTTGTTTCATCAATCGCATTCATCATTGTAGGATATGTACTAAAGATCATCCTTGATACTTCTGGATCATCTTTATTTTCACAAAGGTTACATGTAGTCAAAGATGGCAAAAGGTTTACAAAGCTTTTCTTTGCCTGTCTGACTAATGCAGTACGATCAGCAAGGAATAAAATGTTCTTTGCCCAATCTGCTTTAGTGAGTACATCTACTAAACTTATCGCAACACGTGTTTTACCACTCCCTGTTGCCATAACAAGTAATGCTTTACGACTTCCCTTTTCAAAGTCTTCACATGTTCTTACAATAGCTTCTTTCTGGTAATAACGGTTTGTGATGGCATCTTGTATAACAGGTTTAGAAATACTTCTACGAGTATCTCTTCTATCAATAAGTAACTGTATCTCATCCTGAGAGAAGATAGAAGAAATCCTTCTATCCGGATACATCATGTCATCCCAAAGAAATGTTTCATAACCATTTGTATAGAATATAACAGGTCTTAATCCATATTCCTTTTCAATGCAATCTGCATAAAGCTTAGCCTGATTACGTCCAATACGAGGATTTGCACTTGTTTTTTTAGCTTCTATAACAGCAATAATCTTTCCAGTTCTACCACGTAATATATAATCTACATAACCATCTTGAGACTCTGTTGGCATATGATGTACAGGGAATTCTACTTGTACATTTGTATCAAAGTCCCATCCAGCTTCTTTAAGTTGCAGATCAATAACAAGTTTTCTTGTCTGCCATTCAAGAGCATTATTAACATCAATATACTCAACAGCTTTCTCTTCTTTTCTCTTAGCAGCGCCTTGTTTTCTTAATTCCACATTTTCAGCAATAACTCTAGCAAGTTCTTCTTTTTGTTTTGCTTCTTTTTCTTTTTGTTTAGTAAGAATCTCTCTGATCTGTTCTTTAAGATCCTTATTCACAAACATATGTGTTTGATCAGGTAACTTAGCAGGATCAAATTTAGGTAACTGTTCCTGGTAATTTATTCCATATGAATAATTAATCCAGCTAATAAGTCTATAGAGATTATTCAAAGCAAGTACTGCTTCTTCTCTATTCACCTTAGCATTTGTATGATGCGTTGCATAGTTACCCAATTTAACTATATATTTAATACCTTCATAAATATCATTAGGAACAATTTGTTTAAATGTGTATTCATTGACTAACGCACTTAGATTATCTCTATATGGCATCTGTAAGTCTATATCGTTCTTATACATGTAATGAACTGCTTGTTCTAATGCACGTCTTGTAAGCATTGCACAGGATGAAGGTGATACCATAAGTCCTTTTTCTGCTTCTATACATATTTCAGCAAAATCCTGAAACTCTTTTTTTTTCTTTAAAAATGTAAAGTTCAATAGTACCATCTCCTTTATGTTTCTATTATATCCTAAAAAAGAACTTTATTGGGAATAATTGTGGTTACATTATCTATTTAACTTAGAGAATGGTATACTTTAGCTATATTCTATGGAGGTGATTTTATGGATTCAAATCAACATAATGAATTATTGGAATTACTTGAGAAGTCTGAGGAGGATGTTAGAAATGGCAGAGTAGCACCTATAGAGGATACTTTTAAAGAATTGAGAGATATGTTAGGTAGTGGTGATTAGCAGCTAAGGCTGCTTTTTTATTATAAAAATCAAATAACCCCATTATAACAACCTTTCACACGTTAATTCTATAAAATTACTTATTCATTTCTCATAATACGTAACCAACTACTATTAAATCACTCTAATTAAACATCTATTACATCAAACTCATCAAATGATTTTCTTGAACTTGGATTACATAACGCTGTGTCCTGTAATGTCTTTTTCAAATTATCACAGCAAGGTTTAAATGATAAATAAGTTATTCCTCCACCAACAACACCACCAACTACAGGAATTGCTTTTCTAAAGAAACCAGCAAAAACCTGTTTAGTCATACACACACTAAACCATCTTGAGATTTTCTTTACAATAGGATAGAAAGTACCTTTTGTTAGTGCTTTTTGTAATAGTTTTTTCTCTACTCCTTTTCCTAACGCATTAGAAAGTATCTTAATACTTGCAACTGAGCCCTCTACTCCATACATTACACCCAAACATAAAGTAATAAGATTCATAGTCTCGTCATCAATATTCACACTATTTTCAACATTTATTTCAGGAAAACCATACAGATATAACAATTTCTGTATAGCTCTTAGCATATACCCATAATATTGAGCAATATCTGTTGGCAATGTAGCAACCATAGCAACTCCACCAGGAGCACCCAATGCTAAGGAAATACCACTTACACAATTTCTTTCATATTGGATTACTTGATCTGCTATATTATCAATTTCTTCAACTGTTATACCTGCATGTGCTGGATTGAACTTTACTGCGTCTTGAATAACATCATTTGCATAGTTTTTCATAAATTGCTTTCTCAAAAATTCTTCTCGATCAATATGCACACCCGGTATTCTTAGTCCAAGAACAATTATATCTTCAGTATCCACTCTTCCATCTTTATTAATATCTAAAGCATCAAATACTTTATCCTTAGAATCAAAAACAATATCTTTGCCTTTTGAAACAGCCTTTTTAACTTCATTTCCTGTATTTTCAATAACATTCTTCATTTCAAATTTATTCATTGTAAATACCCCCATAAATAATATTCATATAATGATTTTAGCACGTTATGTTTATGAATTGAGATTTTATTGATACATTGACATATAATCACAACTAATATAATAAAAGCCATGAATCGTTCAATAGTAACTTAATTTGTTTTATTGCTAATAGTTCACGTAACCTTGATTTATCGATTTCTTGTACGAATGATGCGAACTGGTTTTGGAGTTCTAGAGGGGGAATCATTAGAATTATTTTATTCATGGTAGAAATAGGTAATTGTGGTTGCGCTGAACCACTAGCAATTTTTTCTTTTATATCACTTAATTTCATTTTAAACAATTCTATAAAATAAATTTCATTGAGTATACTTCTATTCATTCTTAATATAACCATTCCAGAATTAATTCTAATATTTTCATACGGAACATTTTTTGAATAATATGCTAAATTACCTACAGTTCCTCGAGTTGTAAGAACTACATCTCCTCTCGATAATTTTCCATTTCGTAAAGCATCATCTTTCTCTCTTGTAATAAAATTACAATTCTCAAAATCAAATCCTTTTTGAGTTACATTTTTTGCATTTAAAAACAAGCAATAACCATCATCGAGAATTTCCTCTGATTTAGGATAGTTCTTTCCTCTATCACCATCAATAATATCACATATATCTGTCATTGGCTGAACTGGAAATTGACAAGAATTAATAACCGGATCCCCAAACATCTCCACAAATCGGGCTTTGACTAGTTCATCTAATAAGTCTAATTGTTTTTGATACTTCTCAATTATTCCCTTCAAACTAGTAAGTCTATATGCAACTTCCTTTTGATAATCTAAATCAGGATACGGAATAACAACATTATCAAAATCTTTCTTCGTAATGTGTTTCATTGTAGCTCCATGTGTCTTTAAAGACATCTTGTCTAAATTATATTCAACAGCATACATGAAATAGAATTTGTCAATTTCAACTTTATCAAAAACAACCTTAAAGATATGTTGATTTAATAATGCTTTACCATGATTCCAAAGGTAAACACCTAAACTAGCAGACCAAGAAATCAATACATCTCCATCATTTAACTCTACTTTTTTAGGATAATCTCCGTTGTAATATCCCAAATCATATGCATTACCAGTGAGATCTTGTATTCTGATTATAGGCAATCCTTCACTACCTCTCTGTTCTGGCTTAAATGCATAACCATTTATATAAGTAGCGATATCTCCAAGTTTTTTATACTCCACACTTACCATACAAATGCAGATTTGCATTTAACCATAAAATCAGGATTTATAGAGACCTTCCCCTCTCAATTATTTTCACTATCAAGCCACAAACTTTCTATGTGATTCCTTTACATTATTCTGATTAACCATAGCATAATGCATAGTAGTATCTATTTGTGAATGACCTAATAAACTCTGTACCTGTTCAATAGGCATTCCCTTATCTATAGCTCTAGTAGCTACTGTTCTTCTAAACTTATGTGGATGTACTCTATGAATACCTAAACGTCTACCTAAATTCCTTAATCTTATCTCTACACCACTAATCTGTAACCTATTAAAAGGTTTATCTAAAGAGACGAATAATGCTGGATTATCGTCTGTTCGGCTCTTTAGATAATTCTTTAAGTGTATTTTTGTTCTTGCATCAAAGTATACAGGTCTTTCTTTATTCCCCTTACCAAACACAACACATTCTCTATTCTCAAAATCTATATCTTCTATATTGATATTCACTAGTTCCCCTACTCTCATACCTGTAGAAGCCAACAAATCAATAATAGCCAAGTCTCTTAAATTATCACAACTATCTCTTAAACACTCTAAAGACTCATCAGATAAAGTTTCTTTAATCACCTTATCTGTTTTTATCTTGTGAATCCTCTTCATAGGACTCTTAAGAATATAGTTTTCTTCTTCTAGCCAAGAGAAGAAACTACTTAGGTTTCTTCTTATATTATCAATACTTACCTTAGAACAATTGTTTATCTTCTGATAATCAGTAAGATATGTTCTTAAATGATCTGTAGTCATATGTGTAAAATGTATATCTGTTCTATTCTCCAACATCACTAAAGTAGACTTATAGTATTGAGTTGTTCTTTTTGAACATCCTTCTATCTCTTTGGATGCAATAAACTTGTCTATGAGTTCCATATTAGAATATTCAAAAATATCCTGAATACTATCTTCTTGCATAATAAAAGTTACGTTATCCAGACAAGACTTTAATGTTCTATGTAACATTTCCATCTGTGCATTGTCTAGATAACGTAACAATTTCTGTTCAATTTCTTTAATAATAGTTTCTTTCATGTTGATAACCTCCGTTACCAACATCATCTACACCCTATTAAACAAATTTATTCAATTATATTAACCAAAATACTCTTGCATTAAGCTATCAAATAGTTCTTGTGATGCTTCTAATGACTTCTGTATTCGAGACCTTGATTTATCGATTTCTTGTACGAATGATGCGAACTGGTTCTGGAGTTCTAGAGGGGGAACCACTCCTTTTAACGATTTTATTTTACCTTGAAATAGGTTAGCTTGTGACGAAGCTGTTTTTGATTTATTTATCTGATTCTGCAAATAATCAGAAGTAATCATATATTCTGCAAAAACAGGATTTATATTTGATTTAAATCTCAGCAAAGCAATACTTCTAACCATTTGAAATTTGATATTCTTTGGAACAATACAACATCTACCTATAGATCCAGAACAAGAAATCAGCACATCACCCTCTTTAGGAATTATCCTACGAGAAATTCTATCAAATTCATCACAATCTATAAAATCTACATCTTCTAATGACAATTGATGATTCAAAACATTACGAGCAGATAACAAATAAATACCCTGTGTTGTACGTTTTGGAGTAGCATGTTCACCATCAGTTATCAATTCTGTTAATTCATCTAACTTATAATATTTCCAACCTTTATCATTAATTCTAAGATCCCCAAACATCTCCACAAATCGGGCTCTAACTGCTTCATCCAACAAAGTTAATTTCTTATTATAGTCCTCTATCAGAAGTTCACACTTTTCTAATACTTTAACAACTTCTTCTTGTCGAACTTCGTCTTTTTCATACTCAATTATAAAATTACCCAAATCAGATTTTTTTATATTAGGCATACAAGCTCCAGATCTAATCCTAAACAGTCTTTCTTGTTGACTTTTTAATGCATAATATAAATATTTGCTGTTTTTAGGACCATCATACAAGTAATAACAATGAGCTCCACACCAAAATGCATCGTTCATATAATTCACATATCCAGAAGAATTTCCACCTTCAGATATTGTTACTGTGTTTTCAGCAACATTAAACTCATTCCATTTACCAGAAGGATTTATTCCACCATTTAAATATGAATATGCACCATCATCGATTAGATTTTTCCCATTGATTTGAGTTCCTTTTGAGAATTTGGTAATATCTTTTAACTTAACTCTCATTCACCCCACAAATGCAGATTTATCACCCACATTTAACTCCTTTCTAGTCCTTCAATAAAGACTTTAATTCCTCAATACTCTCTTCTATCTCTTTATTAAGTGCTTCAATATCACCTAATATCTCATGAGTAGGACGATACTCAACCTTCTCATAAACAATCTCTTTATACTTATTAATAGAAAGATCATAATCATTCTCTGCAATCTCTTCCTTAGGTACAAAGAAACTCTGTTCAGTTCTCTTTCTATCCTTTTCTTCATCTAAATGTTCATATCTATGAATAATATCAGGAATATCATTCTCTTCTACTGCTGAACGTTTATCATCTAATGAATAACCATCAGCTTTCATATCATAAAACCAAACATTATCAGTACCACCTGTAGTTGTCTTAGTAAATACTAATATAGCTGTAGATACACCTGCATATGGTTTAAATACACCACTAGGCATAGAAATAACTGCATGTAACTGGTTATTCTCTACTAGTTCTTTTCTAATACTCTTATGCGCTTTACTAGAACCAAATAATACACCATCAGGTACGATACATGCACATCTACCACCAACCTGTAATGAACGTAAGAATAACGCAATAAAGAGTAATTCTGTCTTCTTAGTCTTACATACAGATAATAAGTTTTCTGCGACTACCTCATAGTCTAATGACCCCTTGAATGGTGGATTTGCAAGGATTAAAGAGTACTTATTTTCATCAATATTCTGCTGTGAAAGACTATCTCTATATTCTATTTGCGGATTATCTACATTATGAGAAATAAGGTTCATCGCCCCAATTCTGAGCATTGTAGAATCCATATCAAAACCATTAAACATCTTATTATTAAAATGTTCATTTCGTTTTTCATCTAAGAATAGTTCTTGATGTTTTTCTCTTAAGTATTCTTCAGCGCCAATAAGGAACCCTGCAGTACCCATAGCTGGATCACATATTGTATCTGTAGGTACAGGTTTTACAAGATTCACCATCATATTAATGATATGTCTAGGTGTTCTAAACTGTCCATTTGTACCAGAAGTTGCAAGTTTATTTAATAAGTATTCATATAAATCACCTTTTACATCTGCTTCTTCTGTATTTAATCCTTCTATTCCTGTAACTACTTTCTGTAGTAGATTTGGTGTAGGAATCTTAAAAATGGCATCTCTCATAAATCTTGCATATGAAGATTCACCATCACCTTTTAAATTCTTAATGAATGGGAATAATTCATCATTCATGATTTGATACATCTTATCAGCACTACCAATATCTTTAAAATGATGCCATCTTAAATATGGTTTATCTTTAGGGAATAAACCTTCATAATCCATTCCAAATAATTCAGCATCTGCTTCATTCTTTGTTTCTACTTCATCTAATTGTTTCATATACATAAGATAAGTGAATTGTTCAATGACATCCAGGGGGTTAGTAATACCGAGTAACTAAATAGACTTGGGGTTTACTCAAGCTTTGAAAAAGTCAGGGGTAT
>OLRT01001333.1_pt1 | contig 17344 bp, 17 predicted proteins | sample 1672021 | NCBI WGS metagenome assembly OLRT01 (sample SAMEA3136637, study PRJEB25190) | human gut metagenome | reverse complement strand
TTCTATAAAGCCGCCCCATTTTCTGTCAGTTCCGAACACGCTCTAAAGTCTCTTGCTGTAAGAATATCATTTTCCCCTATATTTGACAATCCTGTTTCTTAGATTCTTTTTGGCTCCGCTGCCACGTCTTTTCTCGTTTCGTATTTTCTTAAATACAAGTTTTTTCTTATCTTGTATTTACCAGCTCAAACGCTTATAATTGAAATTAATTTTCAATATGTTATTTTTATTTTCGGGAGGTTTATCATGAAATTTATATATCCTGCTGTTTTTAAGAAAACCGAAGATGGTCGTTATAAGGGAACTTTCCCAGACCTGGAAGGCTGCTTCGGAGAAGGAGACACTTTAGACGAAGCTATCGAAAGCGCTAACGCTGCTGCATTCGACTGGATTTCTGTAGAGCTCTCCGAAGAAGTTCCAGAGCTGCCTCCGATCACAGATCCAGATGATATGGAATTAGAAGATGAGGATGTGGTCAGAAATATCCAGGTGAACATCCGGTTGTATGATGGGTGGGATGAATGAAGTTTACCGTGAGTGTCTGAAATGTCCACTTACGTTCCAGACTTCACCGGCTTACCTGATAAGTCCAAAATGGGGAGGCAAAGCCTCCCCATTAATTTTATCACTGTACCTGGTCAGAACCTTCTCAGTTACAAAATATTTTTGTTTTATCTTGCCTGCTTCTTCACTGCCACTGCAATGGACAGACCGGGAGCATAATATGGAATCAATGTAGCCTGCAGTGCATGATAAATATCAGACTTTCCAGGCCATACGGTCTCCAGAAGATTGTTCTCTCTGTCCAGCTGGTGGAACCAGGAACCGTTTACGTGATCCAGAACTTTCTCATCCAGATATTTCATAAACTCTGCATAATCTGCTGCGTATTTCTCATTATCTGTTACATGGAACAGAACGGAAGAGGTGTTGATTGCTTCTGCAAGAGTCCAGTGCATTCTGTCATGGACTACAGGTTTGCCGTTCCAGTCTGTTGTGTAACAGATTCCCGGTGCACCGTCTGCATTCCATGCGTCAGCAACTGCGCGGTTATACAGATTCTCTGCAGCTTCAATATAAGGTGCTGCGCCAGCCTTGTCCTCTTTATATGTAGAAAGCGCCCACTGTGTGATCAGTCTTGCCCACTCAATTCCGTGTCCCGGAGTTGCGCCGTATGGCTTAAACTGGTCGTCCGGGCGGTCTTTGTTGCATTCCAGATCCGGTACCCAGTCACTGGAAAAATGCTCCGGTATACGCCAGTTATTGTCCTTTGCCCATACCAGAACATGGTCGATGATCCTGCCTGCACGTACACGATATTTCTCATCCCCGGTCACATCAGCTGCGGCAAGAAACGCCTCAACGGTATGCATATTTGCATTCAAGCCTCGATAGGAATCCAGCTCTGTAAATTCTGTGTTCCAGGTATCACAGGAAAGTCCTTCTTCCTCGTTCCAGAATCTCAGATCATAAAGTGCCAAGGCATCTTTCAAAAGCTCTGCTGCCCCTTCTCTGCAGGCCAACACGCCGGAAGAAGCTGCCAGAATTACAAATGCATGGGCATAGCACTGCTTGGTTGGAACAATTTCATTGTCCTTTGTAAGACCTGCATACCAACCACCATTTTGATCATCGTGAAGCTCGCCTCTAAGCCCCTTCAGCGCAGCATCAGCCAGTGCCTCGCTGCCTTCGTGTCCAAGCATGGAACCAATGCTGTACACATGTGTCATACGGCTTGTGATCCAGGTTTCACGGTTACGGTCTTTCCAGGGAGTGCCGTCATCTCCAAGATAATAGGAGCTTCCTCCTGGTGACGGAAACTGATGTCCGAAGCTTAATAAGCCATCTCTAACATCCTGCAGAAATTTCTGGTTTTCAGCTGTTCCAAGCTGATATTTATTCTCTGTAACTGCCATTTCTGTTTTCTCCTTTTATACTGTAATATCCTGTGAAAGTCCCGCTCTACAGCTGACTCTCATATATAGTGATGTCACAAATAGGCAACAAATCCGTTTTGTGATGATCTCCCACTTTGCAATCTTCATTTTACCTTATCTGGAAGGCCTTGAACAGAGGGGTGAACTTTGGCTTTTATGGGGATTTTTACTGTTTCACTTTTCTGACACAATTATACTCCCAGACGGGATTTCGGTCAATTTATTTAAGTTTCATCAAAACAGCCGCCATTAGTACGTTATTTGCACTAATAGCGGCTGTAAATGTTATTATTGTTATAATAATCTATATTCTGTTTTTTTCAAAAACAGTTCCAATCAGCAGATAGCTTTTCCAAGCTCAATGCAGGCTGCCTGAGCCTCATCATCTGGCTCTTCGTTGCAGATTACACTGTCAACAGCAAGTGCAACGCCATCGTTCTGGCATTTTTCTTCCCAGCTGCGCATCCAGTCGCCGTCTCCCCATCCGTAGGAACCGAAGAGCGCTACTTTTTTGCCTGCAAGCTTTGGCTCACATGCTTCGAATACCGGCTGGAATACGGAATCCTCAAGCTCCTCATCTCCCATTGCAGGGCATCCGAAAGCTACACCGTCAAAACTGCTGATATCTGTTCCATCAAAATCATCTGCACTGATCACTTCTACCTCAGCTCCTGCAGCTTTTGCACCTTCCGCTACTTTATTTGCCATTTCCTCTGTATTACCAGTTCCGCTCCAATATACAACTGCTACTTTACTCATAACTTCACTTAACCTCTTTCTTTTATAATTTTATTGCCAGCCTGCGAGATTATTTATGTTTGTTTCCTCCACATCCGGCACTTTAATAACGAAAGTCAGCTTTTCCGTGACTCTTATCGCTTTTTGGCTGTCACCCATAGTGGACTTTCATTGTATGTCAGGCAGCCACTGTCAGCTGCAGAACACTCCTGCCTTTTGCCCATAGATTCCGGTAAACTTCCCGGCATTTATGGTACTTCTGAAACATTTTCAATGCTTCACATTCATTACAATATACTTTCCAGCAGCCGGAACATTTATAATTCTGTCCGCCATTCTGGATAAAACCAATTACGTCCCCAAGTGGATAATCAAGAAAAATCCCAATCTCATGTGGAAAATCCTCTGATGCCTCAAAGCGCTTCTTCAGTAACGCCAGGCACTGTTCCGGTTCTGTATTTTCATATCCATATTGCTTCAGAAACCGGGCAACTCCGGGACGATTCAGATTCTGTGCCAGCTGTTTTTCCCGGTATACATAAACCAGAGAACGGTTACCACGGCTGCGAAGTGCCAGCAGTTTCACACCTTTGGGATTCATCAGCTGATTCCACATGGAAATCTGAAGGTCTATATTTTCTTCCTCTTCACAGCAGGCATTGAAAAGATTGGCCGCTTTCAGTGAAGCAAGGGTAGGAGCACAGTGCTCAATGAGACATTTCTCGATCATGATAAACTCCTCATCTTTTTATGCCATCACCGCATGCTCATCCAGCGCACACTTTAAAGCGCTTGCGCTGCTGGTATGGATGCGCGCTACCGGAATGTTATTTTTCTTTGCTTCCTGTGATGCACTGATAACCATTTTATGGGACACTGTATTGGTGAAAAGAACCATCAGATCCGGACATCCAATTTTCTTGCGGATTGCACCGTTCTCCTTTGGAAAAACTTTCGCCTTATATCCATAGTCTTTGCAGATATCGGTATACTGATATACCATTCTCTCATTTCCGCCGATGATTACAATACTCATGTGAATTGTCCTTTCCGGGTTTTATGAAGCTTCTGAAAATGAGAAAACACCCAACTTCCAGGCAATGTTTTCTTCTTTTTCGTTAGTCTATTCTAACCCTTTGTTAAAAAAATTAGAAGCTTTCCGTTTACTGTTTACAACCTTCCCAGTAACGCCTGCACTTCTGAAATATGTTTTAGTTGCTGCAGTCCTTTACATTTTATTTTATGTAAAATGTGCTGATTATATATTTTTATAGTTCTACGCTTCGGTTAGCTTATGCTAACTTTTATGATGTTAGTTTACACTAATCCTTTATTTCTGTCAAGTACAAAACAAAAAAAGAGAGCTAATGAAAAACAGTCTCATTAACTCTCTGATTATATTCAGAAGTTCCACTATTACCGCAGAGCGTGTTTGAAAAATCATTCCCGCAATCAGAACCCGATTTTTTTACAATGTCCGCAATGCGCGACACATCCGTTCAGATTTCCTCAGTGCCCACCAGATTCTTCATACTGTTCATACCGATCAGCAATGTTGAAGTATTGTGAAGCAATGCTGAGGTAGTCGGCTGCAGGATTCCGGCAACGCCCAGCAGGATCAGGCCAGTGTTAAATCCTACGATCGTTCTGTAATTATTGTGGATACGCTTCATCAGCGCGTCACTGATATGCTTCAGAACTACGATACCTTCCAGATTATCCGCACCGATAGTGATGTCTGCAATCTCTCTTGCAATCTCAGCGCCTTCGCTTACTGCAATACCTGCGTCAGCTGCAGAAAGTGCCGGGGAATCGTTAATTCCATCACCCAGCATGACAACCTTGCGTCCTTTTGCTTTCTCTTTTTCCACGAAGCTTGCTTTATCTTCCGGAAGAACCTCAGAATAATATTCGTCAACGCCGACCTTGGCAGCAACAGCCCTGGCTGTACGTTCACTGTCTCCGGTCATCATAACCACCTTGCTGAATCCGGCTTTTTTCAGCGCTTTTACAACTGCAGGAGCTTCCTCACGGAGAGGATCCTCAATGCAGATAACAGCTGCAAGACTGCCTTCAATTGCAAGATACAGATGGGAATACTCATTTGGAAGATTTTTAAACTTCTCTTCCATGCCTTCCGGAATGGTACATTTCTCATCCTCGAATACAAAATGGGAGCTTCCGATGATTGCTTTTTTCCCTTCAATGGTTGTAGAAATACCATGAGCCACAATGTATTCTACTTTGGAATGCATTTCCTCATGATCCAGTTTTCTCTTCTTCGCTGCGTCTACAACAGCTTTCGCCATGGAATGAGGAAAATGCTCTTCCAGGCAAGCTGCAATTCGTAGCAGCTCATCTTCACTCTGTCCGTTAAATGGAACAATCTCAGCCACTGTAGGTTCTGCCTTGGTAAGAGTGCCAGTCTTGTCAAATACGATCGTATCGGCATCCGCAACTGCCTCCAGGAATTTACCGCCCTTCACAGTGATTTTGTATTCTCCTGCCTCCCGGATAGCGGAAAGTACGGAAACCGGCATTGCCAGCTTCAGGGCACAGGAGAAATCAACCATCAATACGGAAACAGCCTTGGTTACATTTCTGGTAAGCAGATAAGTAAGTGCAGTACCGCCAAGTGTGTATGGGACCAGTCTGTCCGCCAGGTGCTCGGCCTTGCTCTCAAGACCGGATTTCAGTTTCTCAGTATCCTCAATCATGGCTGCGATTTTCTCATAACGGCTGGAACCACCAACTGCTTTTACAGTAATGACAGCCTCGCCCTCTTCCACAACCGTACCTGCGTATACGGAATTTCCTTCCACTTTTCTTACAGGAACAGATTCACCAGTCAGGGAAGCCTGGTTTACCATAGCCTCGCCCTCTGCGATCAAACCGTCAAATGGGACCACATTTCCCATATGTACTACAACCATATCTCCGGCCTGGATCTTGTCTGCGTCCACCAGCACTTCCGTACCTTCACTGCGAAGCCATACCTTACCAGTGTTCAGAGACATGGTACGTGCCAGATCATCCACAGATTTCTTGTGGGTCCACTCCTCAAGCAATTCTCCAATTCCAAGCAGGAACATAACAGAACCGGCTGTGGAGAAGTCGCCGCGGAAAATGGAAACACCGATTGCAGTTGCATCCAGAACCGGAACCTCGATCTTACGCTTCCAGAGTGTCTTAACCCCCAGCCAGATGTATTTCACAGACATTGCAGTGGTATAGATTGCAGACAATGGATATGGCAAAAGCAGCTTGCGTCCGTAATGGAAAATAACTTTATTTACCAGCTTCTCCTTATAAGTCTCATTTAATTCTCTTCCGGAATTCTCCAGCACCTGGGCGGGTACGCTGACACGGCTGTAACCAAACGCCTGAATTGCCTTCAACAGTTCATTTCTCTCTCCGGTGTAGTAAATAAGAGCATCACTGGTACGGTTAAAGACCTGAGCCTTCTTTACTCCATCCAGATTTTCCAGATAATACTGAAGGGTATCTGCCTGGGTAAAATTCATATATTTCTGAAAAAGATGGACTCTGATACGTCCTTTTTTCTCATGTTTAACTGTAAATTTCAACTTGTTCACCTACTTTTTCTTCAAAGCAAAGTTGCTGTTCATTACGTTCACCACAATCACTTCGCGCTACACTCTTCGCGTTTTCAGTAAAATTTGTTCACCCAAAATATCCGGCAGAACTTTTCGAACGAACAGCAACAATTAAGAGGACTGTCGCAAAAACGGCAGTCCCCAATATGTTTGCAATGTATTTCACTGCCATCTTACTCAGCAGTTTCCTCTGTCTCAGCTTCTTCAGTTTCTTTAAACTCAGTCTCGCTCTCAGCTGCCTCATCCTCAAACGGCTCCTCAGCTGCTTTTCTGTCCTCATTGATCTGCTGTGCATCTGCATAGATATCACCTGCATTTTCCTGAACAGTTGTAACCGTCTTCATTACACAGTCCTTTGCTCTTAAAACAGCTGCTGTGCACTCTGTGTAAACTTTTTTCGCATCTTTGCTGGAAAGAAGCTTGATACCTGCTGTTCCGAATAATACTCCAGCTGCGAATAATCCATTGTGTTTTGTATTGAATTTCATGTTTAAATCCTCCTGTATTGTATTTGAGTTTATTTGTTTTCTTTGTATTATAAACATTATAGGCAAGTCAAAATAAAAGTCCAGCCTAACTTACGATGTTGAGAAATTTTCTCATTTGTATGTAAAAACAAACCTGTCTTCATGGAATTCTGGCAAAGAATGGTATCATTCACCACTCTCCACCAGAACTCGCTGAACCTGTCTGTCATGCAGATAGCCACAACTCTCCATACCTTTCTGAATAATATCCTTCAGCTTGTCTCCATCCAGGCGGATGAGGGTATGGTCATCCAGCTGAATACTGCACATATGTACCTGTGTTTCTTCATTACAGATCCTGTAGGCACGTTTACGTTTCAGTGCACCGATCTCCTCCAGAAGATTGATTAATCTGTATATTGTAGCCATTCCGATATTCGGATCTCTCTTGGATGCCATAAAATAAATCTCTTTACAGCAGGTACACTCTTCTTTGAGAATGATATCAAGGATGATCTTTCTCTGTCTGGTGATCCTGCAGCCCTCCTGACGAAGACGGTCCATAATGGCACTCCTCTGCATATTGCTTCTCTGATACTGCTGATTCTGACAGGAATTCATGGTAAAATCCAAAGTCTCGATCTTTGATATTTCTCTTGCTGCTTCCATCTCATCACTCCCGACATTTGGTTAGTTTATAATAACTATCGTAAGTTTATGATATCTAACTGGTTTTGTCAAGGATTTTATTGCACAAAAAAACCAGACTTCACATATTTTACAGTGAAATCTGGTTTAAATGGACCTGGCGGGAATCGAACCCGCGTCCGAAAGCCTATCCCTTGCGGTATCTCCCATCACAGTCGCTGATTTGACATTCCCTCCGCAATACGCCCACCGACAGGCTTACTGCTTTAGTAGCTTCATGATACATCTACCGGGGCAAAGCTTACCCGGCAAGGTTTCTCACATAGTCGACACCAGATTCCTGATGTGTGAGTGCATCAGGGCTGATGAGCAGCACTTAGGCTGCTAACGCGTACTGTTCGTCTGCGTTTATATTTAGTTTCCCGGTTGATACGCAGTCCAGGAGTCTGCGGATGGCTGCCCCAACTTCAAAGCCCCCGTCGAAACCAGTACAAGCCCTGATATAAAGCACTTTCAGAATGATCTCTGAAAGTCATACTGGTGTACAGACGATACTTTGTGTTAGTTCTGTTGATGTTTGTTCCCAACAACTCAACTCTTCTTTATTATATGTGTGAACAGGTATTCTGTCAAGGCACAAATCTGTTATTTTCCCATTAACATAAATTCTTTTGCTTTTTTCTTATTCTTTCATAAGGAACTTTTATGCTTTACCATATGAAAAGTCTTTACATTTCAGATTATATATTATAAAATGTAATGCATGGCATAACAAAATGTAATGATACGTATAAGTATCTTTTATGCATGATTTAACTTTTATTGAAGGGAGACGTAACTATGACAACCTCACACATCTGTATTATGATCGCGATCATTGTCTATCTTGGTATAATGCTCTTTGTGGGCTATCTCTGTTCCAAGCAGAACAATTATTCCTCAGATTTCTATCTTGGAGGACGTAAACTTGGTCCTCTGGTCACTGCCATGAGTGCAGAAGCCTCTGATATGAGCAGCTGGCTCCTTATGGGATTACCGGGACTTGCTTATCTGTCCGGTATTGCCGATGCAGGATGGACTGCCATCGGACTTGCCATTGGTACATATCTTAACTGGAAGATCGTAGCCAAAAGAATCCGTATCTACACCCATGTTTCCGGTAACTCTATCACTCTTCCAGCCTTTTTTAGCAACCGTTTCCGGGATGAGAGAAGAATCCTTCAGGGCATCAGCGCTGTATTTATCGTAGTATTCTTTATTCCTTATACTGCATCCGGATTTGCAGCCTGCGGCAAACTGTTCTCCAGCCTTTTCGGAGTCAAATATATTACCGCAATGATCATCAGCGCACTTGTTATTGTAGCCTACACTACGCTGGGTGGTTTCCTGGCTGCTTCCACTACTGACTTTATCCAGAGTATTATCATGTCCATTGCACTGGTCATTGTATTTATCTTTGGTATCCACACAGCAGGAGGCTGGGATGCTGTAGCAGACAATGCATGTTCCCTTCCTGGATACCTTACAATGACTACTACTTATAATCCGGTAACCGGTATGGAAGAACCTTATCCTCTTCTTAACATCTTTTCCATGATTGCATGGGGACTTGGATATTTTGGTATGCCTCACATTCTTCTTCGTTTCATGGCAATCGAAGATGAAAAGAAACTTTCTCTTTCCAGAAGAGTGGCAACTACATGGGTTGTGATCTCTCTGGCTGTTGCAGTTCTCATCGGTGTAGTTGGTCTTGGTATGACAAAAGCCGGAGAGCTTACTTTACTGGAAGGCTCCGCTTCTGAAACGATCATCGTCAAAATCGCTGATCTTCTCAGCACACATGGTATCCTTCCTGCATTTCTTGCCGGAACCATTCTGGCAGGTATCCTTGCTTCTACCATGTCCACTGCCGATTCACAGCTTCTGGCTGCTGCATCTGCTGTTTCCTCCGACCTTTTCGGAGGATTCCTTAAGAAAAAAGAAACCAAATCCGAAAGCATGAAGATGGATCGTATCACCCTTCTTTTCATTGCTATTGTCGCTGCTTTCCTTGCAAAAAATCCTGACAGTTCTGTATTCAACATTGTATCTTTTGCATGGGCAGGCTTTGGTGCTGTTTTTGGTCCTGTTGTTCTCTTTTCTCTTTTCTGGAAAAGAACCAACTGGCAGGGTGCTCTCGCCGGCATGATCACCGGTGGTGCTATGGTATTTATCTGGAAATATCTGGTTCGTCCTATGGGCGGTATCCTGGATTTCTATGAACTGCTTCCTGCATTCTTATGTTCCTGCATCGCAATTGTGATTGTCAGCCTTCTTACCAAGGCTCCTTCCAGAGAGATCACTGATGAATTTGAACTTGTTCAGAAAAAAATGGCAGAATAAATCTTGATCAGTTAAAAATCCCTGTTATTCTGAAATTTCACTTTTCAGAATCCAGGGATTTTTATTTACCTGTTTTTGTTCTGTTTCTTTACAAAAATATAAAGAATGATCAGGACTATGCTTGCTACTCCAAGAAGTCCGATCCAGAGCATTATCGGTGTCACATCTCCTGTTTTGGGTTTTGTGCTGGTCTTTACAGCCTGTACCGAAGTTCTCTTAACTGTTTTTACAGAAGGATTTGCTGAATTTACTGTCTTTACAGAAGATGTGGGAGAAGGTGTTATTTCTCTTTCATATGTATTTACAAAATGGATCTCACTCTTTTTCCCTTCCCTTCTGCTGTCTGTATACGTAGCAACAGAAGCCTCCAGACCACCTTCTTCACTGTTTATAACTGTGATCCTTAAATAATAAATCCTTTTATCATACTGAACCTTTGGATTGTTCCCACTGTTCTGATAAATTCTGTATTCATAAATCCCAGGTGATGTAAAATGAATCCCCTGAAAGGTGCCTTTGCCTGTTCCTTTGATCCGAATACTGTGCTTTTTGGAAGCAGGTACTTCTCCTTCCCCTTCCAGCAGAATCTCTGTTGTCACTGACTCTGAAGATCCCTGCCCTTTTAATACCACACTGGCAGGAATCTTAACCTCTGTATCTGCAGCAGCAAAAACGGATATAGAAAAAGCGGTCAGGCACAGAATCATCAGCCAGATTATTATATTTAATTTCCTGCTATTCGTATGATCTCCTCCTTTGCTCATGTCTCTTCCTCCTTCATTTCTGCCAGCAGAACCGTTCTGGCGTCTGTAAATTCCGAAGAACAGGTTGACATTGCCAGGATCCGGGGAGAATCCCCGGATTCCATAAGCTCTTTCAAAAGATCCTGATGAACCAGAACTGCATGATCTGATACAAACTTCAGAAGTCCCTTTGTTTCTGTTTTCCACTTCTCCGGTGTAAAAATATTTTCTTCTGAAGAAGAAACAGAGAGACAGGCAAGAACCTCAAGATGTATCTGTTCTTCCGGCAGATACAAAGTACCTGTTCGGTTTTTGTTGAAAAAATTTTCTTTTTTATACAGATCCAGATCTCCGAACATCTGATGATTCTCCATATGATGACCATAAAGAAGAGAATACTTCTGTCTGAAAGAACGGTCACAGCCGGAGTCCAGAAAAATACTCCCTGCCATAGCAAATTCCCCATATACATTTGTATTGATATAAGTAAGATTGTCTTTTCCCTGTAGAACCGACAGATCAATATTGGTATGATCCAGCGTGATCCATCCACAGACATCTGGATTGATCTTTCGAAGTTCTTCAAAAGAGGCTCCGTTATCCGCTTTTTCTTCCGGTTTCAGTTTCAGAAGTTCTGCCTGAACATTATCTGCTGCTGCATACACCTGACTATTATCCCACAAGGCATAGAGGGAATAACTCCCTGCAAGTACCAGAAAAGCAGTCATAACAAAGGTGATCATAGAATTTGTCACCAACAGAATGGCCTTTAAAATCTTCATACAACTTCACCCTGATCTTCTGTTGTACTTAATTCTGACCTTTGCGTTTTTTGAATGCAAATACAGTTCCTGCTGCGATCACTACCACTGCCAGTACAAGAATATATGGAACATTGTCAAGATTTACACCCGTGTCGATCTCGCCTGTCTTATTATTGGTAAATGCTGCTGTAGTGGAAGCTGCATTTATGGTTCCTTTATCACCTGTTTTGGCAGTTGTATAACCATCTGCAGCTGTCTCTGTTACTGCATAGGTTACGCCATAAGGCAGATTTGCAATATGAAGGGTTTCCCCATGTTTCAGTTGGAATGTAGTCTCTTCTCCGATTTCGATGGAAGTTGGATTGCTGGTAGCGGAACCACCAGTTACAGCGTAGGATGTTCCATAAGTTTTGCCGGTTTCCCCTGTAAGAGTTACTTTAAACTCAAAATATTTGTTTTCATCACCCAGGTTACCGGTTACAGTCTTGGATACATTCAACTGACCTGCAGAATAAATATTTTCAAAAGTATCAGATTTTGTTCCATCTTCATCTTCTGTATGCACTGCTGCCACGCGAAGTTTTCCATTATCTCCCTGAATCACTGTTACTACCAGTTTGATGTTATTGCCATAGTAGGTAACACCTGCAGTTGTTCCGGCTACCTCTTTTAAGGTATATTCATAAATACCAACACTCTCGTAAACCGGAAGATTTACTGTAATATCTTCTATTGCCCCGGCTGTAGTTGCTCCACTTACAGCATAAGCCGCACCTGTGATCGTTCCAAGTGCCGGTGCTGATGTGGCCTCTCCATCTGTTACTCTGCCAGCACCTACCTGTTCAAGGGTAAAGGTCTCTGCAGGTGAAATGGTTCCTTCATTAGTCAATTTATATTTCTTTTGAATGGTTACTGTCTCATGATCTGTGTAAGTAGATGTCGATGTTTTTTCTTCTGCTAAAGCGAAAACAGCAGTACTCATCGTCAATACCATGGCTGATGCCAACAGCCCTGCAAATAATTTCGTGATCTTTCTCATAAAAATACCTCCAGTTAAATTTATTTATAAGCCATATGGCTTATACACGTAAGCAGTTACAGATTTCTTCTGCGAAAAACGGTGATCACTTTTGCCCTGACCTCAGAAAGAGAAATGCATCCCAGTTCCCGACTGTCAATGGTCTCTGTTCTGTGATCTCCCAGAACATACAGAGATCCTTCCGGTACTCTTAAAGGATAAGTCTGATCATCTCCCGGATAAGTAGGAAAAAGGATTTCTCCTGTCTGAATGGTTCCGTTTACTGTAAGTGTTCCAGATTCATCGATCTGAACCACATCTCCTTCTTTTGCCAACACTCGTCCTGTACGGATCTTTCCTTCTTTTTCATAGAGAACCACATCGTTTTTTACATAATTACGTTCCATCCGGAAACCGATCAGAAGATCTCCCGCTTTCACAGAGGGAAACATGCCATTGTCCGGTGCCTGTACAAACAAAAGCACCTGAAAAAAAATAATCCAGATCATAGCTGCCAGAAGCACAATACGGACCAGCAGCCACATATATGCTTTTCTTATTTGTCTCATCTGATCTTAAAAAAATTTCTTCCCTTTCCCGTTCTTTTTTCTGCATAAAAGAGAACTATTCCTCCAAAAGAAAGAATCACTGCCAGTCCCCAAAAATTTCCTGGCAAATCTGCTCCCATATCCGGGATCATATCTTTTTCATTGGTTATGACCAGTTCTCCTTTCTCTTCTCCGGCAAGGATTTTTATGGTCTTTACCTGGTTCTCTCTGGCTCCACTGATCTCCTGAACAGCCTGTCCCAGGTAGGTTGCTGTTGTGGTATAACCACCGGCATTGTTCTCTGTGACCGTCAACTGTACACCAATGGGAATATCCTGAAGGGTGTAGTTTTCGCCATCTGCATCATGATCTTTCAGAACAAAATCTCCGGTTACGGTCTCTCCATTACCGGACACATAACTGTAAGTAAAACAAAATTCTTTCTGAAAATCCCCCATAGGGCCTTCCACTTCTTTCAGAATCGTAATGTCTGTAGTAAGATCCGGATTTACAGGTGGAAGTTCTGTACTAAACCACACGTTATCAATATGGTTTCCTACTGTAATGTCTCCGGAAGCACTTGCTGCGGAAACAAAGAAATACCGGGTCAGATATTGACCTTCAGGTACTACATAGCTTCCATTATGAAGACTCCAGATACCAGTATTATTACTGCACAAGAAACTTCCTGCACCACTGTAATCCACGCCATCTACCATTGTTGTCCCGGCCGCCAGTGCCTTTGCCACTTTTACAAGCTGTGCCTGATTGGCAGAAAGATTTTCTGCTTTTACAGCATTCATGATCACTACGTACATCTGGTCTGAACCAGTATATCTGGTATTTCCATTTCGAAGTCTGGCTGCATGGTAAAGCTGCCAGTGCATAGTAGAACCTGGTGTTGTCAGTACATCCTGATAAAGAGAACTTTCATAATTAGCATTCAGTTCTGCATACTGGGTACCAGCTGCCGCTGCAGACATGCCATGCCACTTAAAAGACAGGTCCTTATGAGTAGAATTACCATCCATTTTGTTGGAAGACGCGCTTACCATCTCGATCTGATTATCAGAAGCAGTGGTTTTCCAGACAATTCCCTCTGTGTCTCCTGTTATATAAGGTTGATACTTGTCTGTACAGGCAGGCACTTCAAAACTTCCGTTTCGAAGGGAATCATAATAGGGTATCTGACAAGTTCCGGACTGAAAGGTCTTGTCCTCTTTTTTTATCTGCACCTGATAGCTTTTCTGTGCTCCCTGATCCAACGTTACATTCAGCCAGCTGCCGTCTTCTGCCAGATTATAGCTGTCTCCTGTAATTTTGGTTCTTGCTACTTCTTTTCCGTTTCTCAGCCAGATAACGGTATATCCGGCATCTTTCAACTGTTCTGCTGTGATTTCTTCTCCGTTTGGATCCGTTACTTTTATATAAAGACAGCCTTCTGTCCTGATGGAATCCAGAATCTCCACTTTACTAATATCAGGTTCTTCTGTTCCGTCAGACAAAAGAGTTACTGCCTGTCCTTCTTCCGTATTTTCTGATACATCACCCTCAAGAATTTCAATCTGATCACTGATCTCTTCTTCCGGAAGTTCTTCATCTGTTTCGGTCTCTTCTGTGGGAGGCTCTTCTGTAATGAGTCCCTCTTCAGATATTTCTGACCTGTCCTCCTGCTGTTCCTCCAGAACCAGTTCCTGTTCCTCTTCTCCGGCGTCTTTCTTTACCTCTTCTTCTGTAAAGGTTTCCGATACAGATTCATCGGTTTCTGCTGCAATGCAGTTCAGAGAGATCATGCAGATTAAGAACACTGCCATGCATACTGCCAAAAACCGTTTTACTGATCTGCATTTTCCAGATGAATGGTTATGTATCATACATTTACCTCCTTCACCTGTATCCTATGCCGCAGACCGGGGCAATATTCCTGTTATTTATAAATTTTTCTGTAACTGTTCAGTACCCTCACAGTTACGAGTCAAAATGCATTCCAAATCACCTTCGGTGATGGCATTTTGCCTTGTATATCTCGGGATTTTGGCAAAAAACATGCCAAAACACCTCGCGGGATATTACCTACTGAATAGTTACATTTTTCTGTACAAAAAAAGAACCTGCCGGATGCAGATTCTTTTTTACAAAAAATATTTGATTTTACCAGATGTAGGAAAAGATGGAAGCCCCCACAACGGTACAAAGACCGCAGACTACGATTGCCAGACTGCTCATGGCACCCTCTACTTCTCCAAGTTCCATAGCTCTCGCTGTTCCTACAGCATGAGATGCAGTTCCGATAGCCAATCCTTTGGAAATAGGGCTTTTGATCCGGAACATCTTGCAGATAAACTCTGCTGACATGTTTCCAATGACCCCTGTAATAATAATCACTGCAACGGTAATGGTCACATAACCGCCCAATTCCTCAGAAACCCCCATACCGATGGCTGTAGTAATAGATTTAGGCAGCATGGTCACATACTGTTTGTGATCCAGTCCAAAAAGCACTGTCATTGCAAGGACAGATCCAAGACTCGCCAGAACTCCGGAAAAAACTCCGATCAGGATCGCTCCGATATTTTTCTTCAGAAGATCCAGCTGCAGATACAGAGGAATTGCAAGACAGACGGTAGCCGGTGTCAGCAGATAACTTAGGTACTGGGCACTGTTGTTGTAACTGTCATAATCCACATGAAAAAGCACCAGAAATCCGATAACCAGAATAATTGAGATCAGCAATGGATTCAGTATTGCAAGTTTCCATTTACGCTGAGCGGCAAGACCGATCTCATAAGCCAGAAGACTGATGACAATTCCTACTGTCGCCGAACTTAAAATCAGACTATCCATTTTTCTGTTCCTCCTTTTTTTCTTTTCTGGAAATAAGAAAATCTGTAACTTTACCTGTGACGATCATAACTATAAAAGTAGATACTACAGTGATCACAAGTAATGGAACAAGAAAGGACTGTAAGAGACTCCATGATGTCAGAAGCCCCACACCTGCCGGAATAAACATCAGCGGCATGATCTCAATAAGAAATTCTCCTGTTTCTTTTACATGTTCTACTTTCAGTATGCCGGTAAAAAGCAGAACAAACATCAGAATCAGTCCATAGATACTGCCTGGTACAGAAAGAGGGATAAAATATTTCAGTACCTCTCCTGCGCAGGTGACACCAAGGATAATTCCGAACTGTCTTAAGTATTTCACAACTTTCGCCTCCTGTAATGATCTTGTAGCTTTCCACACTGGAACAGCTACACAATAGTCATTATTATAGCACATGATATTTCTCCATGACAATCTTAATAAAACACAAAAAACTGCTATAAAACAGGCAGTTTTTTATATAATTAAATTAAAAATGTCAATTTTTCTACATTGTATTTTTCAAAAGCCTGCCGGTTCGTAAAAAAAGAAAACCAAAGATTCTGACGGTACTTGCATTCTGGTGATAAATCTGTTATTCTTTTGATACACGAAAATATGTTCGTTTTAACTCTGAGAAAGGAGCCAGGTAATGGACGGATTTCAGTTTGAATATCGCTGTGCAGAACTTCTACGCAATCGGGGCTTTCATAAAGTATCTGTAACAAAGAGTGTCGGAGATCAGGGCATTGATGTGATCGCCTATAAGAATGGTGAAAAATATGGTATCCAGTGTAAATATTATACCCATACTGTAGGCAATAAGGCAGTACAGGAAGCCTATTCCGGTGCGGGATTTTATGACTGTGACCATGCAGTAGTAATGACCAACAGCACCTTTTCCAGAGCAGCCAGAGAGCTGGCAGAGAAACTGGATGTAGAACTGATGGAGGGCTGTCCTTCCAATGATATTTCCAGTGCACTCTACAAGATCATGAAGTTTATAAATGCTTCCGTTCTTTTACTGCTTACTTTTGTGGTCTGTGGGAATCTTGCTTTTCAGTATCCGGTACTTTCTGTTCTTTCCAGAGTATATCTTGGAGTTGCTTTTCTGGCTGCTGTCACTGGGCTGACAGGATGGCACCGAATACTCCCCTGCAGGATTTCTTTTATTCTTTATCTGCTGCTTTCATGCTGTATGATCACACCGGAGATCGTGTATGGGACACTGAATCCTCTTTTGTTTTTCAGTCTGCTTCCTGTTGCTTTCATGTTCCTTCATCTGATATTTCTCCGACGGGATATGGATGCCTCTGATGAAAAGCGCCCTCTTCATCGGAAACAGAAGCGCAAAATCGCCAGACTGGGAAAATTATACGGAGACTCTCTATCAGCTTCTCTGAATATTTCTGTCACTTACCGTCATGGAGCACTCACTGAAGAAGGGTATCTTTTTACATACGATTCTCCCTGTACAGACGAACACGCACTTCGTAAAGCTGTCACTAATTTTGGAAAAACTTTTCATAATTATTATGAACTACAGATCACAGAAGATGGCTTCACTGTCCTTCAACACACCAGAAACCAAAACAGACGGGAAAAACCTCCCCCCC